>Ga0073928_10006089_pt1 | contig 16441 bp, 17 predicted proteins | sample PaiPotPPA55metaG_FD_76969 | JGI IMG/M metagenome (GOLD analysis project Ga0073928, IMG submission 76969) | Iron sulfur acid spring bacterial and archeal communities from Banff, Canada, to study Microbial Dark Matter (Phase II) - Paint Pots PPA... ... | reverse complement strand
CTGGAATTTATCGTTGAGCAAATCGAACGCGAACTCGATCGAACGCAGTACGTTCCTGCCCCAGTCCTTCTCCGGGTTGGTTTGCGAATGCGCATGCTTGAAGGCGAAACGGTTTGGCGTCGCCGCATTGAAGGCTGCGCGCTGGCTCTCCGAGATCGGAGCAATGAAGTTTGCGCTGTCGCCGGCCACCGCCGCGTCAGCGCGCTCGCCGCGGGTCAGATTGACCGTGTTGTTCTGCAGGTCGTGCGCGCCGGTACCGGTGCCCTTGTCGGTATAGGCTACGGCACAGCCGTGCTTGAGCCCCCATTCGCCAGCGGTGGCGATCGCCCCATAAACCCCGCGCGAGCCGGAGGAGGGCGCCGTTACGATACAACTGTTCATCGGGTCGAAGCTGCCGGGCACCTGCACCATCATCGTCACGCGCCCGTGTCCATCTTGCTCGTAGGCGATGTACTCGTCGCCGGGAATGAGGCCCTCGCTGGTGGTTACGGTTCCGTCCGGCTTGACGTTTGGCCCGTAAAGCGTGCCGTAGCCGCCGCCCGGCGTGGGGTCGACGAGTGCGCGGTAGTTGTTATAGATCGCGGAGCGGCGCAGTTCTTCCGCCGTCGGATGGAGCGGGTCTGCGAAGCCCGGCGCTGTCGCGCTGCCGAGCCCTGTCTTGCCAAGGCCCGCCGTCAGCAGGTCATTGCTGACACCATCGTAAAAGGTGTGGATGACCTTTGTATGATCCGCTTCTTCTCCGGCACTGGCCGCCCCGGTGGCGAGGAATGCCAGCGATGCCGAAGCCATCAGAGAAACGGCACGTTTGGTTGTGCGCCTCATTTTACCCTCCCTGAGATTTTCTTTTGGCCGAGCCTATATGTTGTTTCACGACGCGGCTGTGACGGTTTGATGTGTCGCGCGGCGTTTGTTCCAATTGCTTTGGGCAGGCAATACGAAGCAAATGGCAATTCCTTCAAAGAATCGCTCTCCCAAAGGGAGAGGCTGTCAGCGCATGGCGTGGGTTTTTCGGGCTGACTTGCGTGATTGGCTTGCTACAACGGAGCCATGTCCGGTCATGCGATTCGTTTTTGCGCCGCTTATGTTGCATTTGCTCTGCCGCTGATCGTACAGCCGGCGGGGGCGATGGACGGGGCGGCGCTGCCCGTGGCAGGCGCCGATGCCATGGCCCAGACGGCTTCGCCCCAGGCGATTGCGGAATATCGGCTGAAACTGCGGGAATATCAGGAGGCGCGCGCGGCGTTCGAAGAGGAGGCCGCCGCCTATTGGAGTTCGATTGCCGAGAAGCGGCGGGGCCGCAACGCCAAGCGGCGCGAACATCTGGCCATCGCACTGGACGACTATGTGCTGACCCAGCCGCCGGTCTATCGAGGGCCGAAGCGGCCGATCAACCCGGCGCCCGAGCCCGAACCCGAGCATCCGCCGCGCGTGCACAAAGCCATTCCGGTCGTCGCCGACCTGTTGCAGGCCGCATCGGAGCATTTCCAGTTCACGCCGCAGCGGCCAGCCAGCGAAATCGAGTTCAAGCGAGCCTATGCGCGCGTGGCGTCGGCCGCGGGGCTGACGCGCGAGCAGGCGGTGCGGGTCTATTCGTTCGAGACCGGCGGCACCGGCAATTACGATGTTCAATCTGGCATCGAGCATGGCGGCAAGCGCGCTATTTCCACCGCGATCGGCTACAACCAGCTGCTCACCACCAACAGCGTCGAACTGATGGCCGAGCAGGGCCACGAATTCGTTCGCGACCTGACGCAGAGGGCCGCCCGATTGTCCGGGAGCCAGCGCCAGGCGATGGATCGCAAGATCGCTGTGCTCAAGCGAATGGTGGCGCTCGCCCGATCGGTGCCGGACGAATGGGCGCAGCACGAAAAGCTCGCCGATACGCCGCCGGGCTGGGCCATCCATGCCATGGTTCTCGATATCGACGTCGGACCGCTGTTGCAGACCCACAAGCTCCTGACGTCGGTCATCTTCGCGCGCGCCAAGGGCCATGGCCGCCCGCTCACCGCCGCCGAACTGGAAATGATGAACCTCACCGGCGACGGCACCGGGCTCGACATGGTGACGATGCCGCAGGCGATGCGCGAGCAGGTCCCGACCTCGAATTTCTTCCAGCGCTCGGGTTACGAGCGCAATCCCGTGGCGATCCGCCACAATACCGTGGCGAAGCTGCTTGATGTCACCGATAGCCGGATGGACTCAAACAGCAATTTGCCGGGCGCAAAGGAACTCGCGGCGGCGTTTTAGCTTGGCGCGCCGACTTCCTCTTCCCTCTCCCCCTTGCGGGAGAGGGTGGACGTGATGCGCAGCATCGCGGACGGGTGCGGGTTCTGGTTTGTCGATAGACCGTAACCCCTCATCCGGCGCGGACGTGTGTCCGCGCCACCTTCTCCCGCAAGGGGAGAAGGGAAGAAGGAGGAGTCCTCAGTTCGTACCGAACATGAATTTGCCGTTGCCTTCAAGGAACGGTCCGGTCCGCATATAGAGCTGGCCGTTCTGCCCGATGAAAAACAGCGTGCCCTTCGGCACCTTCTTCGCGCCCTTCAGGAGCAGGCCCGCATTGTTGGTGCCCATCTTGTAGGAAAACGTCTTGCCGTCCTTGTCGTAGCCATAGCCGATGTCCGGCTTCAGCTCCCAGGGCGTCGGCGCCGCCTGCTCGGCAAACGCCGTTGTCGTCAGCACGGCCAGCGCCGCAGCCATCCAGAAACTCTTGCAAAAACTCTTGGTCGAAAATCGCGTCATCCTGCATGCTCCCAGCAACCGGGTCCCGTGAAGTTGACGGTCCATCGGTTTCTGAACAAATCACGAACGCCATTGTCACGTCAACATCATGCATCGCGCGGCCCACGCGCTCTAAGACTTTGTGATTTCCCGCTGCAGACTTCGCGACTATCTTCCCTGCCCATTCAGGCTAGAACCGCGTGTTCGCGAAAATGGGACAGGGATGATTCGGATGAACCAAGTTGTGAAGATTTGTTTTGGTGTCGCGCTGATGATGACGCTTGCGCCTGTTGCCGATGCGGACGAGTTCAAGCTCAGCAATAACCAGAGAATTTCCTGCAGCCGCGGTCTCAGCGCCGGGAAACTCAATACCGCGACCTGCAAATCCTACGCCTACGTCTTCAACGTCAAGACATCCGAATATTTCAGATGCCAGGTCAGCCTGGCGCTGACCCGCGACAACAAGGAAGTCATCAACGTCCAGACCGACGGCGGTTGCATCAAGAAGCCCCGGATTTTCGAAACCGATTCCAGTTATTCGTTCGACGCCACCGAGACCGAGCCGCCGAACACCAATTCGTTTTTCGGCCCCGGCGGCTATTCGATCTGGGCCAGCGACAACACCGCGCAGAAGGTGCGCGGCTGTATCACCATCAGCTCGGGTCTCGGTTCCGACATTTCGAAATGTCTGGACATGACGTATCAATGAGCGGGGTGTGAACCCGGGTCAGGGAGTCCCTCTCCGACTTCGACAACCTCGAATGCCCAACCCGGGCAATCCCGAATTGGGCGGCAGCGGGAGCGCACTTCCGGCTGCCGTTAAAGAAAACCCGTCAAAACAAAAAGCTTGAGCCTCCGTGCCGATTCAATCGGAACGGAAAGGGCTCTTGGCGCTATTCAAGCGAACGTTATTCAACGACGGTTGACATCTCTGTACCAATCGGTACACTATAGACCGATCGGTACAGGAGACACGCACATGACTATCATTGCCCCGCCCTTTACGCGCGAAAGCGCCATAGAAAAGGTCCGTCTCGCGGAAGACGGATGGAACAGCCGCGACCCTGAAAAGGTATCCCTTGCATATACGCCGGACAGCCGCTGGCGGAATCGCGCCGAATTCATCAACGGACGCGCCGCAATCGTGTCGTTTCTCACCCGGAAATGGGCAAAGGAACTCGACTACCGGCTCATCAAGGAGTTGTGGGCCTTCGGCGGCAACAGGATCGGTGTCCGCTACGCCTATGAGTGGCACGACGACAGCGGCAACTTCTTCCGCTCGTACGGAAATGAGAACTGGGAATATGATGCCGCGGGCCTCATGCAGCATCGGTTCGCGTGCATCAACGACCTCCCGATCAAGCAAGCAGACCGCAAATTCCATTGGCCTCTCGGCCGCCGTCCGGATGACCATCCCGGGCTGTCGGACCTGGGCCTCTAAACCAGCGAGGCTGATCTCATGCGGACGCTCAATGAGCGCCGTGACGTAGTGCCCGTCGTCGCCGAAGTCTTCCGGGAGTTCGGCTACGAGGGCGCGTCATTGAGCCGGATCACCGAAAAAACCGGCCTGGGAAAGGGCAGCCTTTATCACTTCTTCCCTGGCGGCAAGGAAGATATGGCGAAGGCAGTCCTCGACGACGTTGACGCCTGGTTCGAGCGCCATGTCTTCGACCCGTTGCGACACGACACGCCTGATGCTGCCATCGCCCGAATGTGGGATGCCGTCGATTCCTATTTCCATTCAGGCGGACGAATTTGTCTTGTGGGGGCCTTTGCCCTCGACGGAACGCGTGATCGGTTTGCCGATGCAATTTCCGGCTATTTTGGCCGATGGATTGCCTCATTGCGCGATGCTCTCATCCAACGGGGATGGGATCCGGCGGACGCCGGTCAGAGTGCAGAAGAGGTTGTGCTGGCAATCCAGGGCGCCCTCGTGCTGGCACGAGCGACCGAAGATGAGAGCCTGTTCGTACGAACCATGGCCCGACTTAGATCCCGTCTGGAGTCCCCCGCAGGGCGCAAATGACCCGACAAGACGCGGCGAACTGAAGCTCAGATGTCTCTCATTGGGCGCATTTCGCAAGTGCCGTGATGTCCGGCTTTGGTGCGGAATGCGCACCAAAGCGGACATCCGTCGACTGTTCCGAATTTATCGGTTCACGCCCTAATGCCCCATCCGCGCCGAAGCCGGATGACCCGGCACCTTGAACCGCTTGCCGGTATCGGTGACCTTGGTGCCGCTGACCTTCAGGATCGAAAAATCCTGGTTCAGGTAATTTCCGGCCAGAAGATACTTGCCGTCCGGCGTGAACACGACCGCCTCGGGCAACCCGCCGACCTCGATATCCTGGGTCTTGGTCACCTTCTTGCCGTCGATCTTCAGGATCGAGAGGCTGCCGTTCTTCTGGTAGAAGAAGGCTTTCTTCATGTTGGAACCGCGCAGGATGGCTGCGACCGCGACATCGCCGTTCGGCGACATCGCCAGTCCCTCGGGGCCGTCGCCGACCACCACCCGATCGATGATGCGTGGCGGGTTGGCCTCGAGGTCGATCACGCTGGTGGTGTCGACGCTGCCGTCGGACGATCCGGCGCCGCCATTGTCGGAGGTGAGCGCGAGTCTGCCATTCGGCGTCACCACCACATTGTAGGGCCACTGGCCGGTCGGCAGGTCGACCTTGTTGTAGGTGACCTTGTCGCCGGCGACGTCGAGCACCGAAACCTTGTGCGCGGGGAATCGCACGGCCAGCGCCCGCTTGCCGTCCGGCGTGAACAGCACATGCGCGACGCTGTCGGGGAAGCTGATGGTATCGGTGATCTTGACGTCGGTGCCGTTGACCGAGAGCACGCTGACCGAGTTGTCGCCGCGATTGGCGACCAGCGCCATCTTGCCCGACGGGCTGAAGCTCAGGCCCGACGGCTGCTTGCCGCCGGTGATCGTCGCCGCCAGTTTGGGCGGGTTGGCTTTCAGATCGATCACGAAGATCTTGTTGTCAAACACCTGCTTCAGCGCTTCGCCGTCCTTGACGACATCGACCGAATTCGCCACCAGCGCGACCGAGCCTGAAGGATCGATATCGACATTGACCGGTGGGCCGACCACTGAATTTTCCAGAGGCAGGGTGGCCGCGATCTTGGGATTTTCCGGATCGGCGAGATCGACGATCAGGACCTGGTCCTTGCCGGGCATGGACAAGACGACCTTGCCGTCATCGTCCCACAAGACCTTCTCGTCGATGCCGACGATCATGAACGGCTTGGCATGGGCAGGATTGAGGCCGGCGCTGCAGAGCAGGATGGCCGCTCCCAGCGATATTCCCAAGGATAATCCAACGGCGCGATTAACAGGCATTATAGCATTCTCCCGGATAAGACCGGCCTCTTGCGGGCCGGTTCGCAAGCTCAGACTACGCGGGGAACCGCATTGTTGCTAGTGCGATGCGAGCTGACGTTCTTGGCGGATCGGATGGGTTGACCGCGGGCTTGCGCCCGGCCAATTTCGAAAAACGGGAGAAGTCGGGTGGAACGGCTCAAGGGCAAGACGGCATTGGTGGTCGGCGCCGGTTCGATCGGACCCGGCTGGGGCAATGGCAAGGCGACCGCCGTGACCTTTGCGCGCGAGGGCGCGCAGGTGTTCTGCGTCGATCGAAACGCCGCCGCCGCGGCAGAGACCGCGGGCATCATTGCCTCGGAGGGCGGCAAGGCGACCGCGTTCACCTCGGATGCATCGCGGGCCGAAGACGTCGAGGCGATGGTGGCTGCGTGCCTCGAGGCCTATGGCCGCATCGACGTGCTCGACAACAATGTCGGCATCGCCGAGACCGGAAGCGTGGTCGAGGTGTCGGAAGCGGACTGGGATCGCGTATTCGCGGTCAATCTCAAAAGCGCCTTCCTCGCCATGAAGCACGTCATCCCGGTGATGACCAAGCAGGGCGGCGGCTCGATCATCAATATTTCGTCGATCGCCTCGATCCGTCATCTCGGCATATCCTACGTCACCTATGGCACGACCAAGGCTGCGATGAACCAGATGACGCGCACCACGGCCGTCGAATTTGCGGCACAGAACATCAGGGTCAACGCGATCCTGCCCGGTCTCATGAAAACACCGATGGTGGAGCACTCCGCGGCGCTGGCGGCCAGCTATGCCAAGGGCGACGTCGAGGCGATGTGGCGCGCGCGCGACGCGCAGGTGCCGATGGGACACATGGGCGATGCCTGGGATGTCGCCAACGCGGCGCTGTTTCTTGGCTCCGACGAATCGAAATACGTCACCGGCATCGAACTGGTGGTCGATGGCGGCATTACGCTGAAGGTGAACTAGCATCTCTCGTCGTCCCTGGGGACGACGTAAACGAGGTTCAGCGCTTCGATCGCCGTGCTATGAGCAATTCGATGCAACGCTATTTTAAGTCCCTGATCCGAAATGCGGCCATCGCCTCCGTGCTGACCCATGCGGTGTTTGCTGCGACCGGCACTGAGCCATCAACCGACCAGCAGGTCGACCCGGCGCCTTGCGTTGCCGCCGTGGCGGCCAATGACGACGACAGGATCATCGCCAGTTGCGGCCTCCTGGTCGACAACGACAAGACCTTGAAGGCCGACCGCATCAAGGCCGTGATCGCGCGTGCCGCCGCCTACGACCGCAAGGACCTGATCGACCGTGCGATCGGCGACTACGATACGGCGCTGCGGATCGATCCGACGCTCGCCGATATCTTCAATGCGAGGGGTGAGCTCTGGCGCAAGAAGGGCAACCGGCCCCGCGCGCTCGCCGATTTCGGCGCCGCGCTCAAGCTCAATCCCGATCATGCGGCGGCAAGAGCCAATTACAAGGCTCTGGCGCTCGAAGTGGAGCGGCTGGGCGCGATGATCGCGGTCAACAACAAGCCGAGCTTCAATTGCGCCACCGCCCGGCGCGCGGTCGAGAAGGCGATCTGCGCCAACCCCGAGCTGGCCAATCTCGACCGTGAGATCAACGCCGTGAATACCAGGGTGGTCCGCGAAGCCACCAACGAAAGCCATGGCGCTGGCCGCGCCATGCAGCGCGAGCAGGATGACTTCATCGCCCGCCGCAATGCGGCGTTCGGCCGGCCGGATTACGATCTGCAGAAAGAGATGCGCCAGCGGCTCGACCATCTGCTGGCGGTCGGGCGGAATTAGACTGCCGTGGTTTGCCGGTAAAAATGGAACCCGGAGGTGCCGGCTTGTGATTGTCAACGATCATGTAATGTTATAACGTTACGACATGGAGGCGCTCCCATGAAACCTTCCGCTGCCCGCGCTGAAGCGACGCTCTCAGGTCCCGACAATTTCGGCGAACCGCAGACAGCGTTCCGCTTCGACGAAGCCAGGGCGCATGTGCGAAACGCCGTGAGGTGCGCAGAGGCCGATGGCATTTCAAGTGAGACCTTGGCCCTTGCTCTCATCGGCGAGGCGCTTCCGCCGATTGTCCATGAGCATGGGCCAATTTGGGCGGCCACAGTTCTGATGAAACTCGCCCGCCGTCTGCGCGCTGGGCTTTAGACTTGGATTGTCCGATGGGCGAAGTGGTACGATTTGTCCCAAAGTCCGAGCTTGAACGGGCGCGTCTCATCAGAGAGGCCCGCGCGATATACGAGAGCATATTCCCCGACGCCGAGGGGCCCGGCAGCCAAAACGTGGACAGGATGACTTCGCCCGCCGCAACGTCGCGTTCGGCCGGCCGGATTACGATCTGCTGAAGGCGATGCGAGAGCGGCTCGACCATCACGGCCGCTAAAGGCGGCCTGTGCCTTTCCGACAAGGACAGGGGTAAGTGAAACCGCGGACGGACCGATTCAACCAAAGCCATCATTGCCTTATTCAGAGGACGCAGTGTTTTCGCCTTGAAATGCCGCCGCTTCCCGTGACAATGGCGCGGGAGCAGCGCCATGAATGCCCAGGACAACAGCCGGTACCATGAGGTCCATGCCCGTTCGCTGCGGGATCCCGAGGGATTTTGGGGCGAGGCGGCGGCCGAAATCGACTGGATCGAACCTGCGAAAAAGATTTTTGATCGAGGCTTGGGGCTTTACGGCCGCTGGTTCACGGGTGCCGTGGTCAACACCTGTTACAACGCGCTGGATCGCCACGTCGCAGGCGGGCGCGCCGATCAGCTGGCGCTGATCCACGATTCGCCGCTGACAGGCCGTGTCACCACATTGACCTACGTGCAGATGCTGCACGAAGTGCAGACGCTCGCCGCCGTCATGCAGGACTTCGGCATCGCCAAGGGCGATCGCGTCATCCTCTATATGCCGATGGTGCCCGAAGCCATGGTCGCGATGCTGGCCTGCGCGCGGATCGGCGCGGTGCATTCGGTGGTGTTCGGCGGTTTTGCCGCCAAGGAACTCGCCACCCGGATCGAGGATGCCAAGCCAAAACTGATCTTCTCGGCCAGTTGCGGGCTCGAGCCCGGCCGCATCGTGCAGTACAAGCCTCTGCTCGACGAGGCGATCAGGCTCTCCAGCGCCAAGCCGCAGGCCTGCGTCATCCTGCAGCGGCCGCAGCAATCCTGCGACCTGATCGCCGGGCGCGATCACGACTGGGCGGCGTTGCGGGCCGCCGCCATGCAAGCGAAGAAGTCGGCCGATTGCGTGGCGGTTCTGGCGACCGATCCGCTCTATATCCTCTACACCTCGGGCACGACCGGAAAACCCAAAGGCGTGGTGCGCGACAATGGCGGACATCTGGTCGCGCTGAAATGGTCGATGTTCAATCTCTACGGCGTCAAGCCTGGCGAAGTCTGGTGGTGCGGCTCCGACATCGGCTGGGTGGTCGGCCACAGCTACATCATCTACGGGCCGCTGTTTCATGGCGCGACCTCGATCATGTATGAGGGCAAGCCGATCGGCACGCCGGACGCCGGCGCGTTCTGGCGGGTGATTGCGCAACACAAAGCGGTGGCGTTGTTCACCGCGCCGACCGCGTTCCGCGCCATCCGCAAGGAGGACCCGGACGGCACGTTCATCCGAAAATACGACCTGTCGAAATTCCGCACGCTGTTTCTCGCCGGCGAGCGTGCCGACCCGCCGACGGTGGAATGGGCGGAGCAACAATTGAAGGTGCCGGTGATCGATCATTGGTGGCAGACCGAAACCGGCTGGTGCATCGCCGGCAACCCGGTCGGGCTCGGCATTTTGCCGGTCAAGCATGGCTCGCCGACGGTGCCGATGCCGGGCTACCAGGTCGACGTCGTCGACGAGGCCACAAAGCCCTTGCCCGCCGGCACCATGGGTTCGATCGTCATCAAACTGCCGATGCCGCCGGGCTGCCTGCCGACCCTGTGGGAGCAGGATGAGCGCTGCAGGGAGGCCTATTTCAACGAGTTTCCCGGCTATTACAAAACCTCCGATGCGGGCTACAGGGATGAGGACGGCTACGTCTTTGTGATGGGCCGCACCGACGACATCATCAACGTCGCCGGTCACCGGCTCTCCACCGGCGGCATCGAGGAGATTCTCGCTTCTCATCCCGACGTCGCCGAATGCGCCGTGCTCGGCATCAAGGACGCCATCAAGGGCGAGGTGCCCTGTGGTTTCCTGGTGCTGAAGGCCGGCGTGACCAGAAGCCATGCCGAAATCGAAAAGGAGACCGTGTCGCTGGTGCGTGAGAAGCTCGGCCCGGTGGCGGCGTTCAAACTCGCGATTACCGTCGGCCGGTTGCCGAAGACGCGGTCGGGGAAAATCCTGCGCGGCACCATCAAGAAGATTGCCGACGGCGATCCATGGACGATGCCCGCCACCATCGAGGATCCCAAGGTGCTGGACGAAATCGGCGACGCGCTGAAGGGGAGGGTGTGAGGCCAGTGCCGTCATTGCGAGCCAACGGGTCGCGCGAATGCGCGCCCGATGACAGGCTCCGCGAAGCAATCCATCTCACCGCGCAAAGAAAGAATGGATTGCTTCGTCGCTATCGCTCCTCGCAATGACGAAGGACGGCCTTTATTCCGCCTCCGATCAGGAAAATGGCCTTGTTTTCGATGGATTGCCGGGTCAACTAGCGCGAGCTCGCGCTTTGCGCTTTAAATCATGGACGGAAGCCGCGTATGCGACGCCAATCTGCACAGTTCCTTATCGCGCTGACACTCGCCGCCTTGACGCTTGCCGCCTGCGCGAAACGCAACGACTTGCCGGTCAACACCAGCCTGACGGAGGATGACGACACGTTCTGCCGCGCCAACAATGTCGCGGCCGGCTCGCCCGAATATGTCGCCTGCCGCAGGGATCGCGACGCTCAGCGCAGCAACGCCATCGCGCGCGCCGACAGGAAGCAGCGCGACCTCGGCGAATACATGCTGAACAATCCGGTTCGGCCGTAAAATCAGGAGGCCATCGTGAACGAAGACGTCTTCAACACCAGCCTGCGCGGATTTCTCAAGAAGGTCGGCATCACCTCGCAGCGCGAAATCGAAAAGGCGGTGCGCGACGCGGTCGCTGACGGCCGTCTCAAGGGCCATGAGAAGCTGCCGGCCAGGATGGTTTTGACCCTCGGCGGCGTCAGTCTCTCGCATGAAGTGACCGACGAGATCGAACTGGGCTAGGTCGAGCGAGGCGCAGCTCTTTTCTTCCCTCTCCCCTTGCGGGAGTCGAGACGAGCAAAGCTCGCTCTCAGGGTGGCTGGCATCAAGCGAAGCGCGATGCGAGACGGGTGAGCGATTACGCTCCATCGAATCAAGAAAAGACCCCTCATCCGGCAGCCTGCGGCTGCCACCTTCTCCCACAAGGGGAGAAGGAAGCAAGCGCTCCGCCTGCGCCACGCGGGCGTTCTCGCGGAAAGCGCCGTTGCCGCGGGTGGCGTCGCTTCAGGGGCGATCTGGAGCCACCGACGCCACCGGCACGAAGCCGTGGCTGCGCAGCGTGGCCTGACCTTCCTCCGACATCACGAAAGCAGCGAAGCGCAGCGCGACAGGCTTGCCGTCGAGGATCACCATTCCGTACGCCGGTTCGACGGTCAGCGTCGCCGGCAATTTGATCGATGTGAGAGACGGCATCTCGCCTTGCAGCGCTGCGACTGCGCTACAATAAATCAGCATGACGTCCGCCTGGTCGGAGAGGAAAATTCCTTCGACGGCTCCCTTTCCCGGCACCAGAGGCGGCGTTTTCTCTCCGCCGCCGACCAGTTTTTTTGCCTTTGCTTCCAGCGTCGCCCGTGCACCCGGCTTGAGCGCGTCCGCCCGCGCGAACACCTCCCAGCTGTATGTTCCCAGCGGATCGGAACCCGGCGTCGATGTCGCGATTCGCACCGCTGGGTCGAGCAGCCGGTCGAGAAAGTTGATCTGGGTGAGACCCAGGCTCGGACGGGCGAGCGCGCATAGGCTGTTGCGCGCGAAATGGATCACCATGCGATCAGGATGACCCGCGGCGAGCCGGCGCGGCTGCTCCATGTCTGCCGAGGTAAAAACATCAGCCGCCGCGCCGCCTTCGATCTTTTGACGCATCAGCCCCGAGGACCCGAACTCCGGCGGATCGACCGTGTCGGATTGAAGCGGAAAGCGATGCAGGAGATCCGTCAGTGCCGCGCGGAGACTGCCCGCGCTCATGACCTTCAACGTCTCCGCGCGTGCGGACGCCGAAAGGGTCGCGAATGCGACCATGAGAAAAAAGACGTTACGCAGCATGAAAGTCTCCAGAGTTTTGTTTCGATTTTTCAATCGCGCGATACGATTGCCTGATCGTCGTATGCTTACGATAAATCCCAACAGCTTCTGTTGTGCAACATGCAGTTTTCGAATAAAATCGTCATATTGATTGCGCTATGACGATCGATGCCGCTATCAGTCCTGAGTGTGAGAGAGTTTAGCGGGGGCTATAGTGATGAGATATGCTGCAGCGGCCGGCGTCATGCTGGCGGGCTTGGCTTTTGAGAATGTGGATGTTGCCTGCGCTCAGCAGGGGCCTCTCCCCCCGGTCACGGTTTACGGTCCAAAACCGGTGACCGGCGAGCAAGCCCAGTCGGCTGCTCAGAAAAGCGGTTCACTAAAGAAAAAGAAGCGTTCGGCGCGTCGAGCGGTGCCAGCGCCGCCGGCGCCTGCCGCTGCCGGCGCAACGTCCACATCGGGCGTCCACAATGCGGCGACGAACCCACAATACAATACCCAAACCGTCAGCCTCGGCCCGCTCGGAAACCGGAAACTGCTCGACACGCCGTTCTCGATGACGGTGATCCCGCAGGATTTGATCGAGAACCTGCAATTGAAGACCGTCACCGATACGCTTCGATATCTTCCCTCGGTCGAGATCAGGAACCAGCAAGGTTTTGAAGTCGCCCGTCCACAGTCGCGAGGTTTCCAGGGCAGCGTCGTGCAGGCGACGCGGCTCGATGGCCTCAACATTATCGGCACGACGGCTATTCCAGCCGAGAATCTTTCCGGTATCCAGGTGCTGAACGGACTTGCTGGCTCGCTCTATGGACCCGCCACCCCGGCCGGCGTCTTCAACTACACCCTGAAACGGCCGACGGACACTCCGTTCGCGAGCTACACGCAGTATCTCGATTCGAATTCGGTGTTCACCGAGAACATCGATGTCGGCGGACGCACCCCTGACGGAAAGGTCGGCTATCGCTTCAACGTCGTTCATGGCGAAGGCGAGAGCTATGTGCAGGAAAGTTCGGCCAATCGCACGTTGGCGAGCGGGGCCCTCGATTTCCATATCGGCGACCGTACCGTCGTCGAAACGAACTTCAGCCACTACGAAACCAACATCACGGGTCTGCCGGGCAGCATCGTTTATTTCGGCGCTCCAAAATTTCCTGTGCTGCCTGCCGCCGTCGATCCGACCAGGGTCGGTTACGGGCAACCCGGCGCGGGCACGGACCTCATCACCAATACCGGTCTCGTCAAGGTCAAGCATGAGATCAACAACGACTGGAACATCGAGATTGGCGCCCTTTACCAGGATGCCGTGCGCAATCTGTTCGGCATCACCAATACGATCAATGACAATCTCGGGAATTATAGCGTCGTCAAGAATTTCAACGCCGTCCCGCACTTCACTATCGCCAGCAACGCCGCTTCGCTGAACGGAAGGTTCGATCTCTTCGGATTCCGAAACGAAGTAACGATCGGGACCAATGGATTTTTCAACGGCCAGTATTCCTATGTAAACTCCATCGCGCAGAATCTCGGCAACTCGAACCTCGCCGATCCCACGGTATTTCCGATCCCACCCCTTCCAAACAACGGTGGCCAGTTTAAATCCGCTATCCTGTCCAACCAGACAATCATCACTGCCGACACCTTCCATTTCAACGATCAGTGGGCGGTGCAAAATGTCGTCAGCACGTCTTTCCTGCATTCAGAAAGTTATTCAACCACCGGCGCTCTTACCAGCCAGAACAGCACCGATGGCGTCGTCAGTCCGACCGTCAGCCTGATTTACAAGCCCTTCGCGAAAATCACGGCTTATGCGACATGGGCCAACAGCGTTGAACAAGGCGAACAGGCGCCGGCCGGGACAACCAATGTCAATCAGTTTCTGGCGCCATATAAGGACCAGGAGTACGAGGTTGGCGTCAAATACGCGGTCACGCCCGGACTTCTCGCCACCTTCGCTTTATTTAACATGACGCGCCCGTTAGCTTCCAACGTAGTTTCACCTACAAACTCGGCCCAGCAAACTTTCGAGGTGGTCGGCACGCAACGAAACAATGGCGCCGAATTGTTCCTCCAGGGTGCGATTTACCAGGACCTATCGGTCTTCGGCGGTGTGAGTTACATCGACGCCAGGTTGGTGAATACCGGAGTCGCTGCGACCAACGGCCGATTGGTCGTCGGTGTACCGCTCTTCAAAACCGATGTTGCGCTCGACTATCATCCCGCGGCTTGGCAGGGCTTCGCGCTGACGGGCGGCGTTCATGCGGAGGGCGAACGCGCGGCAACCAATTTGAATAATTCATACGCGCCCCCTTATGCGACGTTCGATCTCGGCGTTCGCGCTTCAAGGACTTTCGACAACCACATTGTAACGGCGCGCTTCCAGGTGCTCAATGTCGGCAACGTGTTTTATTATTCATCGATTGCCGACGGCAACATTGTGGGAAGTCCCGGCGCCAACACCGCTTATCTCGGGACTCCACGAACCTATATGTTCAGTCTCCAGATGACTTTGTGAGCGAGCGTAGCGAGCGTAGCCCGGATGAGCGAAGCGACATCCGGGTCTTTGCTTTTGGTTCCGCATATCGCTCCGCTCATGCGGGCTACGCGCTGTATCCTGCCGTCATTGCGAGGAGCGAAGCGACGAAGCAATCCACTCTTCCTTGTTGTTGCTCTATGGATTGCTTCGCTGACGCTCGCAATGACGACGTTGGAAGCGTCTCGCTTCCCGGCTGTTTGAAATCTGGTTTGGCTGTCATCATCCGCGAAAGCGGATGATCCAGTACTCCGAGGCACTGGTCATGGAATCGAAAGGCCGCAGCGTACTGGATACCCCGCTGGAGCCTGTCATCGGGCGCGCATTCGCGCGATCCGTTGGCGGGATATGACGATCGTAGCCCGAGCAGCGTCGTGCGCCTGTTTCTAGGTCGCCAAACCAGGACTTCCAAACCAGGACTTCCAGAGCAGGACTTGGAGGCGATGCCGATGGCCCCTAATTCGCCAGGCTGCCGAGCTTGGCGCCGATTGCGATCACCAGCATCACGCCGGCGACATAGGCCAGATATTCGGGGTGGTGGCAAAACATCTGCGAGGTCGAGCAGACGTCGCTGGCCCATTGTGTTCCGATCGAAATCTGGCCGGCCGCCTGCTGGAACAGGAAGGCCGCTCCGCCGAGCAACAGCGCAATGAGAAATGAAATGCCAGCCATTCTGAAATTCGCCCGACCATGGCGAATCAGTAAGGATTCGCCACCGATCAAGGCGAATTATGCGCCTTCCGTGCCGGAATGAAATCTCCGGAAAACGACCTACCCACAGAAACCTACTCTTCGTCCGCCTTCTTGCCGCCGATGGTCTTCAGCTTGGCGAACACCGCGTCGACATTGAGATCGTCGCGCTGCTTCTCGCTGGGCTCGAATTCCGGCTCCTTGCGGGTGGTCTCGGAGGCCGGCAGCAGGGTGGCGCCGCCGTAAGCGGTATCGGTCGGCTTCTCCTTGGCCGCGCGCTGGACCTCGAAATCGAGCTCGATCTGCGAGCACAGGCCGAGCGTCACCGGGTCCATCGGGGTCAGGGTCGAGGCGTTCCAATGGGTGCGGTCGCGCACGCTGGCGATGGTGGTCTTGGTGGTGCCGACCAGGCGCATGATCTGCGCATCCTTCAATTCGGGGTGGTTGCGCACCAGCCACAGGATCGCGCTCGGCCGCTCGTGGCGGCGCGAGACCGGGGTGTAGCGCGGGCCCTTCTTCTTGGCCTGCGGCGGCAGGGTTACCTTGCTCTCACCGAGCTTGAGGCGGTAATTCGGGTCGTTTTCGCCCTTTTCGATCTCGTCGCGGGTCAGCTGGCCGGTCGAAATCGGGTCCATGCCCTTGATGCCCTGGGCGGCATCGCCGTCGGCGATGGCGCGAACCTCCAGCGGGTGCATCTTGGTGAAATCCGCCACCTGATCGAAGGTCAATGCGGTATTGTCGACCAGCCACACGGCAGTCGCCTTTGGCATCAGCGGTGCATTGCTCATGGCAAATCTCCTTTGCGCTTCGCCCACCTGTTCAGAGGCGAAGCCGTGGTCATCAGCGATGACGGGAATTACGCCCTATATAAGCCGTCCGGG
>Ga0073928_10006088_pt1 | contig 16447 bp, 11 predicted proteins | sample PaiPotPPA55metaG_FD_76969 | JGI IMG/M metagenome (GOLD analysis project Ga0073928, IMG submission 76969) | Iron sulfur acid spring bacterial and archeal communities from Banff, Canada, to study Microbial Dark Matter (Phase II) - Paint Pots PPA... ... | reverse complement strand
TTGACCGAATACGAGGCGCGCGGCCTCGCCTCGAACGGCGGCGCCGCCCCCACGGTCGGGTTCTATCTCGACGAAATCCCCTTATCACCGCCAGCCGTGTCGCAGTCCGGTAAGGTCGTGATCGACCCCAATCTTTACGATGTCGAGCGCGTCGAGATCCTGCGCGGGCCCCAGGGAACGCTCTATGGATCGGGATCCATGGGTGGTACGGTCAGAGTGCTGACCAATCAGCCCAAGCTCGGTACCTTCGAAGGCTCGGTCCAAGGTACCGGGTCCTACACCGAGGGCGGCAGCGGCAACGGCGGCGGCAACCTCATGCTGAATTTCCCATTGGGCGATCAGTTCGCCGTGCGCGTTGTCTTGAGCGACCTGTATCGCAGTGGCTGGATCGACAACATCACGGTTCAACCGTTTCCGGTTGACCTGAACAGCCCGGTGCAAGGCGACGTGCGGGCGGCGCCGGTGACGAACATCATCCGCAAGGCCAATACGGAGACGCTCTACAGCGGTCGTATCAGCCTGTTGTACAAGCCGAGCGAGGACCTCTCCATTCTCGCGACCGCCATGACGCAGGGCCTGCACATCCGCGGGTATGACTTGATCGACGGCAGTCCGAACAGCGCTATCCCGTACCGCGTCTACGACGCTCACTACGAGGCCTTCCCATTGAGAGAAGGCATTCGCGACGACATCTCCATCTTCGGCCTGACCGTGAACGCCAACTTAGGCTTCGCGGACCTGACGAGTGCGACCTCGTACTGGGGCCGTCTCGGATACCAGGTCCAGGATGCCTCGGAATCCCTTTACTATTCGAATCGGAGCAGCGTGGCCGGCAACGGCAACCCGCCGTTCGTCGCGGGAACGCCGTTCGTCCCGGCTCCGTACGCGGAACGAGATCCGTCGCACCAACTCAGTCAGGAAATCCGGCTCACGTCGCACGACATCGGTGGCTGGCACTGGGTGGCGGGCGCCTTCTACAGCTCGCTGCATTCGGTGTGGAACGAAATCGGCTTGAGTCCGCTCAACGCGACGCCGGCGGTACCCGATGGCTCGTACTTTATTTCCTGGAACGATTACGGGGTTCGACAGACCGCGCTGTTTGCCGACGGGTCGTACAAAGTCAATGACCAGTGGAAGCTCGCCGCGGGCGTGCGCTATTACGACTACGCGAGCCATCAGGACGAGTACTCGTGGGGGTACGACGGCCCCCAACCCACACCGCCCGCAAACTCGAAAATTACCCAGGCCAAGAACAGCGGCGCGAACCCGCGAGTCAACCTATCGTATACGCCGAACCCGGACTTGACCCTGTATACCACGGTCTCGAAGGGTTTCCGTCCCGGCGGTGCGAACCAGATCCTGCCGCCGTCGAATCAGCCGCCGTTCTGTCAGGCGGGCGCCCTATCGTTCGGTCCGGATGCCGCGTGGAACTATGAGATCGGCGAGAAGGCCAAGCTCTTCGACAACTGGCTCACGATCAACAGCGACGTCTACTACATCAAGTGGACCGGTATCCAACAGGTGCTCACGCTGCCGTGCGGATATCAGTTCTACGACAATGCCGGCGACGGCCGCACCTTCGGACCCGAGATCGAGATCAATGCCAAGCTCTCCAACGAGTGGACCGCCTCGTTCAGCGGCGCGTATACGGACGCCAAGATCACCCACCCGAACGCCTTGTACACAAGTTTCCTGACGAACGTCGCCACCTTCCCGGATGGCGTGACCCATCCCTGCCCGACCGCCGGCGGCGGTTGCACCGCGCCCATCATGAACGTGGTCAAGGACACCGCGAGCCTCTCGCTCGCCTACGCCACGAACGTGATGGGCAACTATCAGTTCACGGCGCGCGCTTCCGGCCAGTTCGTGGGATCGTCGTACGACGTGGCGTACTACTTCGGATATAAGTTGCCCGCGTACACTCTCGGCAACGCCCGAGTCGGCTTGGCGCGCGACAACTGGTCGGCCGATCTGTTCGTGGACAACTTCACCAACAGAGTCGCGTTGATCTCGGCTAACAACACGAGTTTTCAGTTCAACATCCCGCAGGTCGTGCGCTACTCGACCAACCAGCCGCGCACCGTGGGGATGCAGGTCAACTACAAATTCTGATGGCCCCCCCTCGCGTCTACTGGCGCGAGGGGGTTTCTCGCGAGGCAGTGGTCTGACCGCATCGCCGTTCATCACCCCAATCGGCCGAATAGCGGCATCGAGAGTCCGCGCATGGAAAGAAGCCATTTCTCCGGTTTGCGTGCGTTGGCTCTGGCCATTCCCACGCTGCTGCCGCTCGCGGCTCAGCCGCAATCCACGCATCCGTCCGGCCACCCGTCCGCACCCGGCAACCCCGTGGCAACCATGTGGGACCTTACCGATCTCTATCCCACACCGGAGGCATGGAGAGATTCCTACGACAGGGTCAAAACAGCCGCAGAGAAGCTCGACCATTACAAGGGTACGCTGGGCACCAGTGCGAATTCCATGTTCGCCGCACTGGATGCGATCTCCGCGCTTCACAAAGAATCGGATCGGCTACTTGCCTATGCGTATCTCAAGGCCGACGAGGATACTCGAGTCGCGAGCGAACAGGAGGTTCGCCAGCAGGCCTTCGCCCTCAGGACCCTGATCGGCGAGAAAACCGCGTGGGTGGCACCGGAAATTCTGAGTCTCGGCATCACGACAGTGAAAACGTTGAAGGCCGGGCGCAGGGAATTGGCCGACCGATTCGGCTTCTACCTCGACGATACGCTGAGGTCCGCGCCGCACACGCTGGGCGTGGAGGCGGAGGGCGTGCTGGCGGCGGCAGGCAATGTGCTGGCGCAGCCTGACGCGATCCGCGGCCAATTGTCCGAATCCGAATTGCCCTATCCCGAGATTGCCTTGCCGACGGGCGAAAAAGTTCGGCTCGATGAGTCGGCCTATGAAAAGTACCGCGAAGCGGCGGATCGCAAAGAACGCAAAGAGGTGTTTGATGCGTTCTGGGGGACATGGAAGAAATTTGAAGGGACGATCGGCGCGGCGCTTACTACGCAAGTGATGGCCGATGTGTTCGTGGCCAAGTCGCGCAAATTCGACAGCGCCTTGTCCGCCGCGCTGTTCGGTTCCAACATGCCCGAGACAGTTTATCGTACGGTGGTCGCCGAGACTAACGCAGCGCTGCCCACGTTCCACCGCTACCTAAAAATGCGCAAGTCGCTACTTGGAATTACGGACGATCTGGCTTACTACGACAATTATCCGCCGATGTTTCAACTGTCGCCGGCGCCCGAATTTACGATCGGCGCGTCCGAGTCCATTACATTGGCGGCACTGGCGCCGCTGGGTCCCGACTACCTCGCGATGATGCGCAAGGGATTCGCCGGTCGCTGGATGAACGCCTTTCCGCATCAAGGCAAGGCGTCCGGCGGCTACATGTTGGGCATTGCCTACGACGTGCATCCCTATCTGCTTTTGAACCACAACAATGACTACAGCTCGCTGTCCACCGTCGCGCACGAGTGGGGCCACGCGGTTCACACGCTATTGACCGACTCCAGTCAGCCTTACGAGAAATCGGACTATTCCATTTTTATCGCAGAGTCCGCTTCCATCGGCAATGAGATGCTGCTGAACGATTACATGGTCGGGAAGGCCAAGACGAAAGCGGAGAAACTCTACTACCTGGGCGAGGGATTGGAAGCGATTCGCATCGCCTATTTCCGCCAGGTGATGTTCGCCGAATTCGAACTGGCGATTCACGAGGAAGTAGAGAAGGGTCACCCGCTCTCGGGCGCGCGCCTCACCGACATGTATTGCGGCCTGCTCAAGCGCTACTACGGCGAGGCTCAAGGTGTAATGAAGATCGACCCCGCCTATTGCATCGAATGGGCCTTCGTGCCGCAATTCTACAGTCATTTTTATGTTTGGCAGTACGGTACTTCGATGGCGGGCGCCGCCGCATTCACGGACGCCATCCTGAAGGGGGATGCGGGCGCGCGTGTACGATTCCTCAACTTGCTGCGGGCCGGCGCATCGGACTATCCCTATGACCTTTATAGAACGGCCGGGATCGATATGGCGACGCCCGCTCCCTACCGGGCGCTGGCCGCACGCATGAACCGATTGATGGACGAGATCGAAGCGCTGGAAAAGCCTAAATAACGCCTCGCGGACCACCGCCGGCCCGCGGCGCTAATGCTTGCGCAGAAACTATACCCGCCACCCAGTGCTGCACTGGCCGCGGTGTGATCGCTGGAGGCGCGGCGACTCAGAGCTTCGAGCCGCCGTCCACGTGCAGCGTGTCGCCGGTGATCCAGCGAGCCTCGTCCGAGCCGAGAAATACGACAGCGGCGGCGATATCATCGGGCTGGGCGATGCGTTTCAGCGCTTGGATTCCCAACGTGAAGTCGCGGCCGGTCTCGCTCCGTGCGAACTTCGACATGTCGGTGTCGACCACACCGGGCGCGACGGCATTGACGCGGATGCCGCGGCCGCCCAGGGCCGAGGCGAAGTGCTTCACGAGCGTGTCGATGGCACCCTTGGTGGCCGCATAGGCGGACAGCGTGCCGACAGTCGCATGCGCCGCCAGCGACGACAGCAGCACGATGCTGCTGTTCTTGCACAGAGTGGGCAGAAGCTGCTGCACGAGGAAATACGGCGCACGAACGTTCACGGCGAAGAGGTCGTCGAAATCCTCGACGGTCGTCTCTTCGAGGGTGGCCGCCTTCGAGATGCCCGCGTTGGCGACGAGGATGTCCAGCCGATCGCCGACGATGGCGCGTACGCGCGTGGCCAGAACGTGCGGTCCGTCTGGCGCGCGCAGATCGGCGGCGACCTTCTCGGCGCGGCCGCCGGCCTGGCGGATTTCTGCGACGACCGCCGCCGCTGCCTTCTCGCCGCTGGCGTAGTGGACGAGAACCTGTGCGCCGGCCTTCGCCAGCGCGAGTGCGCTGGCCCGGCCGATGCCGCGTGAGGCACCGGTGACGAGCGCGGTTTTTCCCGAAAGATTACTCATGATCGTACCTCGTGATTGATGCCTTACTCGGATAGGAAACCGGAGACGTGGCGCACGAAGCGCTCCGGGTACTGGAACTGCGAACCGTGGTTGGCGTCCGGGTAGATGATCAACTGAGCGTCGGGGATGTTCTGCTGCAGAATCCAGGAGTTGATGGAATAAATGATCACATCGTTGTCGCCGTTGACCACCAGCGTCGGTTGCAGGATGGTCTTGAGGTACTCATAGGAACCCTCACGCTGCACGCCCCATTTGCCGATTGCCTCGATCTGAGCGGGCGCCACTGTCTCGTTCACCTCGGGATCGCGGTTTTCAGTGCGGCGGCGGAAGCGCTTCAGGAATTCGCGGCCGGCGGCCTGACTGACTTCCGAGTCGGTGAAGTGGACCTTTAGCCAGAGCTCCTCCGGCACCTGGTAGGTGGCGCCGAAGATCTCTTTCGCTTCCGGCGTGAGGGTCGCCATGTTCTGGCCGCCGCGCGGGCCGGTACCGACCAGCACCAGGCGCCGGACCAGCGCAGGGGCCTGCAGCGTGATCTCCTGGGCGACGAAGCCCCCGATCGAGAAGCCGAGCACATCAACTTGCTTCAGTCCCAGCGCCTTGATGAAGGCGATGGCGTTGGCGCCCATTTCCTCGAACGTGGTAGGCACCTCGCCCGAGCTGGTGGAAATGCCCGCGTTGTTGAACAGGATCATCTCCCGCGTCGCCGCGAGGCCGTCGGTCACCAGCGGGTCCCAGTGATCCATCGTGCCGGTGAAATGCATGTTGAAGACGAGCGGCACGCCGCCCGGTTTGCCGAAGCGTCGGTAGGCGAACCGAACTCCGGCCGCCTCCACGAACTGCGTGGGTGCTGTCTGGTGATTGTGCTGGTTCATTGCGATTCCCTCAGGTGTTGGCGCGACAAGGCCGTCGCTCGACCGGGCACGGAGCAGACCTCGGCGCCCGGACAGGATCAGTGGGTCTTACCGCCGTCGACGTTGAGGATATGGCCGGTAATGAATGAAGCTTCGTTCGAGGCGATGAAGACGATCGCGTTGGCAAGCTCCTCCGAGAGGCCGAGGCGACCCATCGGAACGGTTGTCACCAGCGCCGCCTTGTTCTCCGCCGTGCCCGTAAAACGGGTCAACATGCCTGTGTCCACAGGACCCGGCGCCACGGCGTTTACACGGATTCCCGAGTTAACGATCTCGAGCGCCACCGACTTGGTGATGCCTTCGACGGCGTGCTTGCTGCCAACATAGACAGAGGCCCCCGCCGCACCCTCGTGCCCGTAGGTCGAGGAGATGTTGATGATGCTGCCGCTGCCCTGCTTTTGCATGACGCGCACTTCGTGCTTCATGCTCAGAATCACCCCAAGAACATTGGTGTCGAACGTCGCTGCATAGCTGTCCGCGGTCTGGTCCGTGATCGGGCCCACCTGCCCTTCGGTGCCGGCATTGTTCACGGCGACATCGAGACGCCCAAAGCGCGCGACGGTCCTGTCGACCAGAGCGCGCACGTCATTCTCCTGGCGAACGTCGGTGTTGATGAACTCGGCCTCCGAACCGAAAGAGCGCAGCTCCTTCACGAGCGCCTTGCCGGCCTCATCACGCCGGCCGGCAACGACCACCTTCGCGCCCTTCTTGGCGAAGGCGACGGCGGCAGCGCGGCCTATGCCTGTGAGGGCTCCCGTAATCAAAACGACTGGCGTGTTCATGGCGTTACTCCTAAAGACAGATTGATAAGACAGATTGATGCATTTAACTTCTTTACTAACAGGGACTTGTCTATCGATTACCCTGCTTCCATGGCGGCCACTGTAAGCTTGAGTAGCGCGCGCGAAAAAGACTTTGTAAGCTGAGGGGCATACCTCTCAGGCATGGAATGACGATGGAGTTGAGGCACCTGCGTTACTTCATAGCCGTCGTCGAGGAAGGCAGCCTGACTACGGCCGCCGAGCTCCGGCTCCACACGTCCCAGCCTTCACTGAGCCGGCAGATTCGGGATCTGGAGTACCAGGTCGGGGCCGAGCTGCTGTCTCGCAGTGTTCGCGGCGTCGAGCTGACCGCCGCAGGCAAGGCCTTTCTCGACCATGCCCGGCTCGCGCTGGCGCAGGTCGATGCCGCGGTGGAAGCAGCGCGCAGGGCTGCGCAGCCTGCAAGAAAGACCTTCGCCATCGGCTTCCAAACCGGTCACGAGATGAATTGGCTGCCGAAGAGCATGAACCTGCTGCGCGACGAGTTGAAGAACATCCATGTCACGATCTCGAGCGACTACTCGCCGGACCTCGCCGAGGCGCTCGTCCGCGGCCGGCTCGACGTGGCCTTCATGCGCGCCGAGCCGACTTTCGACCTGGGCTACGAGGTGGTGGACCACGAGCCGCTCATCGTCCTGATGCCGAGCGACCATCGCCTGATCAGCCGCGAAGCGATTCATCCGCGGGAATTCGTCGGCGAGATATTCATCGCCGGCTCGAACAAAGCCACGGTGCTGGGCGCCGTGACCGAGGAGTATCTGCGCCGCTGCGGGCTCAATATCAAGCTGGATCACGGGGTGGACAACATGGCTATGGCCATGTCACTGGTTGCGTCCACCCGCGGGTTGGCGCTGATGCCCGCCTATGCGAAGAATCTGCTGCCGTGGTCCGTGGTCAGCCGTCCGCTCGAGGGTGAAGCGCCGACGATCGATCTGGTCGTGGGCTACAGCAAGGCCAACACCTCGCCGATTCTCAAGCTGTTCCTCGAAAGGCTAGAGGAACTGCGGACGCCCCTACCGTGACACCTCATCTCGCAGATTTCCCATCGCCCGCCGCCCCCCAATTCACCTGCCTCATCTCCTACAGGCGTCAGATCCTTCCGTCGGATTGTTTGTGCGCGAAGATGTCGGAGAGCTTTGCCTCCAGGGAGGGAATGAGAATATTTGAGAGATCAGCTAATTTATCGTAAAGCGACGCGATCAAAAGGATTTGCGCTTGTGCTTCGCGATCATGCATCTCCGACGCCATCGATCGAATGTTTCGCGCTACTTCACGGTAATCCTGATTTTTATCTGGTGGCTCGGGACACACATTCCTATCCTCCCTTGAGAGTTCGGGAGCCTAGCAAAGAGATCCTGTAGGAGATGAAGCGGCGCTATTGCTGAACGAGCGTAGGAATTCGCTGACGAGTTGGGTAGTCATCCGAATGTCATCTTGCAACAGCCGCGAGTCTTAGATCGTTAGGTGTTCGACGGCGTTGCCGGGCACAGCCCGATTTCGTAGCATAGCCGCGGCACCGTCCGCCCAGGCGCGCCGGTTACCCGCGCACCCGTTACGGGGTCGTTCGATAAAAAACTGGGGAGTTCAGATGAAAATCATCCATCTTGATCGTCTTTGCGCTGCAGCGTTTGTGGCTTTCATTGGCTGTGTAGTCCAACCGGCGCACGCCGACGGGGTTCGGGCCGCTATCGAAGCGGCCAACGCACAGTTCTCGGCGGCTGCGGCCAAGAGCGATGGTGCTGGGCTGGCGTCGTTGTACGCGGCGGATGGACAAGTGTTGCCGGCCGGCAGCGACGCTATTCGAGGCACGGACGCGATTCAGAAATTCTGGCAAGGCGCGCTCGATTCCGGGATTGCCGGCATCGGACTCAAAACACTCGAGGTTTTCGACCACGGTTCGACCGCCACAGAGGTTGGTCAGTACGAGCTGCGCGACAAGGCGGGCAAGGTATTCGACCACGGGAAGTACATCGTCGTCTGGCGCCGCGAGGGCGGCCACTGGAAGCTTCTTCGCGACATGTTTTCAACGAACGTACCGGCCCCCAAAAAATAGTTCGTGGCCTATGCCGGTATAGTACTCAGCCGCGTCCGAGGCACCACTCCACGGAGACTACGCACACACGCTCTCCGGCGTCGGACCTGTCTGGATCCTTGCGGTTCTATTCGCAGGCTCCGCGGTGCTCCAGCTCCTCGGGGCTCGCGAGATCCTCTAGATTACGCAATGCATGTCGGCCGTCGCGCTTGCCGGGATTTTCGTCACGCTCGCGGCCCTGATCGGTACACTATCGGAGCGGCCGTTCCATCCGCTGCACCTTGCAGCCGTTGCGTCCGCCGGGTTTGACCTCGTTCCCGGGGTGGGCCGCCGTACCCACGCTTCGACCGTCTCGGCGGTGCAGACGCTGATGTACACGCCTATCAATGCCAGCACCCCAATGGTGCTCGCATAGTTGTAATAATTTCCCGCCCCCACGAACGGCGCGCACAGCAGGAACGGCACGATGATGAGGATCGCCGACAGCGCAGTTGCCTGACCACATCGCAGCTCCATGCGATCATCACCCAACATCCGGAAATCAGACTTTCGCTCGAAGTACGCTCGGGAGCGGGGTAGTAAGGGGTCGTGATACCGGGGCGACGAAAGGTCCGCGAATGGCGGTAGTCGGGCCAATTGTAGACACTCGAGCGCGCGAAGTGCTTTCTCCGAACCCGCCGTTCGTCCGAGGTTAAGAAATCCGTATGACAGCAAACCCTGTGATCGCCATCACACGCCAATCCCTCAAATGGCGCGATGATCCGTCCGTCGCTCGGGAAAGCGGCGACGGAACAAGGACGTGGGCTCGATATGCAAACCCCAACGATTCACTCGAGCATCGACTTCTCTCGCATTGGCGCGCTTTTTATCCTGCTGACCGTGGCCCCAACCACCTACGCCACTGTCTATAAGTGCACCGCAGAGGACGGTAGCACCGCCTATTCAGACCAGCCTTGCGACACCAATGCGCAGGCCATTCAAGTCACGCCTGAGCCGCTACACTCGACACCCAGCCCCACGACGCAATCCACCGCACCGGGCAACGACCAGCTCAACCAAGCGCAGGAGCAGATGGTGTCGCTGTGCGCGCGAGCGAACTACGATGCTTGGTATCAGACGCAAAACCCGAAGCCTACGCCAGACCAGACAAATGCCAAGTTGCGCGAGGCTCTTCAGACGTGCCGCGCCATAGTTCCTCGAAACTCGGCGACTCCGCTCCCGCAAGCTCCCGCGCAAACGCCGAACGCGCCACTGACTCCCGCGATGATCGCCGCCGCGCAGGACAAATCCGCGCGCGAGACCAAGGCCAGCCTTTGCAGCACGATGACATTCAACGAGTGGATGAAGGCCCAGGGCCACCCACTTCCGGAGCCGAATGTCCGAATTGCCAAAATGATAGAAATCAGCAATCGATGCCGGCGCCCGCTTGGGTTGCCGGACATGATTCCGCCCGCCCCGATCGCAGCCCCGAAGCCAATCCTTCAAGGCTCCGAGGGCGCAGCGGCGGCCGCAAATCTTAAGGAGCTCGTAAGGAGCGGCTCGATCGAGCGGCTGCAGAAATATCTTTCCATGCCGGGCGTCGATATTAACGATCGCCCAGGCATCGACGAAGCGTTGCTCGACTACGCAGCCGAGCAGAACCAAGCGAAGGTCGCTCGCTTTCTCTTGGAGCATGGCGCCCGCGTGGACGCGACGCAGAACCATGGCCCCACTGCCGGTTATACGGCCCTGCATCGTACTGCCGTTGCGGATGCCGCCGAAGTCGCACAGTTGCTCCTCGCGAGCGGCGCCGAAGTGAATTTCCATGGACCCCTGGGAATTACGCCATTGATACTGGCGGCATCCAACGGCAGCCGTCGAACAGCGGAAGTTCTCCTCGATCATGGCGCCGACGTATCCACGCCCGACGGGCACCGCGAGACGGCGCTCACGCAAGCGACTGCTCACAATCACGGCGACATCATCCGATTGCTGCTGATACACCTGCCCGTGCCGAGCAGCGTCAACATGAATGCGGTGGCCATGCGCGGCGACCTCGAAGCGCTGCGCCTGATCGTCAGGCATGATGAATTGGTGCACGACGTCCGCACTTCGATGAAGGACGAAGCTCTTCGCTTTACCATTCTCGGCGGTCCCATTCCGCTCGAGGATCGCAAGCAAATGATCGAGCTGCTGCTGGCCGACGGCGCTGACATCGACAATCACCAACCTGGTTTGGAAGTGATTCCGGTAATGCTGGCGCCGACCCCGGAAATGTCCGAGTTCTTGTTCGCGCACGGTGCCAACAAGAAGGCGAAATTGAGCGGCGCACAACTGGCACGTTGGTTCGTGTGCAACAACTCCGGCAAAGATCCTCTGGGTACACTTCAGGTGGTTGTTTCCCATGGTATAGACATCGGCGGCGCGACTCCCAATGGCGACAGCGCGTTACCCTGCGCAACGTACGCTAACAACTTAGCGCTAGTCGCTTTTCTCCAAGCACACAAAGTTAGCGCCGGCCGTTCTAGTTCGAATCCCCAGAATGCGGTGCCTCACCCCGCAACAGCCGCAGCTCAAGGAACGCAGCTGTTCCCGAAGCGCGCATGCGTCCAACTCGATTCCATCGATAACAGCCATACTCCCATCGAGCTGTATTCGTCTCTCAATGACTGCATGCAGAACAATCGCGATGCCGACGCGGTCAGCTTGTTCATCCTTGCCGGAATGGATAGTAGTTTCGACTCTGTCCGGGTTGCCGACAAGACAGCCGGCCAGGCGCGCGTGATTCTGATCATGGCCCTCTTCGGAGGGATGGCCGCCGATGTCCATGTTCGTTTCGAGACGGCCATGAAAGCTCTAATGGACCATCCATCTCGTCACGCAATCCTTTGCGAACAGGTCAAAAAAGTCGGTCCGCCGCAATATTTTCCTGCCTACATGGTCAACCACGGATTGGGCGTCATGCAAAGCGCGCTTGCCAACCAAGCGCCACCCACACCGCTCGAGCCCAAATTCGACGCCGCCGCTACCTGGAGGGACCTGATTACCAACTACCTCAATTGCGGTGGCGCAGCGGCACCGCAGCCTTGACTGCCTCGTTCCGACACTGTTCTTCCGGCATGCGTTCTCCGTCTGATTGGGCTGGATAGATACTCTGAGGCATTATTCGTTTAGACCGGAGTGGCAATGGAACTTGGTAATGATCCTTCGGAATTGTTGAATGCGCTTGACGATGCTAGTTGCCTCGAAGCAGCCGTTCCCGACAGACGGGTTGGGGTCGCGAACCGTCTAATGCGTGTTATCCCGAGCCTTGGCTATCGTGGGAACCGCGGCGCTATTTCGCTCGTACCGTCGCTTGCCGCGTCCAGCGCCTGGTCAAAGCGCCGCGGATAGGGTGGGCCAGAGGTTCTTAACCAATTATGTTGGAACCTTATCGAAGGTCTGTTACCGTTCGGCCGTATTGAGCCCAGGGCGAACCGCATGGAACCCAGTCTTGAAAAACCTGGTCGATAGAGCAACGACCGTTACCCCCAGGACCGGCTAGCTATTTCGAAGGATCATGGAATGTCCCTAAACATGTTGTCGGAATCCATACCCGTTTTAATTGCCGTGGTTGCGGCCACAGTCTCCATAATCACGAAGGCGGCCACTGATCTCTACACCACTTGGCGAGCAACAAAACGAGTACTCCAAGCAGAAAAGGAGGCATTTAAGACTGCTCCAGAGCGCGACCTCGTCAAAGCGGAGGAAATCGATCCGAGCGCAACCGGTAAATTTAGAATTAGAGACCACCGGGACGCGCTTCAAATTGGGAATTTGTTCGACCTCTACAACAAACAAATGGAGAGGTATCAAACAGAAACGATAGCGAGAGCTGGCTGGTCATTCATTTTCGCAATCATCGCTATGGTTGCCGGCTTGGGTTTCGTCGTAGCAGGCGGCGCGTATGGATTAGCCGCTAGTGGATGGGAACACGTTGGAGCCGCGACAGCGATTTCAGGGATCGGCGGCGGTGTGAGCGCCTTCATTACCAAGACGTTCCTAGATGTTCATCGTCTCTCGTTGACACAGCTGAATCATTATTTTCGTCAACCCGTTTTGAATTCTCACGTGTTAACCGCTCAGCGCATTGCCGATCAGATGATGGATCGGCCGACTCGAGACCGTTGTTATCAAGAAATTCTTACTGCGGTCGTGGCGCTCATTTCAGAGCCATCGGATGACGAAGGTTCGCGTCGAAGCAAAACTCCAACTAAAGCTTCGGTGGGCTCTAAGAAGCCGAAACCCACAAAGCCGCCAGAGGATGCATCGCCTAAGAAGCTCGAAGTGGCGTGATTGGTTTCGAATGATGAAGCATCGCGTTGAATTCGACACCGCGAGTTGCCGTTCAACATCTAATTGCCTAGAAGCGGACGGTCGTGAATGACTGCACCGGGTCGAGGGTGTGTGAAAACACAAAAGCAAAATCCCAGATTTCGATTCTGACGATACCTGATCAATAAATTTGTTCAGAATCGAACTACAATCAACTTAATCAACGTCTTTTGCTCCTTCGAAAGACTGGTCGATAGTTTTCACACAACCTCGGTCGATTCCGGCCCGGTCTGCGATTGTTGGCCTCGATAGTCATGCGGATCGCCGGTACAATTTCGCGGTCAGGAGGTCAGTTATGCGAATTGCAGGCGACAAGATCGGACGCGTGATGGTGGGTTCCGCAACATGCGCGTTATTCGGTGCGTGCGCCCACTCCGGGGTGGTGAAGGTCGGCCCGGACACCTACATGATTGCCAATTCGCTTTGGGCCGTTAGCTCGGGCGGTTACGTCAAGGCCAAGGCCATCGGGGAGGCATCGAACTACTGTGCAAGCATTGGGAGGGAGATCCTCATCATTGACTCTACCCAGAACGACATGCGTTTTGGCGTCGAAGCTGCCGCCGAAGTGCGGTTCCGCTGTCTACTCAAAGGTGACCCTGAACTGACGCGGCCACCCGCGCAGTAGTCGAGGAGCTGCCAGTCGCGAATGCCTGCAACGGGTCGCGACGAGTCGGCGGCTGACAGAACGGCGGTAGCGTCCGCCAGCGGCTCTACCCGACCCTAAGCCGGCATTCGGGCTCCCGGATAGCGGCCCTTCAAGCACTGGAAAGCGGCCGGTCGAGCCTGCAGGCACCTGACACTGGAGTCGGGTCGTCGGATCCGGCTGTCGCCCTGGAGTGACAGCGAGGGCACCTGAGCATTGCGCCGGCAATACCCTTCCTGCATCCTAAGGCCCCGACTGACAAGCACTATTCACGGCGTCGGTGACGACTGAATTGAACACCTCAACCGATCTCTAGGACGCGAGTCCCGGCCCATGACCGAGTCGAAGACAGCGATCTTTCTCAGTTATGCATCGCAAGATGCGGAGGCTGCGCGGCATATCGTCGAGACGCTTCGATCCGCCGGCATCGAGGTTTGGTTCGACCAGAGCGAACTGCGTGGTGGCGACGCCTGGGATCGCCAGATCTCCAAGCAGATCCGCGAGTGTGCTTTGTTCATCGCGGTAATCTCGGCACACACCGATACCCGAGCCGAGGGTTACTTCCGGCGCGAGTGGCGAATCGCGGTAGATCGCACGCGCGACATGGCCGACGATGAGGCGTTCCTGCTGCCCGTCGTCATCGATGGCACGCCGGACGCTACCGCCCGCGTGCCGGACAAGTTCCGGGAGGTGCAATGGACGCGCCTGCCTGGCGGCAGCACTCCGGCGCCCTTCGTCGAGCGACTCAGGCGGCTGCTGGCGCCCAATGAACGTGGCGCGCCAACTCCGCCCCGGCTCCCGGCCGGCGCAGCGCCCGTCACTGGTGCCCTTCGCGACATCAGTTCCCCTGCGCACAAACCTGCCACCCGAAATTTCGCAGCGTCCTGGCAGTCGAGACTTGTGCTGCTGGTGGTTGCGGCGGTCGTCATCGTGATCGCTTACTTTTTGGTCGATAGGACCCTACTGTCGAAGCGCCTCTCGGAGCCAGGGAGGCCGTCAGCACCGTTGACTCGAGCGACGTCGCCAGAACAGAGTCCGATCCCGGAGAAGTCCATTGCGGTCCTGCCGTTCGTCGACATGAGCGAGAAGAAGGATCAGGAATACTTCTCCGACGGTCTGGCGGAGGAACTCCTCGATCTGCTCGCACAGGTGCCGGACCTACGCGTTCCAGCGCGCACTTCGTCCTTCTATTTCAAGGGGAAGACCGACGACATTGCGAGCATCGCCCAGAAGCTGCGTGTCGCGCACGTCCTTGAGGGTAGCGTGCGCAAGGCAGGCAGCACAATCCGGGTGACCGCGCAGCTCATTCGCGCCGACAATGGCTACCACATCTGGTCGAAAACCTACGATCGGGGCATCAAGGACATCTTCAAAGTCCAGGACGAGATCGCTGCCGCCGTCGTCGATGCGCTGAAGGCGCGCCTACTGTCGACGCAGCCAATTACGGGCCGCCACCGCAGCGACAACACGGAGGCATATACCGAGTACCTGCTGGGCAATCAGCTCCGGGCGCGGGACTTACCCGATACGAATCGGCAGGCTCTAGCCGCCTACCGGAAGGCGGTGGCGCTGGATCCTGGCTACGCAGCCGCCTACAGCGGGCTCGCCGACGCGGAATGGCGCGTCGCCGACCAGACGGCCGGTGAGCCGGCGTCGTACCAGCGAGCGCGGGCCGCCGCGGATAAGGCAATCTCGCTCGCGCCAGATTCGCCGGAAGGCTATTGGGCGCGAGGCCTGTTGCGCAACAACTACTACTTTGACTGGCACGGCGCCGAAGTCGACTTTCAGAAGGCGTTGGCGCTTGACGCGAATTTTGTTCCGGCGCAGGTGGATTATGCCTATTTGCTCGCGACTTTCGGGCGCTTGACTGAGGCGATCGCAATGCTCCAGAAGGCGCTCGCTCTCGACCCGCTGTCGGAGCCGGCGTGGCATGCGCTCGCGCTTCTGATCGGGAATGCCGGACAGCTTGATGAAGCCCGTGTGGCTGCCCACCGATTGGCCGAGGTCGATCCTGCCGGAAGTGACTGGGCTTTCGGCGCCGACGCCGACCTCTTTGGCGGCCGGCCTCGGGAAGCGCTGGAGGGGTATAAGCGAGAGCCCGGGCCAATCGGGTTGATGGGCCAGGCAATGGCCGAGCACTCGCTGGGCCACGCGGCAGAATCGCAACGAGCGCTGGACAAACTCATCAAGGGTAATAGGGAATCGATGGCCTACCAGATCGCCGCCGTTTACGCCTGGCGCCACGAGAACGACAAGGCCTTTGAATGGCTCGAGCAGGCTTACCTACGACACGACGGCGGCTTGGGCTACGTGACATACGATCGATACCTCGCAAATCTGCGTACGGATCCACGTTACACGGCGTTGCTTCGTAAGCTCAAGCTGTCGGAGTAATCCAGGGTTGCAGCCAAGAGCACAGCAGAGTATCGCGTGCCGCCCGCTTGCTCGCCTCCACTTACCGAAGCGTGTGTCCGCTATCCGTAAGAATCCTATGCCGCGAATGACCGACCGGTTGTGGCCGGTTCTGCTCCTTTGCACCCCGTCAGACTCTTATTGGGGCGCGGCTGCTCGTCCATGGAACTCAGACGGTACCGATCTTCTATGGAGGCGGCCTGCGCCACACACTCGCCAGCCACGGCTGCTGTTCGCGGGGTAATCCCGTCGGCCGATAGTAATATTCGAGTTCTATGAACGCCG
>Ga0073928_10006086_pt1 | contig 16452 bp, 13 predicted proteins | sample PaiPotPPA55metaG_FD_76969 | JGI IMG/M metagenome (GOLD analysis project Ga0073928, IMG submission 76969) | Iron sulfur acid spring bacterial and archeal communities from Banff, Canada, to study Microbial Dark Matter (Phase II) - Paint Pots PPA... ... | reverse complement strand
GGGACCTGGGCGAACGGAAAATACAACTGCTCGCGCACCTGGGCCTGGTCGTCGGCGTCGAGCCCCCAATGCCGCACATGTCCAACCACACCCACGACGCGCACCGGTCCCACGAATTGAACGAAGAGCCGGTTGCCGACCGCATGTCTGCTGTGAAACGCGCGCTCGGCGAGAACCTCGTCAATGACTGCGATGGATTCGCCGCCGGCGTGATCGTGGTCATCGAAGAAGCGGCCCTCGATTAGCGGGATGCGCATGGCGCGCAGATAATCGGGAGTCACCGAGCTCATGGTGGTCAAAGGCATCTGGCTGGCAGGCGGCGGCGAAGGCGTGGTCCAATAGCCGATCTCGTCGTCACCGCCGTCCATGGGGACGAGATCGGTCATGGCGACGGAGTCGACGCCGGGCACGCGGCGGACGCGGTCGAGGATGTCCATCCACGTGGCGCGGGCACTGGCCGGGCTCTTGAGCACGCCGGGAGAAAGCGCGACTTGGGTGATCAGCACATTGCGGATATCCATGCCTGGATTGAGCTGCGACAGCCGCAACAGCGTCTGCCCGAGCATGGCGGCCGCGACCAATAGGACCACGGCCAAGGCGATCTCGGCCATGACCAAGCCACTGTGCAGACGGCGCGAAGTTGCGGCCACCATGCGCCCGCCGGCACGGAGCGTCTGCTCGAGCGAGCGCGCGGGAGCACGCAGGGCCGGTGCCAGTCCGAACAGAAGGCCGGTCAACAAGGACGCCGCCAGGGCGAAGGCGAGCACGCGCCAATCCAGTTGGATTTCTTCGGCGCGAGGCAACTCGCCGGGCCAAAACATAACGAAGGGGCGGACACCGGCAGCCGCCAGCGCTACGCCCAGCAGGCCGCCGCAAAGAGCCAACACGCTGCTTTCGGTGAGAGCTTGGCGCACCAGACGGCCGCGGCTCGCGCCGAGCGCCACACGCATGGCCAGTTCTCGCTGGCGCGAGACGGCGCGCGCCAGCAACAGGCTCGCGACGTTGACGCAGGCAATCAGCAGCACGAGGCTGACTGCTCCGAGCAGCAGCCACAGCGTGGATCGTACGTCCGCGACCATATCTTGACGCATCGGGAATGCGACGAGGCTGCGACCCTCGTTGGACTTCGGATATTGTTGGGCCAACTGACGGCCAATCAAGGTCAGCTCGGCCCGCGCCTGTTCGAGCGTCACGCCGGGGCGGAGACGCGCCACAACGTGAATTCCGGGATGGATGGCGCGGTCCTGCATAATTGGCTCGGTGTACTGGCCGAGTGGCGTGAACAAATCGGCGTCGCCCAAGAGGCGGAATCCCGCCGCCGCTACGCCGACGACGGTATATGGTTTACCTTCCCAGACGAGCCGCGCTCCGATGGCCGAGGCGGCGCCCGCGTAGAGGCGCTGCCAGAGTCGATAGCTGATGATGATTACGGGTGTGGCACCGGGCCGGTCGTCATCAGGCGAGAAGGCGCGGCCGCGCACAAGCGGAATGCCGAGGACAGAGAACAGGCCGGCGGAGATTTGGCGGCCCTGCACATGCTCCGCGTCACCTGGCTCGCTGATGGTGCCGGCGCGGAACCGCCAGGCTGCCATGGGAGCGAGCGAGCGGTTGACGCGTTCGCAATCGCGGAAGTTCAAGTAGGAGAGGCCCTCTGCACCATATTTTTCTGTCCGCTCGTGCAAGGTGACCAGGCGTTCGGGATCCGGGTAAGCCAGCGGCTTCAGGAGAACGCCGCTGATGACCGTGAACATGACGGTCGTGGCGCCGGTGCCGAGCGCCAGGGTCAGCAGAGCGACGGTTGCGAATCCGGGGCGTTGGCGCAGGGTGCGCAGGGAGTAGCGGAAGTCCTGCCAGAAGTCCTCCAGCCAGCGCGTGCCACGGGCGTCGCGGCAGTCTTCCTTCACCTGCTCCGGGCCGCCGAACGCGAGACGGGCTTGGCGGCGGGCTTCGTGCGGGGCGACGCCGCGCGCGGTTAGGTCGGCGGCGTGTGCGTCCATGTGGAAGCGCAGTTCCTTATCGAGCTGCTCTTCCATCTCGCCGCGACGCCACAGGCGCCGCCACCAGTTCATTGCGCGCCTCCCTCCGACATGCGCAGGATCAGCCCGACGGCTTGCGCCAGGCGCTGCCAATCGGCCGCTTCGGTTTCGAGCTGCGCGCGGCCTTTGCGTGTCAGGCGATAGAACTTGGCCTCGCGGCCGGTTTCGGTTTCCTTCCAGTCGGCCGCCAGCAGGCCGCGGTTCTCCAGCCGGTGCAGGGCGGGATAGAGCGAGCCTTGGGGGACCTGAACTACGTCGCGGGAGACCTGCTGCAGGCGCTGCGCGATCGCGTAGCCGTGGACCGGACCGAGGGCCACCACTTTCAAGATGAGCAGATCGAGCGTGCCTTGGGGCAGGTCGGATTTGGCGCTCATGTACACCTCCTACTTCTACATATTACACTCCTATGTGTAGAAGGTCAAGGGGTACTGATTAGTTTGCGGCGACAGGAGTGTCGCCCGGCCCAGAGGGCACCCCGGGCAAGAGTGCCTGCGCCACGGTCTAATAGGCTGCCTGGTATATCTGCAGGGCGCCGGCGGCGTCGAAGGGGCGGGGGTTGAAGCGGCCGGTCCACTGGGTCGCCGCGTCCGCCGCCAGTTCGGGCAGCACGTCCGGAGGAATATTGAAATCGCGCAAACCGGCGGGCAAATGCGCGGCGGCGGCCATCTGCTCCAGCCACAGGGCAAGGTCCACGTCGGTCAGTCCGAGATAGGCTTCTTTGCCGTTCCAGCGCACGACATGAGGCAGCAAGGCTGCGATGGCGACGCCGTGCGTGATGCCGTAATGCGCGGTCAGCGGATTGGCGCAGGCGTGCGTCGCGCCCAGCATGGCGTTTTCGATGGCAATGCCGGCCAGATGCGCGCCCAGCAGCATCGTGCCGCGGGCTTCCAGGTCGTCCGGATCGCGCAGCACCCGCTCGTAATGCGCTGAAAGCAGCCGCCAGGCTTCCAGTGAAAAAGCCATCGAAGCCGCCGTGCGGCGCGTGGTCGCATACGTCTCGACCGCGTGGGAGATGGCGTCGAAGCCGGTTGCAGCGGTCACTTCGAACGGCTGGCTGCGTGTGAGCAGCGGATCGAGGATGGCGGCGCGAAACGCGAGTTTTGGGTCGCCGCAAGCCATCTTGACGTGCGTTGTGGCGTCGGAGATCAGCGCGTAGCTCTGCGCTTCGCTGCCGGTACCGGCGGTGGTGGGAATCGCGATCATGGGCAGCAGGGGATGGGTGGCTTTGCCGTAGCCCCAGTAATCGCGAATGTTGCCGCCGTTGGTCAGGACGAAGTTGATGCCCTTGGCGCAATCGAGCGAGCTGCCCCCCCCCAGGCCGATGAGCGAATCGATGCTGTGCGCGGCGGCGAAGGCGCGGCCTGCTTCGATCATGTCGGTGTCGGGGTTCGGCGCGAAGTCGTGAAAGGGGGTGGCTTGGATGCCGGCCTCGGCGAGCAGATCGAGGGCTTGGCCTACGTAGCCGGCGGCGAGGACACCTTGGTCGGCGACCAGGAGGGGGCGGCCGAAGCCGAGATCGCGCGCGACGGCCCCAAGTTCAGCGACGCGGCCTTCGCCGAAGATTAGGCCGGTGCGGATGTCAAAGACGAAGGGCATGGTGGGTTAGACTCACAGCCCACACTGCTGCCGCACCAGGTTGATGACCTCTTGCGCGTCCTGGTAGTACTGAATGAGCGCGTGCATGGTGAGCCCTACTGATTCCCCGTGCGCGATCTTGTTCCGGTTGCCGACGATGCTGTTTACCGATTCGCTCAGTTGGCCGCTAGTTTGGTCTTCGAGGCGTTCCTTCCATTCCTGGCTGAACGCGCTGGTCAGGTCCAGAATAGGTCCCATCTTCGGATTCTGAAACTGCTGCAGCCGGTTCTGCACAAAGTCGGCCACCAATTCATTAGCTCGCTTCCGCGCATACTCGGAATAGGTGAGGCGAACCGAGTTCTCCAGGAATCCGCTGACCAAGACGCAGAGATACCTGCACCAGTGGGATTGGATCTCCGGATCTGGTAAATTCTTGGCTTTTTGAAATAAGTCGTCCAGTCTCTGGCGTTGGCGAGTGATTTCAATCAGACTCATGGCAGTGGCGCAAAGGAATTCGTTGCAAGCTCAAGGCGCTTGCGGACGCGTTCTCCGCTAGCTGTACCTCTGCCGCAGGCATCTAGAAAGTCATGATTGGAAAGAAGGGTCTCATAAGCCGACCTATAAGCACGCGTATCAGAGACTGCGCCATCCCGAAGCCGCTTAGCGGTACCCACCATCACCGAATCGAACACGGCAGCATTAAGCGCCCGAACGGGACGAAAGGCTCGGTTACCGATCGACTGAAGGATCAGATCGATCGAATCGCAAAAGCTTCTCCTCATCAGAGAGCGCTCATCATCGCCAATTTGCTTGTTCCTGCCCATGTAACGGTTCAAGAAGGCAACCATGGGCGGCTCGTAATTGTCGCCGTCAAAGAGAAGGGCTAGAAAGCGCAAAATCAATTCCTGGTCGCGCATTCTTACATCCATCGAGCCGTATATCTCCCGCCATGAACGATGCGCATTCAGGTCCGCAAGGACATCCCGCATCTGTCCGGAATGGTGAACTGCGCCCCGAATTTCCTGGGGCGTGAGCTCTCGTCCACCGGTGTTCAAACGCTCAAAGACTTCATACACGCTGCTCTCATCTTCGGATGGTTCGTCTTGCTTAAAGACGGTGGCATGGAGGATAGCGTCATCAAGGCGGCGACGATCTTCGTTTCTCAACAGAGCGTATGTTCGGGCCTCGTACTCCGGTTGCACTCCCTTGAGACGGAACTCCTGCTGCGTCGGCTCCCAAGTCCCATCATAGAAATACCGCAACGAGAGGAGGCGCTGCTGTCCATCAACAACCAACAACTTGCCGGTGTCGGGCTCGTTTGAGAGGAAGATGCTCGGAACCGGTAGACCCAGAAGCAAGGACTCGACAAAACGTGACGCATCCTTAAGGTCCCAAACGAATCCGCGCTGAAATTTCGGTACGTAGATCGAGCCGTCCCGAATGCGCTTCACCAGTCCGTCGACAGGATAGTCAGCTCCATAGCTTGAGATCGCGTACCGAAAAGGCTCAACCTCCTCCGCTTCGCCTTCCTCGGTTCGCGCGTCCTCCAAATCTACTGGTTCCGTTTCCGCTTCAACGGGCATCATCTGTGCCTCCCCTTGTGCTAGTATAACGAAACCACTCGAAGGCTAATGAACTTCCGATAATGCCCAGAGCTGGTTGCGGTTCATCACGAACAGCGTGCCATTGGCCGGCACTACCGTCGCATACACCGAGCTGCCCATGTTGATCTGCGAAATTACCTTCTTCTCTTTGGCGGCTTCGAGCACCACCACGTCGCCGTCTTCATCGCCTATATACACCTTGCCGTTGATCACCATGGGCGAGCCCCACACGGCCGACAACAGGTCGTGCGTCCAATACTCCTTGCCGGTTTGCACATCGAGACAATGCAGGAAGCCGCTAAAATCCGCGGCGAACAGCAGGCCGTTGTAAATGGACGCGGTCGAAATCGAACGGCGGATCTTGTCGTATTGCCAGATGCGGCCGGTCTGCGTAATGTCGCCGCGCTTGGTCGCATCGATGGCATACATGTGCCCGACACCCTCGCCATGCTCGGGATCCTGACCGTTGGCGATGAACACTTTGTTCTCCCAGATTACGGGCGTGGCGATCACTTCGTTACGGGTCTTGGGCCAAACGGAGTCTTTCGGGTTGAGATCGAACTCCCAGAGCTTCTTGCCGGTGAGCGCCTCGTAGCCGCGCACCCAGCCGTCGCCTTCGCCCATCACCACCTCCACCGTGTCGCCGACCTTACCGACCGAGGGCGAAGACCATTGCCCGTGCAGGATGCGCTCGCCCACGTTGTTCACTTCCCACACCAGCTTGCCGGTGTTCTTGTTGACCGCGATCATGGAAGGCGCGCGTGGCGACGGAATGTGGACGTGGCTCTCATCCTGGCCGTTGGCCGTGCCGGTGAAAACCAGGTCGCCATAGGACACCGGCGACGAGTTCGCCATGTTGTGCGGCGACGCGCCGACCTCCTCGATCATATTGAACTTCCAGATGACCTTGGCGTGGCCCTCGCCATCGCCGTGGGTATCGAGACAATTGAGTTCGCAGCGATTGGAGACGTAATATAGGCGGTCGCCTTCGACCAGCGGCGAGGAGCAAACGCCTTGGAAAGGCCAGTCAAGCGCGCGGCCCTCGGGCAGTTTCTGATTGGAGTGCTGCCAGAGGAATTTGCCGTCGGATTCACGAAAACACATCAGCACGCCGCGATCACCGACATCCTTAGGATCGCGCGGCGCCTCGTTATTGGTGCCGACATAGACTTGGCCGCCGGCGACTATCGGATTGCCGTAGCTCTGCGAGCCGAGCGCCGCCACCCACTTCACGTTTTTCTTGGCCTGTATGTCCCAAGTGGTGGGGATGCCTTTCATGCCGGAAATCATGTTGCGGTCCGGCGTGCCGCCCCACATGGGCCAGTCGCCCGAGCCGGGGTCGGCGGCCCACACCAGCCAGAATGTGGCCGCGAGACAAATGGAAGAGAGCAGGAGGGCGCGTTTCATTGATTTGGCGTCACTTTCAAATTTGCGAAATAAGCTCCGAATTGCGCGTCGGCGAAAATGCCGGGACTTCCCTGGCGATTGGGGATGGGATCGACGCGATCGATCAGCCAGGCGTCGGGTTCGCTTCCGGCCGTAGGCCACGCTTTGCCGCGAATACGCGTTTTGCCGTCAGCGGTGTTTTCGACGCGCAGCTTGAGGCGATACCACGTGTCCGGCTTGAACTCGAACGGTGCGGAGACGGCGCGCTTGACTTCCGGCTGCCACGAATTCATCTCGAGGCGCTGATTGTTACCGAACGCCACCAGGGTGTAGCGCTGCGCGATGATGCCCGCATCGCCCATTTGACGGCGTTTCTCGGGGATGCGTATGTCGGCTTCGACGGTGTAATTCGCCCAGTCCGAGGGGCCCATGAAGACGCGCATGCGCTTGAACAGCGTGTCGTTGGGGACCTTTTCCAGGACCTTCTTGCCGTCGAGCTCGGAGACCTGGAATTTTCCGGCTTGGGCGCTGATCCACTGCGGCGGAAGGCTTCCGACCGCGTAGGATTCAAACGTTTCGTTCCAGGGCAGCGGCGGAATGACGCGCGCACGAGCCTCGCCGGTGACGCCGCCGACGGTGGCCTTGATGAGTCCGGCTTGGCCAGTGGGGTCGGGCGCGACTTCGAATTTGCCATCGGTCACCGTGCCTTTGAGATGATCCAGCGACCAATCGGCCTTGTCTTCGCGCAGGAACCGGCCGGCAGCGTCGAAGAGGCGCGCGTGCAATTGCACGGTGGCGCCGGGGGCCAGCACCAGTTCGGTCGGCTCGACCTGCACCCAGGCCGGCGGGCCATCGCCGGCTTCGGTCGCGGGCTTGACCGGCGCCCAGGGCTTGGCGTCGGTTTTCTTCGGGCCGATCGCATATAGCTCATCGCTCGAAACGAAATACACGCGCCCCCGCGCGATCGCCGACGCCGCCACCACCGGTTCAGGAATCTGCTGGGACGCCAGGCCCGTGTCGCTGATGGGCAGCTCGACCTCGCTCAGCACCTCGCAACGGTCCGCGTGCGGGCGCAGGATGAAGTACTTGCCGCTCTCGCTGCCGACGTAAATCTTTCCATCGCCGAAAGCGACCGAAGCCTTCTGCACCGTGCCGAGGTTTTGCTTCCAAAGCTGATGGCCGGTCTCCACATCGAACGCGAACAGCGTCGCGGCATTATCCATTTGATAGACGCGGTCGCCATCGATGACCGGTGAAGAGAAGCCGCCCACGAACCCTTCGTTCGCCCACTTGATGGCGTCCTTGCCGAGCTTGCCCTTGCGAGAGGCATCGAAGGCGGCGATCATACCCATTTCGCTGCTATCCAGATTCTCGTCGCCGTGCGAGAGGAGGGCGTAGTTGCCATGCACCACGATGCCGGTGTTGAGGCCGCGCTTGGCGACCACCAGGTTGAACACCGGCTCGCCGGTTTGCGGCTTCATGGCGAGCGCCGCGCCGTCGGCTCCGCCGGTGAGCAGCAGGCGCGTGCCGTTGATGGTGGCGATGCTCATGGGGCCGTAGCTGGTGTCGTACGGGCGGCCGCCGGGCGTGCTCACCCAGATAATATCGCCGTTGCGTTTATCGAGCGCGATGAAGCGTTGCGCGCGGTTCCCTTGCGTGCCCCAGGTCGAGGTTGGCGTGCTGACGATCACGAGGTTGCCATCGATCATGGGTGACACCGTGCGTCCGCCGTGCGTGGTGAAGGGCGCGAACTCTTCGGTGATGGAGCGATCCCAGATCTTTTTGCCGTCCTTGGTGAGCGCGGTGACCAGGTTGTTGACGCCGAATACGTAGATGTTGCCGGTTTCCGGATCGGCGGCCGGAGAGGCCCAGCCCACGCGATGCGGCGGCACGTCGCTCTGATAAAGGTTGAATTTGTATTCCCAGAGCAGCTTGCCGGTGTCGGCGTTGAAGCACAAAACGCGCTCCTGCTCCGTTTCGCCCTTGCTGGACGTGTTTTCAAGATAGAGATGATCACCGAGCACGATGGGCGCCGAGCGTCCGCCGTAGGGCGCCTTCCAGGCGAGGTTCTGCCCGTCGAGCGACCATTTCTCAGGCAGACCCTTTTCGCGGGAGACGCCGTCGCGATCGGGGCCGCGCCAGTCAGGCCAATCGCCCACCGCGCCGATCTGCTGGGCGAATGTAACAGATGCAAGGAAAACGAAGAGAAGCGAAGTGCGTTGCAACATGAGTGCTATGTCCGATCCGGATAGCCAGGTAGCTCCAACATATAATCTGGCGGGAGTGCGGGTCAAGCGGGTCTGGATTGTAGACGTGTGGCTGGGGGGCTGGGTTAGCGCGGTCCCACAGACAGCGCAGGACCTTGAGGTACGAAGACCGCAAAGCGCCGAGCATTTGACGCGGTAACCAGAAGTGGTTACCATTGGATAGTGAAGGCCAGCGAGTTGAGGCGCTGACTGAAGAGACGAGGCTGCACGTTCACAGACGAATCTCGGCACACCCGGAGATTGTGCTCGGCTCGAAAGTGTCACGGATGCCCCGCCATCCGGCGAAGGAAATCAAGACGGGGACCTTGCAGAGTATTTTGAAGGATCTCGACCTGAAAATGTGAGGACCAAATGGAATCCTACCTGGCATTGTTCGAACCCGACCGCAAAGCCGGCGGCTATGTCGTCACGTTCCCGGATTTTGGCTACGGCGTGACGCAAGGTGAAACCGACGAGGAAGCCATGGAGATGGCGCAGGATCTGCTGATGCTGACGATAACCGACTATATCCGGCAATCCAAACCGCTGCCTGCTCCCAAACGTCATCGCGGACCGCATTATCGGCCCGTGCTGCTGCCAGCGTTGCAGGCTGCGAAAGTGGATCTGTACACGGCTTTCCTGAAGTCGGGCCTGAAGAAGGTGGAACTGGCGCGCCGCGCCGGCATTCCAAAAACCCGCATCGAGCGATTGTTCTCGCTCCGGCACCACTCCCGTCTCAACCAGGTTGAAGCAGCGTTTGCGGCGCTGGGCAAGCGTCTGCACGTCGAGGTGCGTAACGCCGCCTGACTTGAGGCACCCGGTGAGCTGACTATTGCCCCCGCAACGCGCGCAGGTCGATGCCGAGCTGCTGGCATTTTTTATAGAGGTGGCTGCGCTCCAGGCCGAGGGCTTTGGCGGTGTCGGTCATACGGGCGTGGCGCTTGAGCTCGGCGAGGATCACGTCGCGCTCGAAGGATTCGGTGCGGGCGGCGAGTGTGCCGGATGCAGCCTGGGTGGGCGCGGCAGCGGCGGTGGCAGGGAGAGCCAGGGCCCGAGCTTCGATAACCAGCAAAAATTGCTGGCGCAGCCAGGCGGCGAACTTGGTATTATCGCAATTGAAAGAGGTAGCAGCGTGCAAAACGTCGCGATTCAAAGAGCCGGGCAGTTACCGCCAAGCGTGAGGGCGGCGGTCGAACAACTATTGGGCCGTCCCGTCGATCTGGACGAGGAGATCAGCATAGTGGCTACGCCGGCGCAGCATGTTCCATCAGCGCCGGATCGTGAAGCGGTTGCCGCACAGCTCGAGAAGTTCTTGAACCGGCGCGCACGCAAGGTCGCGGATGTGCCCGATGAGGCGATTGATGCCGCGGTAGATGAAGCCATCGAGCACGTGCGGCACAACCGCGGATGAGAGTAGTTCTCGATACCAATATTCTTGTTCGGGCCAATGCAAAAGCGAGCGGTCCCGCCAGGGAACTCCTGCTGCTCGTCGTCGCTGCACCCGCTCACACGTTAGTTTTGTCTCCGTTCCTTCTTCAGGAATTGGAGCGCGTGTTCACTTATGAGCGGGTGCGCATAACGTCGAGGCTAACGGACGAGGAAATAGTAGAATATCTCGGATACCTTCGCGCCAACACCGTTTCCGAAATGGTTTTCCCCGGCGCGGCCCCCCGCATAGTTCCGTCCGACCCTGACGATGACCCTGTGGTGCACACTGCCGTAGTCGGCCGGGCCGATGTTTTGTGCACTCGAAACCGCCATCTGAAAGCGCCCCAGGTTCTGGATTATTGTTTGCAGCGCGGCATCGTCATCGCGGACGACATCGACCTTCTCATGATGCTTCGAAGGCAGGGCCCATCGGCCATTTGACGTCGATCATTGCCCCCGCAAGGCGCGCAGGTCGATGCCGAGCTGCTGGCATTTCTTATAAAGGTGGCTGCGCTCGAGGCCGAGGGCTTTGGCGGTGTCGGTCATACGGACATGCCGCTTGAGCTCGGCGAGGATCACGTCGCGCTCGAAGGATTCGGTGCGGGCGGCCAGCGTGCCGGAAGCGCCCTGGAGAGGGGCGGCAGCAGCAGTGGCGGGCAGAGCCAGGCGCACGGCGGCCACGTCCACTTGCGCGCCGGCCAGGAGCAGCAAGCGCTCGACCACGTTGCGCAGCTCGCGCACGTTACCGGGCCAGGGGTAGCGGCGCAACTCCTCGATGGCCTCGGGCGCGAAAGGCTTGGGTTTCCAGCCGTTGATTTCGGAAACCTGACGCGCGAAATGATCGGCCAGCGCCGGGATGTCCTCGGTGCGCTCGCGCAAGGGCGGGAGGCGCAGCGGATAAACGTAGATGCGGTGATAGAGATCCTGACGGAAAGCGCCGCGCTCGACCAGGGCGTCGAGATTGTGATGGGTGGCGACGATGACCCGCACGTCGACCGGAATGGGGCGGTCGCCGCCGATGCGCTCGACCTGCTTTTCTTCGAGCACCCGCAGCAGCTTGGCCTGCATGGCCAGGGGCATGTCGCCGATTTCGTCGAGGAACAAGGTGCCGCGGTGGGCTTGCTCGAATTTACCGATATGGCGGGCGGCGGCGCCGGTGAACGAGCCTTTCTCGTGGCCGAATAGCTCGGATTCGATCAGCTCGGCGGGCACCGCGGCGCAGTTCAAGGTGACGAAGGGGCCGTCGCGGCGGCGGCTGCGGTCATGGAGCGCGCGCGCGATCAACTCTTTGCCGGTGCCGGTTTCGCCCAGGATAGCGACGCGGGTCTCGCTGGCCGACACGCGGTCCACCTGGTCGATGACGTGGCGCATGGCCTCGCCGCCGTGCACGATCTCGTGGCTGCCGACGCGCTGGCGAAGCTGGCGATTCTCCTCTTCCAGGCGCTGCAGGCGCATGACGTTGTCGATCGTGAGCAGCAGCTTTTCGGTAGAGAGCGGCTTTTCGAGGAAATCGATGGCGCCCAGGCGGGTGGCGCGCACGGCCATCTCGATGTTGGCCTGGCCGGAGATCATGACGACCGGTAGCGGCGTACCGAGGGCTTTGATCTCTTCCAGCAGCGTCAAACCATCCTTGCCGGGCATGACGACATCCGATAGCGCCAAGTCGAAGCGCTGCGATTTGATCAGGTCGAGCGCGCGCGAGGCGTTGTCGCAGACGGCGGCTTCATGGCCGGCGAGGCGGAAGGCGCGGGCGAGGGAGGCGAGCGTGTTGGCGTCGTCGTCGACGATGAGCAGGTTGGCCAAACCTTATAGTAGCCGTCCGTGCGCTGCGAGTGCCGGGAGTTCGGCATTGGCGGTTACGCAATAATGAGCTGTGGGGTCTTTTATGAGAAACATTCTGATCGCGTGGTGCCTGGCGGTGGCCGCGGTAGGTCAGGCGGCTGAAGTGACGCCGCTCAGGACGCAGGAACTGACTGGCATTCCGGGCAAAGAAGCGGTCATGTTGACCGTGGAATATGCGCCGGGCGCCTCGTCCGCCGCGCATCGGCACAACGCCCATACGTTCGTCTATGTGCTCGAAGGGTCCGTGGTCATGCAGGTGAAAGGCGGGAAGGAAATGACGTTGGGGCCCGGTGAGACATTCTATGAATCGCCGGAGGATATTCATGCCGTGTCGCGGAATGCGAGCACGACCAAGCCCGCCAAGATCCTCGTGTTCTTTGTCAAGGATAAGGGCGCACCGATGACCGTACCGGTAAATTGACGGTCGAATCGCCAATGCCCCGACGGCCTGCGGCCCCCCGCAGCAGCCCACACCCGATTGGTCCTGAGCGATACGAAGCGAGTGCGAACAGAGCATGGCTTGGCACGCCACTTGCAATTGACACCATTGGAATGAGAATCGCTCAGGTCGCTCCCCTCTACGAAAGTGTGCCGCCCAAAACCTACGGCGGCACGGAAAGGGTGGTTTCGTATCTCACAGAAGCACTGGTTGAGGCACAACATGAGGTAACCTTATACGCGTCGGGTGACTCAGTGACCGGGGCGCGGCTCGTGAGTGTATGCCCGCGTGCTTTGCGGCTGAACAAATCCTCCGTGGACCGGCAATCTCATCACATTCGCATGCTGGAGTACGTGCAGCGCGATATCGAACAATTTGATATTGTCCACTATCACATTGATTACATGCATTTTCCGCTGAGCCGGCGGCAGCACGTGCCGTCTCTCACCACGCTGCACGGGCGCCTGGACCTGCTGGATCTGGTCCCGCTCTACCGCGAGTATGACGATATGCCGTTGGTCTCGATCTCGGATGCGCAACGCGCGCCGCTTCCGTGGGTCAACTGGCAGGCCACGGTCCACCATGGATTGCCGGAGGACCTGCATGTGCCGCGGAAGAGAGCGGGCAAGTATCTGGCATTTCTCGGGCGGATCTCTCCGGAGAAGCGCGTCGACCGGGCGATTGAAATCGCACGCCGGACCGGCATCAAGCTGAAGATCGCAGCCAAGGTGGATGCGGTCGATCGGGAATATTTTCAGGAAGAAATCGAGCCGCTGCTGGAGGGGCCGTTGGTCGAATTCATCGGCGAGATCGGCGAGAAGCAGAAGGGTAGATTTTTGGGGAACGCGCGGGCCCTGGTATTTCCGATTGACTGGCCGGAACCATTCGGAGTTGCCCTGATCGAGGCGCTGGCCTGTGGCACACCGGTGATCGCTTTTCGGTGCGGATCGGTACCGGAGGTCATCGAAGACGGAGTCACCGGTTTTGTGGTGGATGATATCGAGGGAGCGGTGGAGGCAGTCAAGCGGCTGGATATCATCAGCCGGCAGCGGTGCCGCGAAGTCTTCGAAGAGCGGTTTACGAACCGGCGGATGATGTGCGAGTATCTGAAGGTGTACCAAAAACTGGCTGGCCGGCAGATGGCGATGGGATCGTCCTGGGCCTAAGGAGGCCGGTTGGAAATCATCGAAGTTGGCAATCAGTTTTATGTGCTGGCGAAGTCGGCCCTGGCGGACGACCGCACGCGCGTATTGAAACATGACGACACCTTCGCAATTTTCGATCGCTATGGCGACATCCAGCCCGTGGGCTTGGGGGAGCAAGGGATCTATCACCACGGCACCCGTTATCTTTCCAAACTGATTCTGCAGATCGCCGGCCACCGGCCGATGCTGCTGAGCTCGACCATTCGAGAAGACAACGTGCTGTTGGCGGTCGATCTATCCAATCCGGACCTGGATGACGGCGGAGGGGCGAGGCTGGAGCGCGGCATTCTGCATCTTTACCGCTCGAAATTTCTATGGCAGAGCGTCTGTTACGAGCGTTTGCGCATCCGCAACTATAGCCTCGCCGCGGTGGATTCTTCGCTGACAGTTCTGTGCGACAGCGACTTCGCGGATATCTTCGAGGTGCGGGGACAACAACGCGAAAGGCGGGGGCAACGGTTAGAGAATGCGGTGGATGGTTCCAGCCTGGTGCTCGCCTACGAAGGACTGGACAAGGTGACACGGCGGACGCGGATCCGCTGCGAGCCGGCCGCCGCCAGGGTCTCGGCAGGTGAGATTTTCCTGACATTTCATCTGGAGCCGCACATGGAGACGGACTTTCTGCTTTCGTTCGCGTGTGAGGCCGGGTCCGCGGCGCCGCCCAAGTTATGCAAATCGTACGAGCACGGATTGGCCGAAGCGGGGCAGATGCTGCACGAGCGGAACGCGGAAGGCTGTACGATCTACACGGCTAATGAGCAGTTCAACCACTGGCTCAGCCGTTCCGGCGCGGATTTGCAGATGATGCTGACCAAGACGAACTGGGGCGTGTATCCCTACGCCGGGGTGCCCTGGTTTAGCACCGTCTTCGGACGAGATGGAATTATCACGGCGCTGCAATATCTGTGGGTGGACCCCGAAGTTGCACGCGGCGTGCTGTGCTATCTGGCCGCCAGCCAGGCGACGGAAGTCGATCCGGCACGGGATGCCGAGCCCGGGAAGATCCTGCACGAAGAACGCGGCGGCGAGATGGCGGCCTTGCAGGAGATCCCCTTCGATCGTTATTACGGCAGCATCGATGCGACGCCTTTGTTTCTCATGCTGGCGGCTGCTTATCTGGAGCGGACCGGCGACTTGGAGTTCCTACGCTTGATCTGGCCTCAGGTGGAACGGGCGCTGTACTGGATCGATTGCTACGGCGACCAGGATCACGATGGCTTTGTCGAATACTCCCGCCGCTCGCCAACCGGGCTAGTGCAGCAAGGCTGGAAGGACTCGCACGATTCGATTTTCCACGCCGATGGCAAGGCGGCCGAGGGGCCGATCGCGCTGTGTGAAGTCCAGGCATACGTGTATGCGGCCAAAGTGGGAATCGCGGAGGCGGCGCGTAGTCTGGGCTACCAGGAACTCGCCGGCCGTTTGCAGCGCGAGGCGGAATTGCTGCAGGAGCGTTTTGAATCCAGCTTTTGGTGTGAACATCTTTCGACCTATGCGATCGCGCTGGATGGCGAGAAGCGACAGTGCTGCGTAAAGAGCTCAAATGCCGGACACTGCCTGTTCGGCGGCATTGCATCGGACGCGCACGGTAAGGCCGTGGCGGGCACACTACTGGATCATGAGGGGTTCTCCGGTTGGGGCATCCGGACCGTGTCGTCCTCGGTAGTGCGTTACAACCCGATGTCCTATCACAACGGCTCCGTGTGGCCGCACGATAACGCGATGATTGCTCTGGGGCTGGCCCGTTACGGTCAAATGGAGCAAGCCGGCAGGGTGCTCACCGGAATTTTCGATGTAGCGCTGTTCAGCGACCTGCATCGATTGCCGGAATTAATCTGCGGCTTTCCCCGCCGTGCGGGCAAAGGGCCGACGCTGTATCCGGTAGCGTGCTCTCCGCAATCCTGGGCGGCGGGCGCGGCTTTCATGTTCCTGCAGGCGGTCCTGGGTTTGCGCGTGAATGCGCGGCAGCGGCAGGTGGCGCTGTTGCACCCGTTACTGCCGGAATCTCTGCCGCAAATCGCTATCCGCAACCTGCGCGTGGACGGCGGCAGGGTGGATCTGGTGTTGGAGCGTTATCACGATACGGTGGGGCTTAGAGTTCCCCGGCGCGACGGTGACGTGGAGATCGAAGTCATTACGTAAGCGGGAGGCAATGGCGCCACAAACCGTCGCAGGCCTGCCACCGCTACTCCACCCGACCCTTGGCTCTTGCATAACCCTGCCAGGTTCGGGGCGCAGGTGCGCCGTTCCAGGCGGAACAATCACGGCAAAATAGCACCGCGCCCAAGGCGCCTGTGTTCCTTTCTTCTCGATAGCTTACGCCCACACGCGCCCGCCAGTGACCAAGACCCGGACGGCGGCCGTGGTAGCGTTACGTTGGTGGTCCACCGCTACACAATGAAACACAATTCGACATTTTTCGACACTTTGCCAAAGCGTTTTGTCGACCGCCACCCTTTTTCCGATGCACAAAGTGCGCAAAGATTTTCATGGTCATGGGCGGGCGGCATGCCACCTTCTCAAAAATGCCCCCATTGAAAACAAACCGTGGCGCAGGCACTCCTGCCGGTCCGGCGAGCGCAGCTCGCTGTTTTTCCGTGCACAAAGTGCACAAAGATTTTCATGGTCATGGGCGGGCGGCATGCCACCTTCTCAAAAATGCTCCCATTGAAAACAAACCGTGGCGCAGGCACT
>Ga0073928_10006085_pt1 | contig 16459 bp, 10 predicted proteins | sample PaiPotPPA55metaG_FD_76969 | JGI IMG/M metagenome (GOLD analysis project Ga0073928, IMG submission 76969) | Iron sulfur acid spring bacterial and archeal communities from Banff, Canada, to study Microbial Dark Matter (Phase II) - Paint Pots PPA... ... | reverse complement strand
GCATCACCGGCGTGCTCTCGACGCGGCGGAGCTTGTAGTTCTCCGCGTAGTCGAAGACGTTTGGATGTTGCTTCGAGTCGGCGCTCATCTTCGAAGCGCCCGGCAGAACGGGGATGTCGAACATGCTTAGCTCTGCTTCGCCCTTGGTCTTCAGCGCAAGAAGCAGGGAGCGGGAAACGCCGATAGCCGTTGTGCCGGGCATCTCTACCGGAATGCTAGTAGCGAAAATCTGCTCGTATTGCTTGGAATCGACGAGGTCGTTTACGCGAATAATTCTTGAAACACTCAACTTCCGGATTCGCAAGCCTCCGCCGACTTGCTCCGGCGGTTGCTCCGATGAGTATTTCAGCTGCACCTTGCCACCATCGAGCGACGTCACCGTTTTGATGGACTCGTAATCACCATCTTTCTGGCTGATTGCGGTAACGATGGTGAGGCCCGGGCAGAGGGGGATCTTCGTGATCGACGACTCCCTTGCGGTTGACGCAGCCAGTGCATTCGCGGCGAGAGCGATCGCTACACAGCGGAGCGCACCCGGTATTGGCGGCCGCATCCAGGTTGCGCGAACTTTAAACGTTGAGCTCATCGGTCGTTGTCTCTCCGGCCACTCCGGTCACTGCTCGCAGTAAGTGCCGCGCCAGCTATTCCAGACATCATCAGAAGGACAGCCATCGCGCATGCGAACCGGGCCAATCATTTTCCTCCAAGAGCCCCCAACACCCCTCCAATGCCGGTAACCGCTTTTTGTGCAGGCATCGTAGGATTGCGTGGATCGGCGCCGTTCACATTGATCTGTTGCTGGCCCGGTGGTGTCATGGGCTGAGTTGGCGCATGTGCGGGATCTTTGTAAGGATTATTGATCGTTGGGTGATCGCCGGAATTAGGGGAGTAGGGATCAACCGGATCGCGAACTGTCGGCGGCCCGTTCGGATCGATCATGGATGGTGACAGCTGATCGCCGGGAGCGGACGGACCTCCCACCCCCGATTGCGCCTGACCGTTCCCGGCAGGATTTACACCGGGTCCTGTTCCCGGTCCGTTGGGATTTGCTCCAACCCCAGGATTTTCCCCACCGGAGGATACCTGGTTTGCTGCACCGGCAGGGGACTGCGCTTGCGGACTTGGACCCCAGCCGCACCCTAACCCACTTCGTCCCGCCTGTCCTCGCGCCGCAGCCTGTGCCATCTGTGCGTTCTTGTAAGCCTGCTTCGCCTGCTGCCACTCGGCGAATCGAGCATCAGTCTGCGACTTGGCCTCGTCATAAATCTTCTGAAGGCGCTCATACTCAGCCGGGTCAAACTTGGATGGATCGCCACCAAGTCTCTCGGCAACGGAAGGCTTGTTTACGCGATAACGTATTAAGTCCCCCAGAGCGTTGGCCGATTGGGTCTGGGCGTCATCGTACGCTTTTGCTGCGGCCCATAAATTGTCCTTTGCTTCTTGCACCGTCTCGCGCGGCTGCGGGCCCTCGGATTCCTGAGGGTTTGCACTCGGATCTTGTTTAGTTCCCGGCGCCTCTTCGTCCGGGCGAGCCCCGCCCGTCTCATCACATGGATCAGGCTCCTTCGGCGGATTCGATTGAGGGTCAGGATTCGCATCCTTCGGCGTGGCCGACCCGGGCTCGTTCGGTCCGTGCGGACCCCCGCCGTGCGGCCCGGGCCCACCGCCCGGCACACATGGTAGAGTGGACATCGTTAACAACGGGTAGAAGTAAAAGGAAGCCAGCGGCAAATGCCCTACAATGGGCGCCATGACTATTGGCGGGCAAGGATCGCGCGGCGGAGTTCGTGGGCGAAGATCCTCGGCCGCCTCGAGTGCCCTGAGCGCACGCAACCGGCGGTTGTTCCGCAGCGTCAGAAGCAGCAGGGGTGCCGTGGCAAGGAAACCTGCCGCAATCGCCTGCAACAGGCACATCGTCTGGCTTTCTTTGTAAACCTGCGATGGATCCTTCGATTGCGCGCCGCCTGTCGTCCAACTAGGGTGCCAATCGCCGACGACCAATTCCTTGATGATGACGACCGAATTCAGCGCTTGCGCATATGCGTGGCACGCGACGTTTTCCCACAGAAAGGCCTGAGCAAAGCGCATGGCTGCCATGATATTGACTTCTTCTTCGGGAAGCTCCTGCCCCCACCCGTTCTCCGCAATACCGAGCGCGTCCCCGGTTTCGGGATTGATGCGCCACCAGCCGACAAAGTCTTCATTCCGCCGATGCACCGCAGATTTGGTTGCGACCAACAAATAGCCCGCGTCGATGTCTTGCGCCATGCCAAGCTTTGTGTTTTCCGCGAGTGACAGGTCTTGAATCGCTGAGCGCTGAGCGCGCGCAATGGTGAGCCAGTTGTGTGAGTCAGCGAAGGCATCGGCAGTATTGCCGGTCCCTCCGCCGCCATACAGAAGAGCTTCGTTATTGGTGTCGCGCACGCCCTGTTGCAGGCGAACACTGAAGGCATCGGGGACGCTAAGGTTTACGCCGACTTCGTTAGCTACGATATCAATGGCGTTTTGCAGTGCGATGCCCTTCGGCGTCGCAGTCAGATACTGATGCCGCGTCAGAATGTTCGGGCGATCGATTAATACGCTTTCGCTGGCGTGGTTCCATTCCAATCGCGTAAATGCCAATGCCACCAGAGGCGATACTGGCGGTTTCGCCTTAGCCAACTGCTGCTTGGTTTTTTCCGAATCAGCCGAAAAATCCGATTTCATCATTGAAGACAATAGTTCCTGGTCGGCATTGAAAGGTTCGGCTGTGAGGTGAGCGACAAATTCTGGCGAGAGCTGGCACACGATTGGCAGGATCTCGGTCTTCATCGACAGAGAGAGCGCGCGTGTGAGCTTCTTCGCATCGTCCAACTGGAAAACTGACGCTCCCGATGCGCGTGCGTCCGCTCCAAGCAAGTCGAAGACTGTTCTGCGAACGACGCGTGGGCTCTCTCCGGGAACACGGATTTCGTACTCCAGCCATACCGCACTGAGGATCTTGTTGCTGGAAAAGCTACTGCCTTGGTTCAGAGTCTGAGTTAGCGCATTGCCGAATCCGAAAGGGCCGCCTTTTTGCGGGCTGGCTTTTTCTCCAGTGTCATGAAGCGTACCGGATGCCACGTCGTCGTGCCCCACCATCAGGGTAGCGGCCCATGCCTTCTGCCGAACTGCTTCCTTCCGAATATCCATCGCAGGCTGCATGACTGTCGTCGACTGATCCAGCCAATCTATTGGTACGCACTGTAAGATAATTGGCTGGCCTACGACGTCCGCGGGCCGAAAAACGTGCTCGAGCGTCGTGGTCTCCTTTGCTGCTCCGCCCGACCACTGTTCCGCGATGACGCGTATGGCGATCTGGTGATAGAGGTTGGCGGAAAGGCCTTTAGGTGCGAACGTCTCCTTTGCGGTGCTGAGCGCAACACTGCGGCTGCCATCTCCGACCAGAAGATCCAGATCAACCCAGTGATCACTATCCTGAACCTGCACCCACCAGTGGTCGCACAAGGACGCGATCGCAGCTTTGAACCTCCTGACCCATTCTTGGTCCGAACTAGTGGGCTTCGTACTCCCCAGCAGCCTCTTCGTCTGTTCGGCGACACGAGAATCGAGTTGCGCCGAGATGCTGTCGGCTGCCTGTGCGTGAGCATTTAAGGTGTGCTCGATTCTTGTGCGATCCAAGCCATACTGCGAGGCGGCGAGGCGGACATCCAATTGTGTATGAGAGCTGTCCACGGTATTGGTGAAAAAGATCGACTGCTCGGAAACCAATTGCGGCAGCATGGCGGCAGCATCCTCACGTGAGATTTCCCCGTGTGCAAGGCGCACCGTGTACCCTGCCTTTTCCAAAAGCGTCGCCAGCAGGATTGCGCGGTCAAGGCTGTTGCCTTGCCTGTCCATCAGCACGCCAACCGACCCGCGCAGCACGCCGTGATAAGGAATCCAATAAGTGTTCTGTTGGACCCAGCGGAACAGACGCTGCGGATCGCGGCCCACCATCCTGACGACATAATCCGGGTCCCAGGTGTCGCGCGGCATTTCGCGTTCGCCGTCGGCCAGTGCGCGCAGGCTGCGGTCGAGTTCGCTAATGCGCTGCTCCGGAGTCAACAGGCGCCCGTCTTGTACCGGCAGTTCCAGGGAGGTGACCAGCAGCGCGACACACACTGTCAGTGACACTGCCTCATATTTCAACTTCGAGGTTGAGCCGGCGCGGAATCGTGGAATTCCGAGCCGGATGAAGCTGAGAACCCAGCCTCCCGCCAGCACAATGATTCCGCTCACAATGGCTGCATGCAGCACGGGCGATGCAGCATTAACCAAAGCATAGCCCCCGAGCGCTGTCCGCAGCGAGACCTTGAGCGCCTCCGCCCAATAAAAACCAGTTGCGCCAAACACCGCAAACGCAGCCACGACCCATGCCACCGCCCGCCATGAGCGTGACGACGATGGCGAGCATAGCCGCCACACACTCAAGGCGGCGAATATCGCGCCACCGGCGAAGAGAGCGTCGAGTATTCGCATCAGCAGCATCATGGTTTCCTCACTGGCGACAGGCCGTTTGCAGGAGCGGGGAAAAAGACCCGGTGACATTCGCTGCCGAACTTCCTTTCTTCGGCCTCTGACAAGGAAGCATTGAACTTGCCCGTGCGCGCTTCGCGGTACTTCGCCCGGCTCGCCAGCGCCTGGATGGCAGCCGCGCTGAAAGCACACTCCCCCATATAGCTGTTGGGCACATCAATGCTGACTTTGCAGGTGTCGCCGCTTTTTCCGAGGATTGTGATTTCTGCAATTGAGCGCGCCAGAGGCTCGTGGTACTTGTAGGTATAGGCCGTGCATCTTCGCAGGTGATCCAGATAATGCACCGCAGCTGTGACGCTCTCGCTGCGGTTCGGAGAATTGCCTGACGCGACCGCGCCAGAGCAGGCAAACACCGCGCCCACGGCCACCGCTACCAGAACACGCAAACACATGACGGCCTCCGCTTTGTGACTGAAGTCCTGTGGCCCAAATGGATCACCGCGATAAACACCAGCTTTTGAACACGAAGCCATAACACCTCTCATACGGTCATATTCTGGTTGGTGCTTACTTCTGCGTTCTGTGCCCTAGCCCAACGTCGAGGGCCGGCACGCTCGGTTCGGTCATAGCGCGCTTCCGTGAAGTGCCGCCCGCAGTATCTGTGACTTCTGCGCTCTGAAGGTGCGCCAATATCTCCTGGCTGCGGTCGATGTACGAGATGAGAAGCAGATACGCAACCGCGGCGACGAAGATGCCAATAAAGTGGTCGCTAACAAAATCGAAACAGCCGTGAAGGATCCCTGGTATGGTGATCCCCACCAAACAGAGGGCAACGCGGCGTCCGCGGCTCAGTGCCGCGAGCGCGATGAAGTAGCCGCTCATCGCGGTATAGGTTGCGTGAATGAACGGCGCCTCGGTCGTGCGCACCAGAACCTGGCGGAGCATCTCATTGGCGCCATGCGCCAAGCCGAGAAAGTGGATGCCCTCGCGCACCGCGAAGCCGAGACCCGAGAGCGCGCCGTAGAACAGCCCATCCAACGGCTTATTGATCCGGTGCAGTAAGAAGGCCACCAGCAGAACGGGGACCGCTTTCCAGAACTCCTCATTGGCTCCGAGCCCGATCAACCAGCCCACCAGACCTGTTACGCCGCTATATGAGACCGCAAGCGAGACGAACCATTTAAGAGGTGGCAGGCGGGCAACCCATAGGTGGACCGGAAAACCAATGAAGACAGTGAAGAGCGCAACGCCGAGACCGATCTTGGGATCGCAATTTCGTTTTGCGACAACAATGTAAAAGTAGGCTGCCCACGCGACGGCGAAATACGCCATCATCCAGCCCACGATTTGGGATTCGCTTCCGGCGACGTAAGACCCCAGCAGCGGGGCGAACCCGAAGAGAAGCATTACCCACGTCGTCGGGTTTCGTACGATTCGCGACGAGAACACCGTCTCGTAGGGAACGATCCACTTGAAGTCGAAGCTCCGCACGTCGGCCCAGACACCGGCAAGGGTCTCGCCGCTGTGCTTGAGCATGTTCTGTGCGTGGCGCTGATCAGATATTTCTGTCATACCCGAGATGCCCTCAGATTTTCGGAACTTGGTGCAGTCTCAATCCCCCTCATAAACCCTCAATTCACAGACCTTTCAGTTCTCCCACTCCAGTTCCAGCGTGTCCGGGTTCCAATACCATCTGCGTCCCCAGCGCGCCCACACGATGCGCTCACGGCCTTTAGCCTCCCGGAGCACTACGCGATGGCCACGATCATCTCAAGCATCGCGTCACATGGCGTTTACCATTTCAGATCGCGAGCCAAACACCCCGAAGAAATTATCGAACCCACTACTTGTTCTCGAACTTGAACAGCATTGCCCCCAGCACGGATCTCTATTTCAACCGGCTCCGCACCAGACTTGCGAGATCACTCGCAAGTTGCTCACGTTTCTCGCCATTTGCCGTTTCGGCATTCAGCATGCAGAACTGGCCATCGCCGCAGTTGAACCATATACGCCCGTTCGTGGCGTCGTACCGCGCTTGCTCGCCAAAGGCTTTCAATGGTTCGCCTTCGGCCTCTTTCCGCGCCGCCGACGACCGCTCCTTGTCAAAGACTTTCAGCTCGATCTTGTCGAACCAGCCATTTGGGAAGCCCTGGATTTTCTGGGCCGTGGTTGCTGTCCACCGGCAACTCTGAAAGCCCCACATATTTGTCATCACGCTCTTTCCGGTTAGCTCGCTCACGTTGGGCCGTCCAGAGTCATGAGCACTAATGGCCCGCTGGATTTCATCGTCGGTGAGCAGATCGCACGCATTGGTTCCGTGCCCCTGGGCAAGAGGGTCCTGCGCGTGAATCGCCGGAGGTCCTGATTTGCTGCAGCTTGGCAGCAGGCAAATCATGGCAAGCAGGAGTACGGCGCCGAAAGTCGCCGGGCCGACATCTGTCCAACTGACATGTGCGATGCGTCTGCGCATGGTGATCACCTCGGCGAAGCTATGCCTTCCCATTTCAGTTCGAGCGTCTCCGAGTTCCAGAACCATCTACGTCCCCAGCGCGCCCACACAATGCGCTCGCGGCCACTAGGCTCGTGCACAACCAAGCGATACACAAGCTGCGAACGCGAAGTGTCCCAGATCGAGAAGGGACCTAACTGGAGATAGCGATAGTTCATCTCGACAACCTTGCCGCCGCCGCGCTCAATCTCGCCCCGAATCTCTCGTCGAGCGCGCCTGCGTTGCTCCACGGTCCATCCCATTCGCGCAATCATCAGCGCAAAACAGAAGGCGAGTGCAGCGGCGACTCCTCATTTAGTGAAGATCACTATGACTGCGACCAGACCGGCGATCTGGATAGCTGGTGTCGCGAGCAGGACCCTCACATCCACGTCCTTGCCTGCACTTAAGTGCTGCGACAGCAGAGTCATAGCTATTTGCCAACCGTTCGCGTAGCGATCGCTTCGGCCGCATGCTCTACCAGCGGAGTCAGCAGGTCTTCGCCATCGGTTTTTGCAGCCCGGCGTTCCGTCTTCGGGCCAAACTCGACCTTGCCATCGGGCGACTCCAGGCGGTATTCGAGTGAAAGCTCGTCTTTGGCCTTCGTGGATTGCGCCAGTGATGAAGTGGTCTGAAGCCCAGCCGTGGTTCCCGCCCGCGCGATGGTTGAACCAACCGAACTGCTTCCATAGGGGAGCGAGTACGAAGAGGCGCCAGCGGCCTGTCCAAGAGCCTTAAGAAAGCCGCGGTTGGATGATTTGCGTCGAACGCTGGTGACCAAAATGGCCCCGCAGCCTTTCTGTCTCGCCTCATCTGCGGCCAAGGATGGGAGCTTCGCCGACAGAGCGACTGCCTTGATCGTGGGACCTTGGAGATAACTCGCTATAAGATCTCGTACTCCGTTCGCCGCGTCGGCAGCGCTGCCAGGTACGCCCTCCAGCGACGGCGCCATGATCGCAATACAACCGGGCTGTTTCGGTTCCTCGGCACGAGCATGGAAGCACATGCCAACTAAAGCCATCGCTAGCGCAACGGCAAGGATCAAATTACGTTGAATTGGTACCTTTCGGCTCATAGTTTTCCCCTTCTCCTTTTCAGCCTTCGCTAATTCACTCCCGTGTGAGTAGGTGGTACGACTGTGATCGCCGCCTGAGCTTGGACCGCGCCGTTTTCTATTGCCAGCAGGGTGTGGGGCCCAAGCTCTCTACCGGAAATCCCTCTCATTTGCTCGCAGAAAGTTCCGTCCGAATGGACCGTCGCCGTGCCCAAGGGACGAGTTCCTGTCGCCCTGTCGGCATAGACCGAAACACTCCCTGGCGTAAAGCCTGCGCCGAAGAGCATGAAATTGGTGTCGCCCATAAGTGAACTGCTGGGGCGGTTGGGACAGCCACTCTCGCCAGCGGCGACGATCGCGATCACCATTAGGGAAGCCCGTCCGCTCGAATACGGGGCAGTGACGTTGATGGCCACCTCGGCCTCCGCATCTCCGTTGGAAGCCCAAATACTGTGGTTGCCAGGGGCTACGCTGGAGGGAACCGTCACAGTCGTCACAAACGTTCCTTGCGGTGTGAGGGTTGCAAAACCTACTGGGATTGGCGTTTGCGAAATATGTGCGGATTTCTCAGGAGGCCGGCTCCAGGGTGCATTGCTGCCACCATTTGTCGCGTTCGCTGCGACGCTGGCGGCAGAGCTATGAGCACCTCGGCATAGCGGAGTATCACAGGAGCTTGGCAGTGGATTGCTCGCTACCTTTACGGCTGAAGAACTCATGCCGACTCGACAGAGAGGAGTATTGCATTCGCCCGAGGTCGGGATCCCATTAGAAGGCGACGCTCCGGCATTTCCTGGCTGTTGTGCTACCCGAGTATTTACAGCCGGTCCGCACCAAGGTGCTTTACACTCGGCATTACGGTCGATGATTAGCGTGACCGTTCCTCTATCATCGCCAGGTCCTTTGCTACTGCCGGCTGCGGCCGTCATGCGTCGTAAAGGAACGCTCCAGGGGCTGCACGTAAACTGGTCGCAATCGCGAGCTCGGAAATCGTATGTAGTGGCCGGGATGAGATTGTTCGCCTCGTGATTCCTTGCGCAGACCCCATTTGGATCGCCTGGAACTTGCTCCACGCGACCCGCGCCAAAAGGCGAGCCCATCACGCTCCATCGAAATTCGGTAGAGCCTCCCCAGCAGACTCCGCCCAGAATTATTGAGTTCGCGCCGTATCCGCCGTGCGACACGCTGAGGGGTAACTGGTTTGCTAGTCCCGAAACGTTGTTCGCCGGGAAGTACTGGCCACTGATCTGAAGCGAGCTGCCAGCGACTACCAGCGGCTGGTTGGCCGAGATCATCGGGTGAGTGAACGTTGGCTGACTCGGCTTGGAAGAACTCCACGGATCTGGGGCATCGACGGTTGGCGCGGTGATTCCCACGTGCATTGCCTGAAGAATCACTCCCTGGGGAGGTTGTATCAGGGTATTGAGCCGAAACGGAACCAAGGCCCGGTGAAGCACCAGGTTCCGGCCGGTACAAGCATCGCTGTCACGAAGCTCCTTTAAATATGAGTCCAGAGGCAGCGGCTGCACGACGATGGCGTTTTCGATGGATCGCTCAGCTACCGAGAACTTGTGACCAAGAAAGAGATCGTCTCCGAGTTGGGCGAGCGATCCCGTCAGGCTGCTGGAACCATCGATGTTTACGTCTTGGACGGAGACCACGCCAGCTCCGGCGGTAATGTGGCAGATATCGGCGGTGCGCACCGGGGTCGTGATCACGGTCACAAACTGAATGGTCAAACGTGGATCGTCGGGGCACGCCAGGGTGCCATGATGCGCATGGCAGGTGTAGGGGGTGGTGAGGGTGAAGCTGACACTGTTATGGGTAAGCACGTAGCTTAAATAAAGATAGGGATCCACTAGCTTCGCAACCAGCGTGCCGCTGGACGTGAGGTTGCAGGAGACGTCATAGGCGCTGTACGACGATCCGATTTTCCGAACTTCCTGCTGCACCCGTTGAATGATTCCATCTTGTCCAATGCAGGCATTTTCCCGCGGTGTTATCGAAGCCTTGAGGGGCCCCTTCAAGTATGGAACACTACGATTTACATTCCAGTACTGATCCATCAACATACTCAGCGGCGTCGAAAGCAGGCCGTTCATTCTGGGTCCCACTAGTCCGGCAGGAAACGAGATCACGACGGGCTTACCGGTGTCCCGATCCGGGGCGACAGCTTGTAGCTGGAGCTTTAACCCTGTGATGTCTATTGGACTGGTATAAACCGGCAGGTTGTCAGACCCGCTGGCGTTTGCCGCACTCGCTCGCACCGCGACAAAGAAAATGAGTGCACTCATAATCGCGAGGAAGGAGCGAGTGGGTTTTCTGCCCCGAGCCGACATAGCGATTGCCACCGACGCAGACATTTGCATGGCATTTCACTTCCTAGTGCGAATACCTCAGATTTGCCCTCGAAGTCCTAATCGAACATTCAAAACTTCCTGACCAAATCTTGAGAGTCTTTGGGTTTAACCGGCGTCCAGGTCCCAGCGAAGGAGGTAACCTCAACGCGGTTCCCTCAGTCTTCCTGTCAAGAAAACCCCTCACTCATATAACCGTAAAAGGTGGGTGAAAGCGCTAAAGGAAAATTTCGGGAGAGTTAACTTGGGGGAACGACCGTGTCACCGTTGGAGGGCGCAATCAGCGGCCTGCTTCAAAGCTGGGCGATACTCGGCGGGAATCGCGGTCTGATGTTCCAGCATCCCTGTGTAACCGGCGGTCAATAAAGCCTGAGCTTCAGAATGGTCTCCCATGCCTCGCAGGCTTGCGCCGAGTAGGCTCTCAGTGTGGTACCGCTCCCATGCATCGGGACTCTTCTGCTCGCGAATTTGCAGGGCCTCGCGCAGCAGTTTTTCGGCAGACAGGTAGTCATGTTGTTCCAGCTTGACCTCGCCGAGCGATCCTAACGCCTGCGCGGTGTAGAGATTACTGGTGCCGAGTACGCGGCGGCGAGCCTCCACCACATTTTTCAGAACCGACTCCGCGTCTCGAAGCTTGCGTTGTTCGCGGTACGACTCACCGAGATCGAATACGACCTGTAAGGTCAGCGGGTGCTCTGGGTCCAATCCGTGCTGTAGCGAAGTGAGGGCCTGCTTGAGCAAAGCATCCGCCTCGGCGTAGCGACCCTGCGCTCGATAGGATACCGCCAGACCCTTGCGAACGTTCTCGGTCTCCCAGTGCCCATCGCCAAAAGCTCGCCGCACGGAGTTGAGGGCCGCCAGAAACAGGGGATCGGCAGCCTTATAATTACCCAGTGCGCGATAAACAGCCGCCAGCATTCTCATGCTGTTGATAGTGTCTGGGTGATCGGGCCCAAGAACCCTGCGGTTGAGTTCCAGTTCCCTTTCCAGGAGGACCTGCGCTTCGGAATACCTTCCGAGTCTCATATAAGCCCCGCCAAGATTATCCAAAACCGACAAGGTGGCTGGATTCTCGTCGCCCAGGACGCGGCGCTCGGCCTCCAGAACCTTGGCGAAAATGGGCGCGGCCCTCGCCTCATCTCCGTGGTAGTCGACCGCCAACGCCAGGTCCGACATCGCGTTCAATGTGTCCTTATGATCGCGCCCCAACACCCGCCGACGGGCAGTCACAACCTGCCCCAGCAACGCCTCTGCGTCCGCGTACCTGGCTTGGTAGGTATAAAGCACGCCTAATTTGTCCATGCTGGTCAATGTGTCTGGATCGTCGGGACCCAGCGACCGCTTCTGCAGGTCAACGGCACGCTCCAATTGCTTCTGCGCTTCCGGGTAGAGATTCATGTCGTAATAAGCGAGTCCAATGGTGCGGCGGATGGCGGCCTCGACAGCGGGTTGTGAGTCGAACTTGCCATCAATGCGCGCAGCAGCACGGTCGAGTGCGGTTCGGACCTTAAGGTCGGGGTCCGGCTGGCTGTGCGTGTTCGCCTGCGCACGGGCACCGGCTTGCGCGAGCATGTCGTTTTGAAGGAATTCATTTACTGCTTTGGCTATTTCTTCCGCGCGTAAGGCACGGTCGCGCTCGCGCCTTGCGCGAATTGCCTGTGACGTGCTGGCCACAATTCCCGCCAGCAACACAATAAAGATGATGGCCGCAGCACTTGCCAGCACGCGATGCCGCAGGATGAACTTTCGCGCTCGGTACATAGCAGTCGCGGGCATTGCCAGAATGGGTTCATTGGCAAGAAATCTGCGCAGGTCGGCTGCCAGTTCCGCTACCGATGCGTAACGTCGAGTCTTATCTTTCTCAAGGGCTTTGGCGGCGATCGTTTCGAGATCCCCGCCAAATGCTCGGCTCACAACGCCCAAGGGAATCGGGTCTACCTCTCGAATAATGCGTGCGGCATCTGTTATTTGGCGGGTTGCTTCATAGGGGCGACGACCGGCCAGCAGCTCGTAGAGAACAATGCCTAAGGAGTAGACGTCGCTGCGTGAATCCACCAGCTGCGGGTCGGCAAGCAACTGCTCCGGACTCATATAGGCCAGCGTTCCCACCAGATCGCCCACGCTGGTCATGTGTGACGCGTTCGCGTCGCTCTCCATCAACCGAGCTACCCCGAAATCAAGGATCTTTGGCTCGCCGCTCTGGTCCACGAGGATGTTGCCAGGCTTGAGATCGCGGTGAATGACCTCGCAGCGATGCGCGTAGTCGACTGCATTGCAAATTTTGACCATTAATTCCACCCGCTGCATCGTGCTCAATCCGCGCTGCTTCGCATAGTCAAGCAGAGAAACACCACGAATGAGCTCCATCGCAAAGTAGGGTTGTGGGCCTAAGTCGGTCTGGGCGGTCCCTGCTTCATAAATCCGAGCAATATTGGGGTGTTGCAGTCGGCCGAGAACCTCGGCTTCTTGGACGAAACGGCGCTGCAATTCAGGTGAAGCGAGAGGAGATCTGAGGACTTTCAACGCCACCCGGCGGCGAGGACGTTCTTGTTCTGCCTCGTACACCGCACCCATGCCGCCTTCGCCGATCAACCCGAGAATGCGGTAATGACCGATTTTCGCGGCACCATTCCAGGCGGCGCGGGCGTGCTCCGCCACACGCTCGATCGGCCCGTTTTGAGAAACGCCCTGACGCAGAAGCGACTGGACTTCTTGGCGCAGTTCCTCATCGCCCTTGCAGGCCTCAGCGAGAAAAGCATCGCGAACGGCGGCCGGCTGCTCGCAAGCCGAGTCATAGAGTTGCGCAATTCTCTCCCAGCGATGCGCATCCATGGGAAGTGGGCCGAATTGTAGCACTCTGTCGCGCAACTCTCCAGACCATCGTGAAAATGCCCGGCTGCAATTTGGACTGGTGTGCGGGTTACCCCTCACTCATTCTTTTAAGTACTCATATAACTACCGCACAGGTACAATTGCCGCCTGATGGTCGGCGCTGACGACATAACAACGCTGCTCAAAGCCTGGTCGCACGGCGATTCCGCCGCCCAGGAACAGCTAATCCCGCTCGTCTACAAAGAACTGCGGAATCTGGCCAGGCGCTATCGCCGCAAATCCGGTGCTGGAGACACGCTTCAGACCACGGCACTGGTGAACGAAGCCTACCTAAGGCTCGTAGACATCAACAATGTGGATTGGCAGGACCGTGTCCATTTCTTTGCCGTCTCGGCCCAGGTAATGCGGCGTATCCTTGTGGATTCGGCCCGCTCGCGAGGCGCAGTTAAACGCGGCGGCCAGGCGCAATGGGCAACGGAACTGAATCCCGATTCATTGCCGGCTCCGGATTCGCAACGCGCAGCCGACTTGATCGCACTCGACGACGCACTCACGAACCTAGCCCAACACGACCCGCGGCGCGCTCGGGTCATCGAGCTAAGGGTGTTCGGCGGACTGACAATGGACGAAGCCGCGGAGGTTGTCGGGATCTCGCCGCAAAGCGTCCGACGCGATTGGAAGCTCGCAAAAGCATGGCTGCTGCGCGAGCTTTCTGGTGAAACCGCAACCTGACCCCCTTCGGTTGAGGTCGGGAGATTTGATTTCAGCAGGAGGCGAGGGCACTTTTGATGAAAAGACCATCGTCGCCATGTAAACCATAATTGGCAATGAGAAGTTCATCACGATTACCGAGTTCCCTTTCATGCATCCAAACCGTCGATGTGGGGGAGGCTAATGTCTAGCACGACTAGCCCTCCGGTACTCCGGATACTGCTATCCATGCCTGGCGGTTACCGGGGCTCGTTTCATGAATGATAAAGGCGGCGGGACGGACGCGGTCGATTTGTTCCTGGGTCTTCAGGTCGTCGAGCTGCACAAATGCAACACCGGAACCAATGGGACGGATGATGACATTCTCGCCGGTCATCACTTCCGATTTGCAATGCTCTTGGAACTGTGTCGTGACTCGTGTCGTAACCCTCTCATCCCTACCCGTGTCGAGGGAGTTTGCTTGGTGTCGCTCGGGTACAGATGAGGGCACTGTAATGTGCGTCAGCCCCGCATGAACACTGCTAATCATGTCGCGAGTGGTCATTCACTGTCGCTTGGTGTTTTTCCGAGCGAAGAACTGTCACGGCAGAGGCCGCGGGTTCGAGTCCCGTCGTCCCCGCCAATTCTTTCGGTGGTTTTTGGTAATCCGCACTGCAAGCCCGAATTTTTCTGGGAACATTTGGGAACATCTAGCCACGGACGGCTTGATTTGCGGAGGGCGAAGCTTCAAGGCCAGCACATCGGCCGCCGTCCTTGCCAGGTCGACCGTACCGGCGTGCTGCGCTGTCGCACTCATGGACACCGCCCAGTCAGATCGCAAAAGCGCACGGCATCTCGCGCGCTAGTCAGCTCGATCTTAAAAGAGGAAAAAGGCCAGCTACAAAGGGTCATCGCAGAGCCTGCTTCAACCCACTGAAAACAGGCAGCCGGAAACTGCCGCTTGAGGTGGCTCCAAGAGCAATCAGCAATTGTTTGCTACGCGATCATTGCGAACACCCACCCTTTGAGGGTTATCCCAAAGGGTGGGTCCTCTCTGCGGCCCGGTAGCAGCTGTTATTTAGCCGCTTGCAGTTTAGCCGCTGGCGCTTTAGCCGCTGGCGGTTTAGCTGCCTGCTGCTTCATCACCTTCATCATCATCGGGTGGTGCGCCAGACCGATGGACTTCTCGGCTGGTGCGCCGAAAAGTTCGGGATGCAAGTAAAGTCCCCGATCCGCCTGCGCCTTCGCCACCTCGACGGGAATCCGGTGAGCGTTAGCCCAAGCATCCTGGCGAATGCCGGTCACTTGCCAGGAGACTTCGACGTTGGGCTTATCCGTCTTGATGGTGAATTGGTGATTCGCGACTTTGCTGGCGACGATGGCCTGCGCGAATTGGCCCATGACCGTGAGTTGATAGCGGAAATCACGGTTCAAAGTCTCAAACCATTCGGGCAGGGTGACCACGGCGCTGCCCGACGCGTCGGTGGTCGCATTGCCGTTGTAAATGTTCATCATGTCGGGCGATTCGACGAAGGAGTGGTAGAGGTACTTGTTGGCGGGATCGAGCGGGTGATCGATTTTGAAGGAACCACCTGCCTTGGAGAGGTTGCCATCGACGTCGACATTGCCATCAAAAAATCCCGCGTAGCCGCCATTTTGCTCGTAGGCAAACAGAGCGTCGCCAGTTGAGGTGTTGTAAAACCCTCCGCCGACGCCGCTCGGACTCGCAGCCTGTCCATACACGCCGAAACCGGCGGAGCTGTTATCGTTAATTCCCGCCACGCCGGAGTTTTCGCTGGCCGATACTCCATGCACGCCATCAACTCCGGACGATGGTACCGTCCCATAAATTCCATAGCCGGAGTCGGAATATCCATACGTTCCGTACGTTCCGCCAGTTCCGGAGACGCCGGCGCTGCCAGAGCTGCTTCCCCCATTCCCGTACACTCCGATGCTGCCAGAAACGGTGGCGTAGCCCGCCATGCCGGTAGCGCCATAGGCGACTACGCCATTGCTGCCAGTGGTGCTTCCCGCATCGCCGTACAGTGCGATGCTACCGGCAACTGTCGTGTAAGCTGCTACGCCGGTGGCGCCATAGGCGATCACCCCGTTGCTGGCGGTGCTGGAACCGGCGTTGGCAAATACCCCGGTCCCGCCAGAACTAGTGGAGGTAGCCGTGATCGGTCCAGTGGTAAGAGTCCCATTCACCGTGGCATCTTGCCGCACGATGGCGGAACCGTTAACGTCTAGAGTGGCCCCCGGCGACGTGGTTGCGATACCTACCTTACCAGTGGCACCGTCGAAGATATTGGAATTGCCCAGCTTGGTGGCGCTTAGCCATTTGGTTATGTGGTTGGCCGTGCCGCTGCCGGTGATCCCCGCGACTGCCTGGCTCGTACTGCTTGGGCTTGCCGATCCGCTCCCCGTCGCCTTCAGGAAGGCGGATGCGGGTAAGCCTCCGACCGTCTCCGCGTCCGCCGCTTTCAGCGCATAAGGCACGCTCATCAAAACCGTTCGCGGCTGCTCCGCCTGTCCTTGCACTTG
>Ga0073928_10006084_pt1 | contig 16462 bp, 15 predicted proteins | sample PaiPotPPA55metaG_FD_76969 | JGI IMG/M metagenome (GOLD analysis project Ga0073928, IMG submission 76969) | Iron sulfur acid spring bacterial and archeal communities from Banff, Canada, to study Microbial Dark Matter (Phase II) - Paint Pots PPA... ... | reverse complement strand
GTGGATGGACCGCCTATTACGGAAAGCCTGGTCCCAAGGTAATGCGCCTGGGCCTCGAAGACTTCCGACGCATCAAATACGGAACAACTCTACGGCTCAAAAATGTGTGAATCCGATAGCCGATCACCGGGGAGAGCGCGAAGGAAACCGTTAAAACCATCCGCGTGCGGGAATGCCGGGTGATCCCGGTGCGACCGTGGTGACTAACGCGCGTGTTTACTACACTCCACGCGCGGCTGCGGGTGCAACGGGCACCCGGCATTCCCCACGCCCTCTTTCGGGGCGGAAAGATGATGCACGACCCGGGCGCGTTGCGCCGCGGGAGTGCGGAGGTGTGTTTCCCGTCGTCCCTGCGTTTTCCAAACCATCGTCGTCCCTGCGAAAGCAGGGACCCATACGCCGCGGCCTCTCCTTGCGGCACAATGTCGGACGGCTTCGTCAATAACGAGGGCCGGTGGTTATGGGTCCCTGCTTTCGCAGGGACGACTGAGGAAGCCATCCTGCTTCGCACCCTCGGCCCGCGACAACATCCCGCTAGATCACGCCGCCGCACTGCGCTAGGCTTTCACCCAACCGGTTAAAAAAGCTGGGTCAATCAGGGAGAATGACGTGCAATTCAAGGCAATGAGGGCGCTTTCATTGGCGATGGTGGCTGGCGGGCTGTTTTATGCCGCGGCCCCCGCGATGGCTCAGGAAAAGATCACGGTCTGGTGGAGCAAGGGCTTCTACAAGTCCGAGGATGACGCGCTGATCGCGGCGATCAAGAAGTTCGAGGCGAAAACCAATATCAAGGTCGAGCTGTCGCAATACGCGATCCAGGACATGATTCCGAAAACCGTGGCGGCGCTGGATTCCGGCACCGTGCCGGATGTCGCCTTTTCCGACTCCTACGACGTGCAGGCGGCCGGCAAATGGGCGTTCGAAGGCAAGCTCGAGGACCTCTCCGACATTCTCCTGCCGATGAAATCGGCGTTCGCGCCGAACACGCTTGAGACCGCGTTTCTCTATAACGACGTCGCCAAGAAGCGGGCCTATTACGGCTTCCCGATGAAGCAGCAGAGCATGCATGTGCAGATCTGGGGCGACCTGCTGCAACAGGCCGGCTTCAAGCAGGCCGACATTCCGACCAAGTGGGAAGATTACTGGTCGTTCTGGTGCGACAAGGTGCAGCCGGCGATCCGCAAGGCGACGGGGCAGCGCATCTACGGCATCGGCCAGCCGATGGGCGTGGAATCCACCGACAGTTTCCAGTCGTTCTACACCTTCATGGACGCCTACAACGTCAAGCTGGTCGACAACGACGGCAAGCTTTTGGTCGACGATCCCAAGGTGCGCGACGGCCTGATCCATGCGCTGAAGGATTACACCGACACCTACATCAAGGGCTGCACGCCGCCCTCCTCCACCACCTGGAAGGACCCCGACAACAACGTCGCGTTCCACAACCGCACCACCGTGATGACGCACAATTTCACGATCTCGATCGCGGCGAAGTGGTTCGAGGATTCCACCAATCCGGCGCTGACCGACGAACAGCGCGCCGCCGGCAAGAAGGCCTATGAGGAGACCATCATCACCGCCTCCTTCCCCAACAAGCCGGATGGGTCGCCGATCAAGTACCGCTCCGACGTCAAGACCGGCGCGATCTTCACCGCGGCGAAGAACAAGGCGGTGGCCAAGCAGTTCATCACCTTCATGATGCAGGAGGAGAACTTGCGGCCCTATGTCGAGGGCGCGCTCGGCCGCTGGTTCCCGGTGACGACCGCGAGCCAGGCGAGCCCGTTCTGGCAGGCCGACCGCCACCGCAAGGCGGTCTGGACCCAGTTCATGGGCGGCACCGAACCGTTCGACTTTACCAAGAACTACAAGTTCACCATCCTGAACAACGAGAACGTCTGGGCCAAGGCGATGAACCGCGTGGTCAGCGAGAAGGTTCCGGTCGACAAGGCCGTCGACGAACTGATCGCGCGGATCAAGGAAATCGCGGGGTGAGGATGTGATGCGGGCTGTGGCCCACCATACTCACGTCGTCCCCGCGAAAGCGGGGACCCATAACTACAGGATTGCGTTGTTGTGCGAAAGCCGGCGAACGGCGTCTCTCAAAATAACCGCCGCGGCGTATGGGTCCCGGCGTTCGCCGGGACGACGGTTAGCTAACGAGTAACCGAACATGGCGATCACGCTCTCAGCCTCCGACATGCCCTCGGCCCCGCTCGCGGCGCGGCTGACGACGGCGCAGGTCTGGGGCATCGTGATGGTGACGCCGTATCTGCTGGTGTTCCTGGCGTTCGTGGTCTACCCGGTCGGCTACGGGCTGTGGCTGGCGCGGGCGCCGTCGAACTATGTCGCGCTCTACCATGACCCGATCTTCGCCCGCGCCGCGGTCAATACGCTGATCTTCCTTGTCGTCGGCATCAACATCAAGATGCTGATCGCGCTGTTTCTGTCCGGCTTCTTCGTGCAACAGCGCGCCTGGATCAAATGGCTGTCGGTGCTGTTCATCCTGCCCTGGGCGGTGCCGTCGATCCCGACCATCCTGTCGGTGCGCTTCATGCTCAATCCGGAATGGGGCATGGTCAACCAGCTGATCTTCCGCTTCACCGGCGAGGACGGGCCAAACTGGCTGAACGATCCGGCGGTGGCGCTAACGATGGCGATCGGCGTGCACATCTGGAAGTCGCTGCCGTTCTGGACCTTGATCCTGATGACCGGGCGGCTGGCGATCTCGCAGGACCTGTTCGAGGCCGCCGAGGTCGACGGCGCCAACTGGTGGCAGAAATTCCGCTTCATCACCTGGCCGTCGATGCAGACGCTCTATATCACCTGCACGCTGCTCTCGATGATCTGGACGCTCGGCGACTTCAACAGCGTCTATTTGTTGACCGGCGGCGGGCCCGCCGATCTCACCCATGTGCTGGCGACGCTCGGCATCCGGTATCTGCGGCTCGACCAGTTGAGTCTGGCGATGGCCTCGATCGTCTGCGCGCTGCCGCTGGTGGCGCCGCTGATCTATTTCATGATGAAACGGTTGTCGCGATGAAGCTCGCTTCGTTACGGGACATCACCTTGCGCGACGTCGCCACCGAGGCGCGGCTGCTCCTGATCGGCATTCCCGTCTTCATCTGGACCATGATTCCGATCTACCACATGTTCGTGTTCGCGATCTCGCCGAAGGAAGACGCCTTCTCCGGCAAACTGTGGCCGACCCATCCGACCCTGCACAATTTCCACATCGTGTTTTACCAGCAGCATTATTTCCTGCGGGATTTCTGGATCCAGTTCTGGAATTCGCTCGTGATCGCGGTCGCGGTCGGCGCGCTGACGCTATTGATCGCGACCTTCGCCGCGTTCTCGATCTCGCGGCTGCGCGTTCCCGGCGGCCGCTGGGTGATGAATCTGGCGCTGTTCACCTATTTCATTCCGGCGGCGTTCCTCGCGGTGCCGATGTACCGGACCATGGGCAATTACGGCCTGCTCAACAGCCACTGGGCGCTGATCCTGGCGATGGTGACCATCGCCTCGCCCTACGCGATCTGGGTCTTGAAGCAGGCCTCCGACAAGCTGCCGGTCGAGCTCGACGAGGCCGCGGTGATGGACGGCGCCAGCGCCTTGCAGATTTTCCGCCTGGTCTACATCCCCCTCATGATGCCCTCGCTGGTCGCGATCGGCACCTATGCCGTGCTGCTGGCGTGGAACGAATATCTCTATGCGTTCCTGCTCTTGTCGAACGACAAGGAGATCACGCTGCCGGTGGCGCTCGGCAACTTCCTTTCCGCCGACGATTCGCCGTGGGAACTCTTGATGACCACCGGCTTCATCTACGCGCTGCCGCCGGCCGCGATCTACTACGCCTTCAAGCGCTACATGGTCGGCGGGCTGACGGCCGGCGCGGTGAAGTCGTGAGCGAGCTGACGAAACCAACACCGCTGTCATCGCCCGACTTGATCGGGCGACCCAGTATTCCAGAGACCGCTGATAGCGCCGCAAGGCCGCGGCGTACTGGATGCCCCGCTTTCGCGGAGCATGACAGGGAGTATGCGTCTCGATGCGGCCGACGCCATCACGGCCTACAACGGCGCAGCACTCTCGCCGCGCGCATTCGACAGCTTCGCCGCCAGCGAGGCGCCCACGATGACGGCCGCGATCACTGCGATGATCAGCGTGCAGATGGCGTTGATCTCGGGCTTCACGCCGAGCCGCACCTCCGAATAGATCCGGATCGGCAGCGTCGACGAGCCGGGGCCGGTAGTGAAGCTGGCGATCACGAGATCGTCCAGCGACAGCGTGAACGCCAGCATCCAGCCCGCCGCGATCGAGGGCAGGATCAGGGGCAGCGTCGCCGCCAGGAACGCGCGCAAGGGATCGCAGCCGAGATCCATCGCCGCCTCCTCGAGGGTCGGATCGAGCGCGCCAAGGCGCGACTGCACCACGACCGCGACAAAGCACATGGTCAGCGTGGTGTGGGCGATGGTGACGGTCCAGAAGCCGCGCTCGGCGTTGAGCGCCACGAACAACAGCAGCAGCGACAGCCCGGTGATGACCTCGGGCATCACCAAAGGCGCATAGAGCATGCCGGAAAACAGCGCGCGCCCCCGAAAGTTTGCAGCGCGCGACAGCGCCACCGCGGCCAGCGTGCCGAGCAGCGTCGCGAGCGTCGCCGAGCTCGCCGCCACGCGCAAACTCATCCAGGCGGCGTCTAACATCGCGCGGTCGTCGAAGAACTCAAGGTACCAGCGCAGCGACCAGCCGCCCCACACTGTCACCAGCCTTGAAGCGTTGAACGAATAGATCACGAGGATCACGATCGGCAGATACAGAAACACCAGCCCCAGCGCGAGCGCTGTGATGTTGAAGCGGGAGAGCTTTGTCGAGGCGCCCGCCATCACCGCGCCGCCTCGAGCTGGCGGCGCTGCAGGCGGTCGTAGAGCAGCAGCGGCGCCAGCAGCAACAGCAGCAGCACGACCGCGGCGGCGGACGCCACCGGCCAGTCCTTGTTGGTGAAGAATTCCAGCCAAAGCGTCTGGCCGATCATCAGGGAGTCCGAACCCGCCAGCAGATCGGGAATCACGAATTCGCCGACGATGGGAATGAAGCAGAGCAGCGCGCCCGCAGCCACGCCCGGCAGCGACAGCGGGAACGTCACCAGCCAGAACGCCTGACGCGGCGAGCTGCCGAGATCGCCGGCCGCTTCCAGCAGCGCCGGGTCCAGTTTGGCCAGCGTCGCGTAGAGCGGAAGGATCATGAACGGCAGATAGGAGTAGACGATGCCGAGATACATCGCGCTGTCGGTGGAGAGCCACACCACCGGCGCTGCGACCAGATGCAGCGCCAGCAGCACCTGATTGAGCAGGCCGTCATGCTGCAGGATGTTGATCCAGGCATAGATGCGGATCAAAAACGAGGTCCAGAACGGCACGATCACCAGCATCATCGCCACGCTTTGCCAGCCGCGCGGCAGCCGCGCCATGCCATAGGCGATCGGGTAGCCGATCAGCAGCAGGATCGAGGTCGAGACCATGGCGACGACAAGGCTGCGCAGATAGGACAGGACATAGAGGTCGTCGGTGACCAGGAGCCTGAAATTATCGGCCGAGAGCGCGGCGAACGCCGCTTTGATCGCCTCCCACCCTGCCGTCAGATCGAACACCGGCGTGTAGGGCGGCTGCGCGATCGCGGTTTGCGACAGGCTGATCTTGAGGACAAAGGCGAACGGCACCAGGAAGAACAGCGCCATCCACAGAAAAGGCGCGATGGCGGCGGGCCGCGCCGGGCGCGTGAAGACTGATGGTGCGCTCATTGCTCGAGCACCACGCAATCGTCGGGCGTGAACCACGCCACCACGCGCTGGCTTGCGCCATAGGCGTCGATGTCGAGCCGCGCGGTATTGGCCATCGACGAACGCAGCACGGCGCCGCTGTCGAGCCTGACCTTGTAGGTGGTCAGACCGCCGAGATAACCGACATCGGTCACGACCCCTTCCAGCCGGTTGATCGCCTGGGCGTTGACCGCGTCCGACGCCGGGCCACGGCGCGACAGCTTGACCTTTTCCGGGCGGATCGCGACGCAGACATCGGCTTTCGTGATCGGCTGCCGCGGTTCCGCGACAAAGACGGTTCCGGCGTCGCGGGTGGCGATCGCCAGCCGGCTGTTCTCGCGCGCTTCGACCTGGCCCTCGAACAAATTGACGTCGCCGACGAACTCGGCGACCCAGCGCGAACCGGGCGCCTCATAGAGCTCGCGCGGCGTCGCAACCTGTTCGAGGCGCCCCGCATCCATCACGCCGATCCGCCCGGCCACCGTCATCGCCTCTTCCTGGTCATGGGTGACGATGATGAAGGTCAGGCCGAGCCGGCGCTGCAGCTCCATCAGTTCGAGCTGGGTGCTCTCGCGCAGCTTCTTGTCGAGGGCGGCGAGCGGCTCGTCGAGCAGCAGCACTTGCGGCCGCCGCGCCAGCGACCGCGCCAGCGCCACCCGCTGCTTTTGGCCGCCGGAGAGCTGATCGGGCTTGCGCTTCTCAAGTCCCTCGAGCTTGACCAGCGCAATCATTTCGGCGACGCGGGAATCGAGCTCGGGACGCGGCAGGCGAGCGCGTTTCAGTCCGAACGCGATATTGTCCCGGACGTCAAGATGGGGAAACAGTGCGTAGTTCTGGAACATCATGTTGACCGGGCGCTGATGCGGCAGCACCCGGGCGATGTCCTTGCCGTCAAGCAGGATGCGGCCTTCGTCCGGCGTCTCGAAACCGGCGAGCATCCGCAACAGCGTGGTCTTGCCGCAGCCGCTCGGGCCGAGCAGCGCGAAAAACTCCCCGGCGCGGATGTCGAGAGACAGCCGGTCCACCGCACGGAAGGGGCCGAACTTCTTCACCACCGCGTCGATGCGCAATAGCGGCATGTCGGCCGCGGGTTGCGGTTCGGGCTTTGCCGAATCCGCATCCCATGCGGCCTTCGCTGCGTTGTCGGTCATAATCCCAGCCTGCCCCATCGTTGCCGCAAGCTAGCGGCGGAACAGCCCCGGCTCAACCGCGTCGCTGTGGATGGCCGCATTATTATCGACCCACATCACCCTGCCGTCGCCATGAACGCGGCCAGCGCCTCGCGATCCGCCGGCCCCATGGTGAGGCCAAGTTTTGAGCGCCGCCACAGAATGTCCTCCGGGAAACGCGCCCATTCCCGTGCCATGAGATAGCGCACCTCGGCGCCCGTCAGTTCCGGCCCGAAGCCGGGGCCGAGTTCGGCCCGGTCGCGGGCGTCGCCAAGCACAGAATCAAGGCGCGAGCCGTAGGCCGAGACCAGACGCCGGGCCTGATCCTCAGTCAGGAATCTCCAGCGCTCGCGCGCGCGGTCGACCTCCAGCTCGAATTGCGCCGACGGAAAATCGCCGCCCGGCAGCACGGCATGCGCGGTCCAGCGCGGCGACATCGGGTAGAACGGCGTCAGCCGGGAGACGGCCTGCTCGGCGCGCAGCCGCGAGGTCGTGACGTCGCCGCCGAAGACCGTCAGCAGCGGTGCCTTGCCGCGCCGCGCGTCGAACGCCATCGCACCATCGCGTGCCAGACGCTTGCCGGCCGGGCCCGCGACCATGTTGGCACCGGAGACACTCCTGATCACGTCCGATGGATCGACCCGCTCGCGAAAATACCGGTTGGCCGCGTCACAGAGATAGGTGACTTCGTCGGCACCCATCGACACCGCCGCCGGATCGCCCCTGAACATCTTCGCCACCGTGCCGATCAGCGTGAAATCGCGCTGGTAGGGACTGGCGAAGATCAGCCGGCGATCATGGTTCTGGAAGACATAGGTGTTGTCGGTCTCGAACAGGCGCCTGACGATGATCTGGCTCATCTTGGTCACGGCGGCGCGCCGCGGCGGCACGCGCAGGACGGTTTCCGCGACCGAGGAGGTCCAGGCACCCGACGCATTGGCCAGCGACCTTGCCGTAACCACCCGCCGATGGCCGCGATCGATCACCACGAGCCGCCAGATCTCGAGCCGGTCGGCACGAACGCAGCGCGCGCCGGTGTGGATCGCCGCACCCCGCTCGGCGGCATCGACGGCATTGGCGATCACCAGCCGCGAATCGTCCACCAGGCAATCGGAATATTCGAACGCGGTGCCGAACGGCCGCTTCAGCGCGTTGCCGATCGGATGGTGTGTGACATCGACCGTTGCAGACGCCGGCAGGCCGTCAGGCGGGGCAAGCCGGTCGTAAAGCAATAACCCCAGCCGCAGCAGCCACGGCGGACGCTCGTCGGAATGCGCGGGGATCACGAACCGGATCGGACGCACCAGATGCGGCGCGATCCGCATCCAGGTGTCGCGCTCGGCCAATGCCGCGCGAACGCGCCAAAACGCCTTCCGCTCCAGCGCGGCGAGATCGCCATGGATCAGTCGCGGCGTGGCGCACGAGGCGGCGCCGCCGAGGTCGCCCTGCTCGAGCAGAATGACCCTGAGCCCGCGCCCCGCGGCGTCGCGAGCAACGCTGACGCCGTTCAAACCGCCGCCGATGATCGCCAGATCGTAGTCCGCCATTCCGCGACCATAGCGTTTTCGAGTGAAGGGGGTAGCGGTCCGCGTCAGGAAAACGCGTCAAACAAAAAGGCGGGGCCTGGTTCTGATTTGCGCCAGGCGGGGGATCTAGCCGGTCTTGCGCGTGGGCTCCGCGGCATCGCCGGCGTCACGGCCGACCAGCGCGGCATATTTTCCGATCGGCAGAGGCTTGCCGATGAAATAGCCTTGCACGGCGTCGCAGCCGACCTCGGCGAGGAACCCGAGTTGCTCCTGGGTTTCCACGCCCTCGGCGACGATCGACATTTCCAGACCGTGACCGAGGCCGATGACGGCGCGGACGATCGCCGCCGATTGCGGATTGCGCCCGAGATTCATCACGAAGGCGCGATCGATCTTGATCTTGTCGAATGGAAAGGCCTGCAGATAGCTCAGCGAGGAATAACCGCTGCCGAAATCGTCCATCGAGATGCGCACGCCGAGCGCCTTGAGCCGTCGCAGCAGCGCCAGGCCGCGGTCGAAATCCTCGATCAGCACGCCCTCGGTGATCTCAAGCTCAAGCCGGCCCGGCGCCAGGCCGGTTTCGAGCAGGATCGAATGCACCAGACTGACGACGTCGCCGTGCATGAATTGCGCCGGCGACAGATTGACCGCGATCTGCAGCGGCATCGGCCACGAGGCGGCCTCGCGGCAGGCTTCGCGCAGGATCCATCCGCCCATCTCGACGATCAGGCCGCTCTCTTCCGCGATCGGGATGAAATCGGAGGGCGGCACGAAGCCGCGCACCGGGTGCAGCCATCGCGCCAGCGCCTCGAAGCCGATGATTTCGCTCGAGGCGACGCTCTGGCCCGATTTCGCCTGCGGCTGATAATACAGCGAGAGCTCGCCGTTCCTGATGGCAGCCGAGAGGTCCTGGTGCAGCACGCGGCGATCGCGAATCTGCTGGTCCATTTCGGGCTCATAGATGCTGATCGAGCCGCGCGATTTCGCCTTGGCGCGAAACAGGGCCGCGCCGGCGTTCGCAAGCAGGGAAGCTGCGTCGGCGCCATTGTGCGGGAATATCGAGATGCCCGTTGTCACGCCGGTACGAACCGATTTGCCTTCGATCAAAAACTCCTTGGCCAGGATTTCGGCGAGCTGCTCGGCCAGCAGCATCCCGGCGACGGGCTGCTTGCCGTCGATGATCAATCCGAACTCGTCACCGGAAAGCCGCGCCACAACCCCGCCGCGCGCCGAAGCCTGGATGCGGCGCGCCACTTCGACCAGCAATTTGTCGCCGGTCGCATGGCCGAACACGTCGTTGATTTCCTTGAGGCCGTCGAGGTCGAGGGAAAGCACCGCGAATTCCTCATCGGTGCCTCCGCAGGCCTCGATCATCTGCGCCAGCGCCTGCAGGAATGCCGCGCGGTTGGGCAGATCGGTCAGGCCGTCGTGATATGCCATGTGGGCCATGCGCGACTCGGTCTGCCGGCGGTCGGTGACGTCCTCATGGGTCTTGATCAGATATTGCGGCTCGCCCGCATCGTCGAGCACCGTCATGCGGCGTGTCAGGAACAGCCGCAACCCGTCCTTGGTGCTGATCGGGTGTTCCTCGGTGAGCAGGCCGCGCTTCCTGATCGCCGCCTCGTCGCGGGCGATGATCAGCTTGGCTTCCCGCGGGTTGAAGATATCCGCCGCGGTCAGGCCGGTGGCTTCCTCGCGGCTCCGGTTGAGGATGGTCTCGGCACTGCGGTTGGCAAGAAGGTATCGCCCGTCGCTGACGCGCTCGACGATCAGCGAGACCGGAATGTTGTCGACGACCAGTTCGAGAAACTTTTTGGTATTTTCCAGCTCATGGGAAAGCGATTTGCGGTCGGTGACATCGTCGAACAGTGCGATCAGGAATTCCGGCTCGTTCTTGTGGTTGCGGGCGATCACGCGGTTGCTCGCAAGAATGCGCTTCTTCGAGCCGCGCTCGACGGCGAATTCGTTGCGATACTGGCCTTCGGGCGCCTCGAGCGCCGCGCGGTCCGCCGCCACGATGCTCGCCGCCGTCTCGGGCTGGAAGATCTCGTCGGCGCGTTTGCCGACGATATAATCGCTGGAAAAGCGCGAGAACCGTTCGAATGCGCGGTTGGCGAATATGTAGCGGCCATCCTCGATGTTCTTGGCGGCCACGCATACCGGAACATTCTCGAGCACCGATTCCAGGAACTGCTTGGTCAATGCGAGCTGTCTCGAAAGCTTGCGCTGCTCGCTGCAGTCCTCGTGCGTCGCTACCGAACCGCCGTTCGGCAGCAGAAAATGCTTGACCAGAACCGAGCGTCCGCACGGCAACTCGGTAATGAGACCCTCCGGGGTGCCGGCCTGGGCATAGAAATCCTCAACGCTGACGTCGAGGAAGCCGCGCTTGCGCCGCATCGCCAGGAGTTCCCGGCCGGTCATCCGCGGCGTAATATCCGAACGCACGAGGTTGTAGATCTCGAGATAGCGGTCGTTCAAGAATACGATCCGCTTTCGCGGATCGGTTATCACCACGCCCTGGTTGAGGTTGTTGAGGGCGGAACTGACGAACGCATTCTTGCGCAATTGCGAAAGCTTGACCTTGCGCAGCGCCGACAGGATCCACAGCACAATGGAGGCGAGGAAGCAGCAGACCACGATGCCGCCAATCAGCCCTTCCCAGACCAGGCTGGGATCGGCGAAGCCGACATGGTCTGCCAGCGCGGATTCAGGGCTGGCTCCCCGGGCGGCCTCGAACGGCGCAATGGCGGCGAAAAGGCACACCAAGGCCCGCGCGGAAATCGATATCCTGCCGCCTGCCTGCCAGTTCTTGTCAGCCATCAGTCACCCGCCGATTTCTGCGGCGGAGTGTCTGGCCTCACGGGTTTGGATCAGGTAAATGCCTACCCACGCGGCCGGAAAATGCGACTTAAATTACGGCAATTGCCCTGACATGATTAATACTTCACTAACACCCCGATTCGGCAGACTTCCGATGTGAATCCAATGAGTTGTGCGAAACGGAAGTCTACAACCAAGGCGATAGTAAGTGCGCGGCATCGTTCTTAACGCGCGTCAACCGAACAAGGCCCAGGCGGGGCCAGATAGCCAGCAATCCCGGATCCGAACTGCCAATGGACAAGGTCGAGTGCGTCGTCATCGGTGCGGGGGTGATCGGTCTTGCGGTCGCGCGGCGGTTGGCGCTGGCCGGCCGCGAGGTGATCGTACTCGAGGCGGCCGAGGGGATCGGAACCGTCACGTCGTCGCGCAACAGCGAGGTGATCCACGCCGGCATCTATTACCCCGCCGGAAGCCTGATGGCGCGGATGTGCGTCGGCGGCAAGCGTGCCCTCTATCAATATTGCGACGATCACGGCATCCCGCATCGCAATTGCGGCAAGCTGATCGTCGCAACGACGCCGAAGGAAACCGCAAAGCTGCAATCGATCAGGGCGCATGCCGAAGCCAACGGCGTGGCCGATCTGCAAACCCTGGCCGGCGATGCCGCGCGCGCTCTGGAGCCGGCGCTGAACTGCGACGCAGCCCTGCTCTCGCCTTCCACCGGCATTATCGACAGCCACGCCTATATGCTGGCGCTGCGCGGCGACGCCGAGGACGCCGGCGCGGCGTTTGCCTTCCACACACCGCTGTCGGGCGCCAGGGCGCATGGGTCGCACATCCAGCTCGACGCCGGCGGCGACGCGCCGGTGTCGCTTGAATGCCGGCTTCTCGTCAACGCCGCGGGGCTCAGCGCGTCGACGGTCGCGCGCAGCATCGACGGCATGCCGATCGACCTGATTCCGCCAGCCTATCTGGCGAAGGGAAACTATTTCAGCTGCAGCGCGCGCGCGCCGTTTTCGCACCTGATCTATCCGGTGCCCGAGCCCGGCGGGCTCGGCGTGCATCTCACCCTCGACATGGCGGGACAGGCCCGGTTCGGTCCCGACGTCGAATGGGTCGATAGCATCGACTACGCCGTCGATCCGGCGCGGGCGGAACGATTTTATCCGGCGATCCGGCGCTACTGGCCGGCGCTGCCGGACGGCGCGCTGATGCCGAGCTATTCGGGAATGCGACCGAAGATCGTACCGCCGGCGGTTGCGGTGCAGGACTTCCTGATCCAGGGGCCGCGGGATCACGGTATCGACGGGCTGATCAATCTGTTCGGCATTGAATCGCCCGGACTGACATCGTCGTTGGCGATCGCGGACTATGTCGGCGAACTGGCAGGGATCTGAGCAGGGCTATCCGCGCCGCAGGCACGAACGCAAAAACCCATAGCCCAACAAAACGGGCGGCGCTCAAGGCGCCGACCCGCTGGCGGGCAACGAAGGCGATAAGCCTGTGCTATGGGTTAGTGCAGTGTCTCACTCGCGGTATGTCTCAACCGCTCGATCTCATCCTTAACCATCAGCTTCCGGCGCTTTAGCTCGACAATTTGCAGATCGTCCGTTGAAAGGTGCACGAGAGCTTCATGCAATTCGTTTTCGAGAACCTTGTGTTTCCGTTCCAGTTCAACGAGATGCGCCTGAATTGCCATACGAAACCTCCTCGGTTGGATTAAGACCTCAGATTCGATCCGGAAAACCAAGTCTACACCAACCCCCGAATCTGTCGATGGATATCGGAAAGTGGACCCTCATATTTCGGCGTCATGCGTAACGAATCGTGAGCAGGGAACCCTGCAGCGATGGTTCCCCGGACGCAGAGGGCCGCGTCAACGCAAGTTGGGAAAAGACCACGCTCAAACAATGGGATGAGATCATGATCCGGGTTCGGTCTGCCCGGGCCAGGATCGAGAGCGTCGTCACGCGAGGCATGTCCTCGGACTCGATCCGAGGGTGGATACCGGGTCGCTTGAGAAAATGCGTCAAAACAAAAAATTGGAGCCCTGGTACGGATGATTCAGAACCGATCGGGTTCTGGCCGGCGTCCCGGAATCCGGGGTCGCCAAATCCCGCTCTCGCCGTGCGCGAACCTGCTTGCGGACCGGGCTGCCAGGGAGGATATTCATTGTTCGGCTTCCGCGAACCTTTCGCAATCTCATCCGCGTTTTCAATTAAGTACACCATGACCGACGAAGATGAGCGCGAACTCGAATCCGAGCTCGCACGGCTGCAACAGGAGCACCGCGACCTCGACGCGGCGATCGATGCCCTGCACCAATCGCCCGCGCCGGATTTGTTGCGGCTGCAACGGCTGAAGAAGCGCAAGCTGCAGCTCCGCGACCGCATCGCCTTCATCGAAGACCAGATCACGCCGGACATCATTGCGTGACTATTGTCATGCCGCCTCGGTCAGTTCGCGCAGCACGCCGGTCACCTGGCGCGGACTGTACGGCTTCGGCAGAAACCGCCCGCCTTCGGGCAAATCCAGCTCCCCCACATCGGGGTGGCCGGAGGTTGCGATAATCTTGATCGGCGGCCAGCGCCCTCTGATCGCCTGGGCAAGCTTCAACCCATCCATCGAGCCCGGCATCTGGATATCGGTGAAAACCACGGTGATGTCCGGATGAGCTTCCAGAATATCGATCGCTTCATCGGCATTGCCAGCTTCGAGAACCTCGAACCCGGCGGCCGCGACAATATCGACCGCGTCGATACGCAACAGAAACTCGTCCTCGACGATCAGCACCACGGGTCTTTTGGACATTGAAAGACCCATTTGTCTGACCCCACTCCGGTAAGCATAGGCATTAAGCGCTGGATATTGTTTTCGTTCCCGCGCCGGTTTGTTCGGACGGCCTGCCGCTCGGCGGCCTGGCCGCACCTCGCCCGGCCCTGGCGAGGGTCGCCCTTGAAAGCGGCGACGAACCCGGTTTGCCGCGCTTGACTCAAAGAGAACAAAATAGGAACATCATTTCCATCGCCAAACCTCTCCCAGGGAGTTCGTCATGTCCGAGCCTGCCCCATCGCCCGACACCGATCGCTACGAGCAGGCCTGCGACCAGGCGATCGCGATGTGCGACGGAAACCTGCGCAGTACGATCAAGGCGCTCATCATGGCGAACGAGTATCTGGAAATCGAATTGGTGGAATTGCAGGCGGCGACCTCAACCGACCGCGCTCCGGCGCGGCGGCCGCGAGCAAGCGGCGGGGCTGCCTGATCCAACCCGGATGAGAGCAACGCAAATGGCCGATGTTACCTATTATGTCGCAATGCCGTTCCTGCAGGACGAAACCGGATCGCCGGTCGCCGGCGCGGCGGAAGAATGCCAGAGTTCGTCAGGCGCATTGCGGCGCGCGGAAGCCTTGTCGCGCACCGCCGGCTGCGTCGGCGCGGTCGCCTTCAGCCGCACCGGCGATCCCATGATCGGCGAATTCGGCGATGCGCAATTGCTCCGGAAATTCGGCCAAGTGCCGGACGATCTGAGCGGGCTGTAACACTTCACCGCAATTCCCTGAAAAAGGCGCGCACCTCGGAGGCGAGCAGCTCCGGCTGTTCAAGGGCGGCGAAATGTCCGCCTCTTTCCATGACACTCCAGCGGCGGATGTCGGTGAACACGCGCGCTGCGACGTTGCGCGGAGGCTTGAGGATTTCGCGCGGGAATTGCGCGTAGCCGGTGGGCACCGAGATGGTCTCGCCGGCGGGCAGAATGGCTGAGCCATGAAGCCTCGCATAATACGGCCAGAACGACGAACCAATCGCCCCGGTAAACCAGTAAAGCGAGATGTCGGCGAGCATGCGGTCCCGGCTGATCGCACGCTCGACGTCACCGCCGCAATCGGACCAGGCGCGGAATTTTTCCACGATCCATGCCGCGAGGCCGGCCGGCGAATCCGTCAGCGCGAACGCAAGCGTCTGCGGGCGGGTGCCCTGGATCCACTGATAGCCGGTCTCTTCGCGCATCCAATGCGCGAGGTCGCCGAGGTAATGCCGCTCCTCCTCGGTCGGATCGGGAAAGGCCTTGGGGTCGCGGCCCGCGGCCATCAGCAGATTGATGTGGATGCCGATCATCTTCTGCGCATGCGCATAACCGAGCCGGCTGGTGACCGCGGCGCCCCAGTCGCCGCCCTGCGCGCCGAACCGGGCAAAGCCGAGCACGTCATGCATGAGGGCGGAGACACAGTCCGCCATTTCGGGAACGCCGTAGCGTTTCTGGCCGGGCTGGAACGAAAGCCCGTACCCCGGCAAGGACGGCGCAACCACGGTAAAGGCGTCGCGGGCGTCGCCACCGAAGCGTGCGGGATCGGTGAGACGGGGGATGATTTCTAGGAATTCGAACACCGAGCCGGGCCAGCCGTGCAAAAGGAGCAGCGGCATGGGATTGGGGCCGACGCCGGGCACATGCAGATAATGGAGGTCGATGCCGTCGAGCGGAACACGGAATTGCGGAAAGACGTTGAGCGCGGCTTCCTCCGCCCTCCAGTCAAAATGATCGCGCCAATATTCCACAAGCCCGCGCAGATAGGCCACATCGGTGCCATAGGCCCATGGCTCGCCCGGCGCCTGGTCGGGGAAGCGTGAGCGCGCCAGACGATCGCGCAAGTCGGCGATGTCGGCGTCCGGGATGCGAAGCGTAAACGGCGCGGGTTTGATCATGATCCTGCTCGGCTGGTTGGAGGAACGGCGGCGAAACTTTCCTGTTGAGCGATTTCATCTCATGCTTCATGGCGCCGTTGCGCCTTGCGCACATACATCGCGCAATCGGCTTCTTCCAGCGCCCGTCCGGCTTCGGAATGCGGTCCTAGAACAGCCACGCCGGCGGCTGCACCTGTGGTGACGGTGCGGCCGCCGAACACGAAGCTGAGACGGTCGACGGCCTGTTCCAGCGCCGCCGCCTTGGCGTGGGCGTCGGTCTCGGTAAGATTCCACAACAGCAGCGCGAATTCATCGCCGCCGAGCCGCCCGATCGCATCGGAGGAACGGATCTGGCCCGAGAGCGCAGTCACGATGGCCTTCAGCACAGCATCGCCCGCAGCGTGCCCGAAGGCGTCGTTGATCGGCTTGAGCCGATCAACGTCGAGCACGAT
>Ga0073928_10006083_pt1 | contig 16463 bp, 12 predicted proteins | sample PaiPotPPA55metaG_FD_76969 | JGI IMG/M metagenome (GOLD analysis project Ga0073928, IMG submission 76969) | Iron sulfur acid spring bacterial and archeal communities from Banff, Canada, to study Microbial Dark Matter (Phase II) - Paint Pots PPA... ... | reverse complement strand
TGAGAAAAATTGGTGGCGATCAACACCACATCAAATCGGGCGTGGTCCAGCAACAAAATAACTTCTTCCGCAGTCGTGGCCACGACCGCGTCATAACGCTTGGTGAGAAGCAACGCGTCCACCAGGAGTTGGCAACTCATGGCGACTGCATCTGCGACCAGCACCCTTGTCCGGAGACACGAATTGGAGACGGATTCCAGCAATCTAATACGCAGATTAAGGAGGAAGACTGCGAAAGTTTACGCGGAATCGTCAATCGCCACAAGGAGCCATAGGACTCTGTGCTCCGGATTTTGTGCAAAAGTTATTGGCTTAGAAATTTAATTCCCGTAAAATCAGCTAGGATTAGATCAACGTTCGAGTTTAGGCTTACCTTTGCGCATCTTACAAAACCGAGACGTTTGGCTCTATGACTTTTATCCTCTTGTTCATCGCTGGCCTTTCAGGCAGATTATTAAATAGAACGATCTCGCTCTGGTCAGTTTTGGATGGTCCCCGTCCAACGGCTCTTTGTTTTCAATTACGACAAAAGGCTTGCATAAGAGATGTTCGTGGCTCGATTTCCTCGGTCAGGGCCATAGTTATTAGTGCGCACGGCTGGAAATAGCAGGAGAGCGGCATGTATGAGAAGTATTTCGGGTTGCGGGAGCAGCCTTTCGGTGTAACCCCGGATCCACGATTTCTATACCTCAGCGCGGCTCATCGAGAAGCGCTAGCCTCCCTCTATTACGGCATTGAAGCCAATCGTGGATTTTTGGGTCTCATCGCCAAGCCTGGCATGGGCAAAACCACCATTCTGTTTCATCTGCTGGAGAAATTCCGCAGCTCCGCGCGCACCGCGTTCCTCTTCCAGACGCAATGCACGTCGCGCGAGTTCTTGCGCTTTTTGCTGTACGAACTGGGCTACGAGAGCGACGGTACTGATTTCGTGCGCATGCATGAGGAATTTAACCGGCGTCTACTTCAAGAAGCTCGCGCCGGCAACCGCTTTATTGTGGTGATCGACGAAGCGCAGAATCTTGAACCTTCAGTCCTAGAAACGGTTCGGCTGCTGTCTGATTTCGAGACTCCGCGAGCCAAGCTGATGCACATTATTCTGGCGGGACAGCCAGAGCTCGCAGACAAATTGGCTAGCCCAGGCCTGGCCCAGCTTCGGCAGCGCGTGTCTATTGTTCATGGTCTGGAACCGTTGTCCCCGGGAGAAATCAAGAACTACATTGAGCATCGGCTACGCATTGCTGGCTATGAAGGTGAGCCTCTTTTCACTCCCGACGTTTACGAGGACATTGCCCGATTCACCCAAGGCATACCGCGCAACATTAACAACTTCTGCTTCAATGCGCTTTCCTTGACCTGCGCATTGCAGAAGCGAGTGGTCGATTCCGAAGCCGTAAAGGAAGTGGTCGCTGATCTCGATATCTCGAAACTCACCTCGGATGGTTCGTCCACCATTACTTCCGGTTTCGAAATGCCCTACCAGCCCAGCCGCCAACCGCCCGTTCCTTCCAATGGGCAGAACAATCACGAAATTTTGAGCCCAGCGGAAGCTGCCGCTTACATGCAGCAGGTTGCGATGAAGCTCAAGAATTGGCAAGACTCTCTGGATCAGGCGATCAGCGGCCCGCGAATCGGACTGCCAGTGCGGGCAAGGAAGGATGTAGAACGGTCATAGCTCGTCAAAGCCTGAATTTATTGCCTTGAATCTGGACCAACAAAGGATTCCGCGGCAGAATTCTGCTGTGTAGGCGCGAGCGTCCTCGTCCACGCTCGTTCAGGCCGACCGAGTCACCGTTTTGAGTTTGGTGTTGGATTACGCTTTGGCTAAGCGTGAGGGCGAGGGAAATTGCGATACCGGCGGTGGCGTGCCTGCAACTTTGTCTGTTACCACCGGAGACAACTTCTTCCCATTGCCACGGTCGCTAGGATCCGCGCCTGCAGCCAAGCCACCCAGGCTGTAAGCATAGAGCACGACCTCAACTCGCTTGGAAACGCCAAGCTTGTCAAATATGCGGAACAGATAATTCTTAACCGTGTGCTCGGTAAGGCCGAGTCGTTGTGCGATCTCGCGATTCGACAAGCCCTCTGCTACGCAGCGCACTACCTCAACTTCACGACGCGAAAGTAACGCAGCTCCGCGGGTGTCCACCACTCGCAAAGGCAGCGCTTCGCCGAGCGCTTCTAACAGGTAACGCAGTTCCCTGCTATTTGCCCAGATTTGTCCCTCGCTGACACACTGTATGCACCTCGCCAGGGACATCAACGATTCGCTGCGACAGAACACTCCGCGCGCGCCCGCGCGAAACGCCTCCACGACCGGGTTGCGTTCCGACGCATCGAGCAGCATCACCACGCGAGCGTCGGCATGCAGAGTCCGCAACTCGCGCGCTATCTCGAATCCTTTCCCCTTCTCCTCGTCGAGTTCAGCACTGATAACGACCACTGCAGGCTTTTCCTTGGCAACCGCAGCAATGATTCCTCGCGCGTCTGACACCGGATCCAGAACCTGAAAGCGTTTGTCGCGCTCCAGGGCTGCAGCCAACAATTGGCTATTCATCCGGGTAGCGTCAGCGGCCAGCACTCGAATCACATTGGAGACTTCAGGTAAGGCAATAGCGTGTGCCATAAGATATAGAGACCATGTGCCTGGGGGACTTCCCCAGACTGTCTTCCTCAACCGCACCTCCGAAATGAGACTCTCCCGCAAAGGTTTGGTGTGTTTACACAGAAGTTAAACAGCTATGAGGACGGGTCACAAATTTTATGGAGGAGAATGTCCCACCCTAACTCCAGCCGCCACCCCGGCAACTGTCTTACCGAGACTTTATTCTCATAACTATACACGGTAAATGGCACTTTAGTGCCATATATTAAAAGTAAACCCCAGACTCTAGCTGTCTTTGCCAAGTCATTGTGTATTAATGATTTAAAAAACAGATATATGCAAAAAAAACAAGAAAAGCTGCCTTGGTTCGCAGTCCGAGAATGGGAAATCAGCGTATGGCTCAATTCAAACCAAAACCTTCCTTTGCCATGCGGACGATCTCGCGCCCAATCGGCAGTGAAGCGGTCGCAGCAGGAGACACAACGTTCCAGACATGCAGGATGTTGTGTGAGCAGACAAGCTGAAAGTCGTCGACTAGCGACCCATCGCGAGCAACTGCAGTTGCTCGAACACCTGAGCCGTCTGCCACCAGGTCGGCGCTAACGATTTCTGGCAGCAAAGTTTGCAACGCGCGCACAAATGCGGCTTTGTGAAACGAACGGTAAAATTCTCCGGCGCCGCTGCGCCAGTATTTGGCCGCCATCTGCCAGAATCCGGAATACGCAAATGTGGTGGCCGTATCGCGGATGCTGAAATCGGTTCGTTTATATCCTTCCCGCTTGAATGCGAGCACCGCATTTGGTCCCGCATCCACCCCGCCGCTAATTCGCCGAGTAAAATGCACGCCCAAAAATGGGAAGCGTAAATCGGGAACGGGGTAGATCAATCCCCGAACCAGATGTTCCCGTTCCGCTACCAGATCGTAATATTCTCCACGAAACGGCACGATTGTGACTTCAGTTTTTTCTCCCGCCATCCGGCTGACACGATCGCTGTGCAGGCCCGCGCAGTTAATCAAGTATTTCGTCGCAATCGATCCGCGCGACGTTTCAACGATAATTTCCCCAATATTTCGAGCAATCGACGTAACTTCCGTTCTGGTACTTACTGTTCCACCTTGCGCCACGATCAGTTCGGCGTATTTTTGGCATACAGCAACATAATCCGTGATTCCCGTGCCCGGCACTTGGAGCCAGGCCGCACCGCCGCAATGAGGCTCGATTTCCTGCGCTTGCGCCTTGTCTAACAATCGCAGGCCGGCAATTCCATTGGCTTGCCCGCGTTCCTGCAATGACTTCAGGCGTGGAATTTCTTCAGCAGTAGTCGCAACGATAATCTTGCCGCAGATCTCAACCGGGATGGCATGTTCGCGGCAGAACGTAATCATCTCCGCCGCGCCCTCTACGCACAGCTTCGCCTTTAGCGAACCCGGCTTGTAATAAATTCCGGAGTGAATAACGCCACTGTTGTGTCCGCTCTGATGACCGGCGACGCGGTCTTCCTTCTCCAGCAATGCCAATCGTAACTTGGGAAAGGAGCGACCAAACTGCAAGGCGGTAGCCAGGCCCACGATTCCGCCGCCGATAATTACGATGTCATAACTCTGATCAGGCATTTGTTAGAGCGCGCACAATGTTGTTCTCGGGCGCAGCTAACAAGATAAACAGAAAAGCTGGAGAATGCGCAACATCCACCACAGAGGCACAGAGAGAGAAAAATCTTAGGGGCTTTCTCTGTGACTCTGTGTCTCTGTGGTAGGCATAAGGCGGTAGAGAACGTCTAGTTAACCGTCAACTGGATTTGCGTGGTCTGTGGGGGAAGAGAATTTGCGGTTGCACTTATCGTCATCGTGTAGGTTCCTGGTGGGGTGCCCGGTTGCCCGTTCCCTCCCGCACCGTTGCCTTGCAGTCCGCTGCCACACGCACTTTCAAAGCACAAGCCAAGAAAGACCAGTGCTACCATACAGAAAATCAACATTCCTTTTCGCGGCTGGGCGCGGCGTCTCCGGCCGCCACACACCACCACCAACCCAGGCAATGAAAACCACAAGGCGTAGAAAGCACGCGTCCTGTGCATTGCCGCGAGCACGGATGCAGTCGTGGTGATCGTGAATGTTACATGTGTGTCCCCACTGCCTTTGCTGACCTGCGTCGTACTGAACGCGCAGGTACTTAGCGGGGGACAATTGTTGGAGGAGGTAAGCGCAACGTTAGTAGGAAATGTTCCTCCCGTCGGTGAGACATCGAGGTCGTAAATCGCCGGTTGCCCAGCGGGGAGCGACTCGTTCCCAGGGTTCGGCGTGAGGGTAAAGCTAAAGCCTGGATTTGTGCTGTTGCCAGTTGAAGTAAATGCCACGAGAACAGAATGAGCGATACTGTTGGGATCCGTCCCCACGGACGCGATGTTGAAGGTGTACGTCTGATCTACCGCGCTGCTTACAGTTACGGTGAATGGCGTGCCGGGCGCGGGGCTGAGCGAGGGCACCAAGCTTGCCGGCGAAACCACGCAACTCGGGGGATGGTTTGACCCGCAGCTCACATTCACCACACTGTTGTAGCAGTATGAGCCCTGCAAAGTTCCATTAAAAATTGTCGGTGTGCTCACCGGCGCAGTTTGTGACGCAGGAGTAACTTCCAACGTGTAATTCGGTGGGGTATACGGATTTGCGGTGAACGTGACCGGAAACAAATGCGTCGTCCCAAGAGGATCAGTGCCCGTAGCCACGATGTTGAAGTTGAATGTGCCGCACCCACCGCTGCCCACGGTGACGATAAACGGCGCTCCGCTCGTCGTCGGAATTGCGTTCGCTGGTGAGGCTGAACAAGTGGGCGGTGCGCCTGCCCCGCAGCTCAGATTCACCACGCTGTTGTAGCCGTTCAGCGAAGTTAGCACGCCATTGAAGTTCACAGTGCTGTTGACGTAAGCCTGCAGCGACGGATTACTGATTACCAGCGAATAGTCCGTGGTGATCGTCAGAGACAAGTTCTGGGTCTTCGTGGGACCGTTCGTCACCGTTCCAATAATCGTGATCGGCACCGTGCCCGCCGTCGCGCTCGCGGTGGTGCTTATAGTCAGCGTAACCGCAACAGGACTTGTGGAAGTCGGATTCACTGAACTTGACGGAACGAAGTTGCACGTTGCCCCCGAAGGCAAATTTCCGCAGGAAAGATTCACCGTGTCATCAAAAGAGCCCAGTCCCGTCACGGAGAAAGATACGGGCCCAGAAACGCTCGCGGGACCAACTGTGATGCTCGAAGGAGAAGGAGCGGTTAAATTAAAATCCACAATTTTCAGGGTAAAAGTGGCATCGTTCGTGACCTGATTCGGATCGGTCCCAGCACCGTGAAGGTCAAAGTTGTAATCGCCGGGAGTATTGCCCGGATTCACAGTAGCCGTAAGCGGCGTTCCGTTTGGCGGCGGAGCGGGCGGGTTTACGAAAGTTGGCGTGATGAGGCAAGTCGCGGCCGGAATACAACTCAGGTTCACCTGATAGTTGTATCCGCCGAGCGCAATAATTGCACCCGTGAACAAAGGTGGTGTTTGGCCAGCGAAAATCGTGATCGGGGTATTGGCAATCGATAACGAGAAATCCGGCGTTAGCGGGAACTCCCAAACGCCGCGTCCGTAGGTTGACGCGCGCATCAATTTGGTCGAATTTGAACTGACAAAAATTCCCAGCGCAGTCACGGCCACATTTGGAAGGTATCCGGCGTGGCCGCTAGTTGGCGCTGGGCCCAATTCTTCCCAGTTCGGAGCCGCGGTGAAACTCCAGAACACTCCTACGTCTGTCGCCGCGTATACTCTTCCCGGCGATCCGGGCGTGGCCGGATCGACCACAACGGCGTTCACCGGCGCATCCGGCAGGCTGCCACTGAAGTCGGTCCAGGAAGACCCGCCGTTCGTCGTCTTCCATACATGCGAAGTAGGAAAGCTAGCAGTGCTGAATCCCATGATGCCCAGGTACGCCGTCTGAGCCGATGGGTCGGAGGTGTCGATTGCAATTCCAGAGATCGGAAAGTTGTTAGGATTTATCGGTCCCGTCTGATCTACCCAACTCGAAAGGCCGTTTGCCACATTCGCGCTCACCCACACGTGGCCACCCGGCGGCGTGGTGGGAACGAGCGGACCAAAGCCGTCGGTGCCAGCGTAAATGTGAGTGAAGCCGTTACTGTCCACAGTGGCGGCCAGCGATCGTACCAGGTTAATCTCGTTGCCGATGCAGATTCCGTCGCCGCCCGTTTCAAAGCTGTGGCTCAGCACGGAGTAGGATCCGTCGCCGGTGCTCGGGCCGCGCCAAACCCGGCATGTGCCAACAATCAGTTGAGAAGGGTCGCTGGGCTGGAAGACGTACGGCGGATAATATGCGCCAGTGTCACCGCCCACGCTTGCGCTGGTGACAACGGGATTGCTCTGAAAGTCCTGGGTGTGGCAACTGATGCCATTGGAATTGGTGCAACTGAAAATGTTGACCCCGGAAATCGTATCGGGAGGATTAGAAACGAACCACTCTTCTTCTTTGTTGGGATTGATCTGCGTATAGCCGCCGTCCCCAAAATCCACGTTCTGCCAACTTCCTCCTGTCGACTGCGTGGCTGGCGACCCGTTGCCCTGGGTCCCTCCGATAATTGTGCTGGCGTCGTTTGGGGCCTGGGAAAAGGAAACGAACTGGGTCATCGATCCCAGCGTTTGATTCAAACTATCGAACTGATTGGCGCCGCCGCAGCTTCCAGTGGTCAGATCAGCGTATCCATTCAATGAGCGGTAGATTCCGCCATTGTTGGCGAAATACATTACGTCTTGAACACTGGGATTAATCTGAAATGCCACAGCGTGCTGCGCGGGATGAACCATGGCAATCGAGCTGCATCCGTAAGCGTGGGTGAGATTCAGGAACGTGGCGTTGGGCGGCGCACCAGTTGCGTTGGGATTGCAGGAAGGAAATTCAGCCGAGATCTCGCACTTATAAAGATTGATGGTCCCGGCATATAAATCGGTGACGCCGCTGTTGCCATTCGGCACCGCGGCGAGTTCCAGATTGTACGTCCCCTGCTCGGTTCCGCAGCCGATCTCGTCACCGCAGTTGATAATGCCCGTATCGTTGATCTGGGTCCAGGAAATGCCGCCGTTCGTCGACTCCCATATTCCTTGATCAAAATCATTGGCATCCACATACCAAACATACATTTCATTGCGGCCAGGAACGACGACGATTTCTCCGCGATAAATCGGACAGCTCGACGAACTGGGATTGGCCGGACAGTTGGAGGCAGTCAATCCGCCGCCGGGTTGAACGGCCAGGCGAGCCCAGGTGATGCCATCAGGCGATGAGTAAAAACCGTGATAACGCAGCGCCGCGAAGAACTGTCCCGCTCCCGCGTTGTAAACCACTGAGGTCGCGGAACCCGGGGCCGTCGCCACACCACTATCGGTTACAGTCGCGTACCTCCAGGTATTTCCGCCATCACCCGAATCATAAAGTCCAAGATTCGCCGTCAGCGGATTCGCCAATCCTTCAATGATCCCCTCCGACGCTCCCGCCGTGGCAGCTACTGCCAGGCTGGGGATAGCACTACTGAAAGCAATCTTGCTGAAGGCCATGCCCGCGAACGATCGCGTTCCCGTAGTGTCTGTGGAAATCAGCGTCCATGTGTTTCCAGCGTTGGCTGATCGCAGAATTCCTAATCCGTAATACGAATCCGACGAGCTGTTGGCTTCGCCCGTGCCGACGAGAATCACGCTGTCATTCGTGTTGTTGCCAGGCTGGATGGCGATTGCACCTATCGCAAGCGTAGCCTGATTGTCAGTCAGGGGTTGCCAGATGACACTCGCCGGAGACGGGCTGGCCGGTCCTGCATTAGTCGACTTCCAAACTCCGCCATACGCGCCTCCGATATAAACCGTATTGCCGGTCGCATCTGCAGGATCAATCGCAATCGCCGTCGCACGTCCAGAAACCCAGCCGTAGTTGTACTCTCCGATGCCGCTCGCGTCCGATGCCAATGGTGCCGGCCCCAGCGGACTCCAAACAGCGGCAGCAGACGGGAGGGCTTCAGTCCTCGATTCTTGTGCTCTACGCAGACGATCAGCCCGAATTTGCATCTTCTGCATGTGTGCGCGATACCGCTGCAGCGCCGCCGAATTCCGTCCACGCAAAAACCACTGTTCCTGCAACGCTCTCCGCTCGCGGCCAGTCGGCTTAAAATCCTGTCCACAAACGAAGGAACTAACTGCACCGAGCAGCAGCAGCACAAGCCAGTGTAAGCGCGGGCGTTCTCGCCCGTGTTCTCGATTCCAGCCGAAAAAATCGCCCCGCAACCGGCTGAACTCACTCCGCATGGTGGAAGCTTTCTTCACGCGACTTGAGTAGGAAAAAGCGAGCCCGACTTGTTCGGCGCAACCTTCCCCAGCTTGACCAAACGGACGATGATCGAGGGGACACTGCGGTTATGCGTCTTTGCGATCTCTTCAAACGGCATCCCCTTGCGCAATTCTTCGCAAATCTGTTTATCCTCTGCGCGCGACCAATACTGGCCGGCGCTTCCTGGCTTTTTGAGCTCGCGCTGCTGCTCGGTAACCAAGGCCGCCAGGGCGCGGTTCAACGCCATAACGGCTTGCGGATTTCGGCAAATCGAATCCTCTTGCAGGGACTCGCGAGTTTCTGGATGCACTCCATCCGCCAGCGCCCGGATGACATTAATTGCTTCCTGAATTTCCATTGCACCCTCCTAACCAGGTATCGTAGCGTCCCCATTCGTTGTCTCTTTGTGACCAATGAACATTTCGGCGCCCGTCAGCCCACATCGGGACTTCGCCGGCTGCGCTTTGGCTATACTGACCATGTTATTTTCCGATCGGCTGGAGACGGATGGACTGGCAGGCGTTCTGGCTTACAATCCGGCTGGCAGTGGTTGTCGCCGCAGTCCTCGTAATTTTGGGGTTGCCCATTGCGTACTGGATTGCCTATTCGACCTGGCGCTGGAAGTTCCTGGTCGAAGCCGTAGTGGCCCTGCCCATCGTCCTTCCACCGACCGTGCTGGGATTCTACGTTTTGGTCGCGCTTGGTTCGCGCAGTCCCTTGGGACGCACCTGGCAGTCGCTTACTGGGCACACCCTGGCGTTTACTTTTGGCGGGCTGTTAATAGGATCGATCATCTACAGCCTGCCCTTCGCCGTGCAGCCTTTTGCCGCATCCTTCGCTCAGGTCGATCGAAGGTTAATTGCTGCCTCGGCCACGCTGGGTGCTTCGAAGCTGCAGACATTCGTTCGGGTCATCCTGCCGCTTTCGATTCCTGGACTTGTCACCGGGATCGCCCTCAGTGTCGCCCATACCATGGGAGAATTCGGAGTCGTGCTTATGGTCGGGGGAAACATCCCAGGAGTTACGCGGACGGTTTCTATCGATATTTACGATCAAGTGCAGGCGCTAAATTACTCGGCGGCGAATCAGACCGCGCTAGTGCTGCTGGCACTTTCTTTCGTGATGTTATCTATCGTCTACGGCATGAACCGGAAAGTAGGCGCAGCATGGCCGTGGAAATGAGCAAATAGGGTCCTTGGAGGCGCGGTTGCCCGTTATGTATGCACAGAAGCCAGCCAGCGTAGAATAAAGCAGGACTTCTCATGCGCAGAGTCTATCTCGACAATAACGCGACCACCCCGCTGCTAGCGGAGGTTTTTGAGGCCATGCGGCCGTACTTTGCGGAGCATTTCGGCAACGCATCTTCCATCCATCATCATGGACAGGAGACGCGCGCTGCCGTAGAGAGAGCGCGTGAATCGGTGGCGGGGCTACTCGCGTGCAGGTCTTCTGAAATTGTTTTTACCAGCGGCGGCACTGAGGCCGACAACCTCGCCATTTCGGGAGTGGTGCGCGCTGGCGACCACGTTATCAGTTCAACCATTGAACATCATGCGGTGTTGAAATCGTGTAAGCATCTCGAAGCGAGGGGATGTGAGGTCACCTACGTTCGCGTGGATAGCCGTGGGTTGGTCGATCCTGACGAAATCCGCCGCGCTTTGCGTCCGCAAACCCGGTTCATAACGATCATGATGGCGAACAACGAGACCGGCGTCCTGCAGCCAGTCGAAGAGATTGGCAAGATCGCCGCCGAAGCGGATGTGTATTTCCACGTGGACGCCGTGCAAGCAGCGGGAAAAGTGGCGATTGATGTGAATCGCATCGCATGCGACCTGCTTTCGATTTCGGGACACAAAATGCATGCGCCGCAGGGAGTCGGCGCGCTTTATGTGCGTAAGGGCACCGTCCTTGAGCCAATGCTTTATGGCGGAAGTCACGAGCGATCGCGGCGCGCGGGCACGGAGAATGTCCCCGGAATCATAGGTCTCGGCAAGGCGGCCCAATTGGCCATGGAAGCCTTGCAGCGCGGCGAACTTGCTCACATGTCAGCGATGCGCGACCACATCGAAAAGAAAATTCTTGCCGAGATCGAAGCTACAGGCGTAAATGGAGCCGGTGCTCCCCGCGTCCCAAATACTACAAATATTCATTTCGATTACATCGAAGGCGAGGCTCTGGTAATCGCGCTGGACTTGAAGGGACTTGCCGTTTCGACTGGAGCCGCGTGTTCTTCGGGCGCAATCGAACCTTCTCACGTGCTTACAGCCATGGGCTTGTCGTCAGAAATAGCACGCGCCAGCCTTCGTTTCAGCCTGGGGAAGCAGAATACCCCCGACGATGTGAACTTCGCTCTCGATCTGATGCCGCAGACCGTAGCCCGTCTTAGAGAGCTGAGCCCTGTTTATCACCCTTCCGCCGCAGGGTAGGATGTTGCCAGGTTGAGCAACAAAGATCAGAACCGCGAGTTTCGAGCAGCGGTACGCGAGATTGAACGTCTCCTTTCCCGGCAAATTACTGATCGCGAGCAGGATCGTTTGCATCGAGAAATAACGGGAATGGGATTCAGCTTCGATACAATAGTTCAAGTGGGCTTGGCCATGTTTGGCTGAACAACAATGAAAGCTACGGCAACCGATATTCGTCAATATTTTGGATCCTTGCTTCAGGCTCGCCCATGGAAGGCTAAGCTTGGAGTCGGTAGTTTCCTGACCTTCGAATTCGGGCGCCGAATTAGAGATCATGGCCATGTGCACGGGGAATGGCATCTCTGGATCTATCAGTCCAACTGGGTACTTTTTCATGGGAATCGTCAATTGGCAGATTCAGATTCCGATCGCCGTGTGATTTCGGTCTCGATTCGACGTCTGGAGGAAGCTGCTCTGACTGATGTGCTGTTCGAACCGCGACAGTTGAAGACAACATTTGTCTTCGACGATTTCCGGCTCGTGGTTTCGCCCGCTGACTATTTGGAAGATGCTGACGAGCGGGACCAATATTGGTTGCTCTTCATGCCTAACAACGAAGTGCTGACAGTCGGCCCTGGCGGACTCAAGGCGGAGCGCTCCGAAGCTCCTCGCATGCACGAACCTGCGTCTGTGATCATGACCGGAAGAAAGTTTAGGGACTAGCCTCGTTATGCTTAACCCTCGAACCATCGCCGTAGCTATGTCGGGTGGAGTCGATTCCTCCACGGTTGCGGCCATGCTGCGCGCGGAGGGGCATGATGTCATCGGCCTGACCATGCAACTTTGGAACCAGCGACGACTGGCGGGGCATCCCGGCATGCCCGAGACAGTGCAGGGCCGCTGCTGTTCGCTCGACGATGTCTATGATGCGCGACGTGTGGCTGAAACGCTGGGCATCCCCTACTACGTGGTCAATCATGAAAACCGCTTCGAGCGCGATGTAGTTCAGCCTTTCGTCGAGGAGTACCTTTCTGGGCGCACGCCCATCCCTTGCAGCCTGTGCAACAACCATCTGAAGTTTGATCAGCTGTTGATTGTGGCGCAGCAGATTGGGGCGGATGCACTGGCCACAGGCCACTATGCTCGACTTGATTTCGATGAGAAGTGTGGCCGCTGGCTGCTAAAGCGTCCAGCGGATTCCTCCAAGGACCAAACCTATTTTCTGTTCGGGCTCACTCAGGATCAGCTCAGCCATACGCTGTTTCCGCTCGGCGATATGACTAAGCCGCAGGTTCGCGATCTGGCGCGTCACCACGGGCTGGCTCTTGCTGCAAAGCCGGATTCGCAGGAGATCTGTTTCGTTCCCGGCGGAGATTACAAGAAGTTTCTCGATGCGTATTTGGCAGAGCAGGGCGATTCCCTACCTGATACCGCAGGCGAACTTGTCACCACCGACGGACAAGTTATCGGCGAACACACCGGCATTCACAATTTCACCGTAGGCCAGCGTAAAGGTTTGGGCTTAGCGACTGGGTCGCCGCTTTACGTTATCCAGATTAATGGCGCGCAGCGGCAAGTGGTGGTTGGCAATCAGGAGGAATTGTATTCGCGAACGCTGCGCGCTCGGCGGGTAAATCTGGTTGCCGTCGAGAATTTGCGCGAACCTATGCGGGTTCGGGTGAAGATCCGGCATCGACATGAGGGAGCCGCCGCTATGTTGGAGAAGTCGGGCGCTGATGAAGTGCTGGTGACGTTCGATGAGCCGCAGCGCGCCATCACACCTGGACAGGCTGCAGTGTTCTACGACGGAGATATCGTTGTCGGCGGGGGCTGGATTGCGTAAGTGCCACCTTCAGCGAGACTCATCAGATAAACATTTCGTCTTGCGCCACGCCCGCGCCATTGCGCCGGCGACGTTTTGCCCCAATAAAAAATTCCACGCCGGAAGTGATTCCCTGCACCAATCCTGCCAGTTGTCGAACTGGCGAAACCACTGTCTTGTGCACTAAGTTGGTGGTGTTTTCCACGCGGTCAAGAGTGCGGTGAAGCAGTTCATCGGCGCGGATCACCTGCAATCGCGTTCGATCAATCGCATCGGCTACCGTAGCATCGAGACGCTCGATTTGCGCGCGAACCTTGGTGCTGGAGTCGCTCACATTCGTCACTATATTTTGAAGAAGCGGCCGATACTCCACCAGCATGGAGTGCACGATTTCCGCAGTTGGCAGAACCTTGGTGGTGACCTCGGCGGCCAACGCTTCCATGCGTGCCGAGGTTTGCCGCACGGCCAGGTACAGCGCGACCAGAATGCCTGCTTGTATGACTACAGCCGCTGCAGTAACAGCGATAAAGATTGGTAGATAATCCATAGGCGTTGCTCCGCTTTGCGTTGCTTCGCTTACAATGCCGAATCAAATAAGACGCGGCGGATAATCGCTGACGTTAAGGGGTTTGCGTGCCGCCACCTTCGGAAGTTGTGGCTTCCTGATAGGCCTGCTTCCCCGCTTCGTACGCAGACCGGAACTGCTCTTTCTGCTGATTTAATACGTCACGGCCGCGATCCGCCCAGTTGGCAGCTTGGTCGCGCGCCTGCTTGGCACGGTCACGAACGAAGTCACGACCGTCTTCCGCCTTGGAACGCAGCGCTTCGCGGGTTTCGTCGCCGGAACGTGGAGCATAAAGGACGCCGGCCACCGCACCGATACCTACTCCTGCCAGGAACCAAAGAAAACTATTGCCATCTCTATCCGACATATTTAGAACCTCCTGCTATCAATGTACTAACTCGGATGGTAGCATCCGATGTGGTGAAATACAATTCTGCGAACACCGTATGCGCAGTCGCATGTCCCATACTGATTGCCTGGGTTGAGATGCGGCTAGCCTTTCATACGACTATCGCTTGTGCAATTTCTTTTCAATGGAGGCCGGGCGTCCCTGCCCGACTGGACGGGCGAAACGCCCGTCCTCCATTTTTCGCAGCGGCGCAAGACTTGTAGAGATCCGCACGAAGCGAGACGATATCCGCTTGCATTTAGGAGAGCTTGGTGTCCGACCGGAAATATCGCCAACACGGCTATCAGGACAGCGGCGAAAAACGCGAAAAGCAGTCCAGCGATCGCCCGGTTAAAAAAGAAACTTTTGGCCCACGCGCACTGCAGATGCCGGGCACACGCACGGTTTCGCGCTGCGCCGAGTGCGGTACTCTACTCGGCTCGATATCCGAACCCATCGGAAAATGTCCAAAATGCGGCTTCGAATTGCATTCTTGCCGGCAATGCGCGTATTTCGATACTTCCATCCGGTTTGAGTGTACGCAGCCAATTCCAGAACGGATTCCACGAAAAGACGAGCGCAACCAATGCAGCTTTTATTCAATAAGCGTTCGGATGGAAAAGGAAACTTCTACGCCAAGTTCAGCCCGCCCGATGGATGCGCGCACAGCATTCGAGAATCTGTTCAAAAAATAATGCGAGCCGCCGCCGAACGGCTTCCTCGCTTGTGCCTACTCCCTTGTCTTAATGGGTTCAGGTTACCATCGTTCTTTGCCTGCTCTTCCGGGGTCCGCATATAATTTCCATACTCCCGCTCGTATTCGAGGTTGATGTTCATGTCCAGGGCCACCGGTGCCGAGCATAGTCGGCAAAGTCAGGAATTGACCATATTTCACGATGTGGCCAAAGCTTTGACTTCCTCGCTCGATCTCGATTCCATTCTGCAAACGATCATGGAAAAGATGGCGGAATATTTCCGTCCGGATACCTGGTCACTGCTGATGGTCGATGACCAACGCGACGAGCTTTACTTCGCCATTGCTGTGGGAAGCGCATCGGAGGCTCTGAAAAACCTGCGTCTAAAAGTGGGCGAAGGGATTGCCGGCTATGTCGCCAAAAATGGTGAGCGCCTGATTGTGCCCGATGTGATGACCGATCCGCGTTTCGCCAAACGAATTGATGAAATGACAAAGTGGGAGACGCGATCCATTGTCTGCTTTCCCGTACGCTCGCGGCTGCGCGTGCTGGGCGTCATTCAATTGGTGAATGTCGACATGGAACACTTCGGAGACCAGGAAATATTTTTCCTGCAATCGCTGTGCGATTACGCGGCTATCGCCATTGAGAATGCGCGGGCCGTCGAGAAGATTCAGGAACTCACCATCACCGACGATTGCACTGGACTATACAACGCGCGTCATCTTTATAAAACGCTGGAGACCGAAGTGTACCGCTCGTCGCGTTTTGGTTATGAATTTACCGTCGTGTTTATCGATCTAGACCATTTCAAGCAAGTCAACGATACGCACGGGCATTTGATTGGAAGCAAACTACTGTCCGAAATTGGGTACCTGATTAAAGCTCAGCTGCGGTTGATTGATTTTGCTTTCCGATATGGAGGCGACGAGTTTGTTGTGCTCTTACCTCAGACCGGGAAGGATCAGGCCCTGGTGGTAGCTAAACGCTTGCGCGACAGCCTGCGCACCAGCATGTTCTGTCGAGAAGAGGAACTGGATTTGAATGTTCGGGCATCGATGGGGGTGGCGACCTATCCGCACGATGCGAAGACGCCGCATGACATCATTCGGCAGGCCGACGAAATGATGTATCTGGTGAAGAACACCTCGCGCGATAATATCGGGATTGCGCAGCGCGGGGTGATGAAGTAGCTGTCAGCTCCTAGCTCCTCTAGCCACACTTAAAACCTAATCCGCCGGGACCGCCGCCGGCTGGGCTGCGTGCGTCGTCTTGCGGTGACGCGATTCGGTTTGCAGCCACTTGCGAATTTCCGGAATCGCCGCGCGCGTCGCTATTTCTCCTGCGCGTACCAAAGCCGAGCTGAATTCAAAGGCATCATATTTGTAGCCGGTTACGTCGGGCTCAATGAGAAGGTCGGCGGCCTGCTTCCATTGGCTGCTATTCATTTCCTGCGCAATAGCAAAACATTGGCCGATAACGTCGAATAAATGACGGGGACCATCGCCGTCCGTCCACTTGCCTTTGAGGTGCACCGCGATCACGCGCTCTGCCCCCATTTGCCGCAGCGGCCGGGTGGGAACGGCATGGGACAACATGCCATCGATCAGCAGGCGTCCGCGAACTTT
>Ga0073928_10006081_pt1 | contig 16467 bp, 14 predicted proteins | sample PaiPotPPA55metaG_FD_76969 | JGI IMG/M metagenome (GOLD analysis project Ga0073928, IMG submission 76969) | Iron sulfur acid spring bacterial and archeal communities from Banff, Canada, to study Microbial Dark Matter (Phase II) - Paint Pots PPA... ... | reverse complement strand
GTGGGACGCCGGTCGAGAAATGCCGCATTGAGTCCGACCTGTTCGAGTAGCTCGACGCTCTTCGCAAGCACCGCCGGCCTGGACAATCGCTTCGACCATAACGCTTCCTCCAGCAACTGGCGCACCGAATGACGCGGGTCGAAGGAACTGAGCGGGTCTTGCGGAATATATTGAAGGCGTGGCCGCAAGTCACGGCGCGAACGCTCGGAAACGCCTTGGCCGTTCCAGCGTGTATCGAGGAATTCGACCCTTCCCGCGTCCGGCTCAACCAGTCCCAGCACAATGTTCGCGCAGGTGCTTTTTCCAGAACCGGACTCGCCGACAATCCCTAACACTTCCCCTTCGTGCACCGCGAATGAGACGTCCTGCAGCGCAGTAAAAGTGTCACCGCGATCTTTGCCACGACGCGAATAATGCTTGCCGATTCCATCGGCACGCAGCACGACTTTTTGTGAACGCGCACGTCGTGGCGGCAAGGGTTCGCGCACGATCACCGGCGCGCTGGCTGGAGTATCCCCTTCGGCTTGACCGCGAGCGGTCATCGTCGTCACGAATCGGGCGGAACTCAGCCGATGCCCTCGCGACTGCGCCGACGGTTGTGCGGCCAGAAACTGCCGCGTGTAGGGATGCGAAGGGTTGTTCAGCACACTCCCGGTGGTCCCGCTGTCGACCACTTCACCGTTGTGCATCACGAGCACCCGATCAGCAATGCCGGCTACCACCGCCAGATCGTGGCTGATCAGCAGCACGCCCACGCCTTGTTCGAGACGTGCCGCGAGAACCGCGAGGACCTGCGCCTGCACGGTCACATCCAGCGCTGTCGTCGGTTCGTCGGCAATCGCGAGCGCAGGTCCCGCTGCAATGGCCGATGCAATCAGCGCACGCTGTCGCAAGCCGCCGGACAACTCATGAGCATACTGATTCGCACGATGTTCCGGCTCGGCAATACCAACGTCCTGCATCACCGCGTGAACCCGTTCCCGGCGTTCATGGCGCGACCGGGCAAGTCGATGATGCACCAGCACCTCGCCTATCTCCGCTCCAACGGTGCGCAGCGGATCGAGCGAGACGAGTGCGTCCTGCATTACCAGCCCCGCGAAGGTGCCACGCAACGAGCGCCAATCGCGCTCGCTGAAGCGCAGCGCCTGACGACCGTTTATATCGAACTGGCTGGCATCGATCACTGCATGCGGTCCAGCCAGACCCAGCAGCGAACGCGCCGTGAGGCTCTTGCCGGAACCCGACTCGCCCACGAGCGCCACACACTCGCCCGCGTGGATGGAAAGATCGACATCATGCACAAGCGGTTCGCCGCCGTTAGCGCCTGGAAAGCGAATGGTCAGGCCGCGGATATCGACTAGTGTTTTTGGCTCATGCATGGCGCCTGTCATCGCGTTCGTCCTTCGACCTTGCGTTGCAGAAATTTGCCGATCACGGAAAACGCGATAACAGTCAGCGTAAGCGCGAGACCGGGGAATACGCTCGGCCACCACGCGACCCGCAGCACGTCGCGGCCTTCGGCAAGCATGACGCCCCATTCGGGCGTCGGCGGCTGCGGCCCCAGCCCAAGGAAACTCAAACCCGATACCGCGATGATCGCGCTGCCAATGTCGATGGTGGCAATCACCGGCACGACCACCAGCACGTTGGGCAGCACGTGCCGCAAGAACACGCGGCTGCGCGAGAGCCCATAGCTCACTGCGTGCGTGACATAGTCGGCGCGCCGCACTACGAGTGTCTGGCTGCGCAGCACCCGCCCGAATTTCGGAATGCCCGCGATGCCCACCGCGATTGCAATATTGACAATGCCCTGCCCGAGGAACGTCACGACGAACAACGACAGCAGGATGGGAGGAAAGGCTGAGAGCACGTCGAACACGCGCGAAGCGGATTCGTCGGTGAGACGTTTTCCGAGGCCTGCCGTCATGCCGATCACGAGCCCGATCGCAAGACTCACCAGCATGCTGGCAAGTCCGATCAGCAGCGAATAACGCGCCCCGTAGATTACCCGCGAGAAAACATCGCGGCCAATACGGTCCGTGCCGAACCAGTGCTGTGCGCCGGGCGGCTGCAACGTCTGCGCAATGTCGCTTGTGAGCGGATCGAAGTGCGTGACGAGAGGCGGATAAGCAATGGCAACGGCCAGCGCCAGCAAGAAAAGGCCTGCAAGCAGCACGCCTGGCGGAATAGCTTGCATCGACCACTCTGAACGCCGCGTAGCGGCCGGATAAATGATCTCGCTCATTGGCTGCGCAACCTTGGATCGATGAACAGATAGGCGACATCGAGCAGCGTCGATATCACCACGTGGACGAAAGCCGCGAGCAGCACCACGGCAAGTACGACCGGCACGTCCTGCGCAGTGACCGCATTGAGCGTCACGCTGCCGATGCCGGGCCGGCCGAACATTTTTTCGGTGATCACCGCGCCGCCGAGCAGGCTGCCGATGAGCCAGCCGCCCAGCGTCACGACCGGCAGCAATGCATGCCGGAGAACGTGGCGAAAACGTAGTGTGAGCTCGCCGACGCCGCGCGAACGGATCGTGGTGACGAAGGGTTTCTCCAGTGCAGCCTCAAGCGCCTCGCGCATCACTTGCGACAGGATCCCCGCCGTCGGCAGAGCTAGTGTGACCGCGGGCAGCACGAGCGAACACCAACCACCTGCGCCCGATACGGGGAAGATATGCAACTGGAACGAGAAGGCAATCAGCAACAACATGCCCAGCCAGAAAACGGGGGTAGAGGTGAACGTGAGTTCAAACACCGAAGCGATACGGGTGCCCCATGCACCTTGTCGCGATGCCGACCCGGCGGTCAACGTGGCGATCAGGATCGCCAGAACGATTGCCATCAGGCCGGCCGATCCCGCCAGTTCGGCGGTTGGCAAAAGCTGGCTACGCAGCACGGCAATCACAGGCTGTTGCATCACGAACGACGTACCCAGGTCCGCATGCCCCAGCCGCAACAGGAATTGCCCATACTGCCACGGAAGACTGCGATCCAGTCCCCATTGCGCGGCGATCGCTTCGCGCAAGCCGGGATAAGCCAGATCCCCCGCAAGCACATCTTCAATGCGTCCCGGCAGTGCGTGAATAGCCACGAACGCGGCCGTCGCCGCAAGCCACAGCACGAGCACGCCGGTCAGCAAGCGCGTGATGATCTTCTGAAGCATCTCAGCCTCCTTACTTCGTCTGCGGCTCGACCCACAGGTCGTACGAACTCGCCGGGCCATCAAGTTGCGGTTCGAAGCCGATGCCATGCACGTTCGACTTCGCCGCCAGGTGATAAGCCGGCGCGAACAGCGGCACGATAAACGCCTGATCCACCGCACGCGCCTGGATCTTGCCTAGCAGCTTGCGGCGCTCCTCGCCCACGGGCAGGAGGCGGGCACGGTTGATATCGTCGACTATGGTTGCGTCGGGGCTCTTGATGGCGTTGTAGAGAAAGCCCTGGTCGCCAAGCATGTCCCATAGCTCCATGGCGACGTCCGACGGGTTGTCGGTGTTCGGATAGATGCTCCAGTTACCGGTCGCCTTCTGGTTGGCAAAGTCGCCCGCGGTGGTGATGCGCAAGCCGAGATCGAGCCCGATGTTCTGACGCAGCGCCGACTGCAGCGCGCGAATCAGCACGTCGCGGCTGTCGCGTACGTAGGGCTGGGGGTAGCCGACTTCAATGGAGAGCCGCTTGCCCTCGCGCGTACGAAAACCGTCGCTGTCGCGCTGCGTCCAGCCTGCATCGTCGAGCAGCTTGTTGGCCTCGGCGATCTTGTTGCCCCACGAGCCGTTGAGACTCGCGTCGTAGTCCGCGTTGTCCGGCCCGATGTTCGAATACGCGCGCCGTACCGTACCCAGATAGACGCTCTTCACGATCCCGTCGAGATCGAAGCCGTCGCGCAATGCGCGGCGCACGCGTACATCGTTCGCCGGGGCAACGGTGTAATTGACGTTGAGCGTGAACGATGTAGTTGCCGATGGCCCAGTCAGGTACTGGAATCCATCGACCTTGTCGAATACCGCAATGTCAGTGGGTTGCACGCCTTCGATCAGGTCGACCTGTCCCGAACTGAGTGCACCGGTCCGCACGGCAGCTTCCGGCAAGAAGCGGTACGTAACGCGATCAAGATAAGCCGGGCCTTGATGCTGTGCGTTCCCGGGTCCCCATTGGTAGTCCGGATTGCGTTCGAAGACGGCTGCCTGGCCGCGCTGATAGGACTTGAATACGAACGGTCCGGTGCCGACTATGCCAGGTCCGCCACCGCACAGATCCTTGTTCTCGGCGAGCGCCTTCGGAGAGATAAATCCAAGCTTGACGCTCGACAGCGATTCAAGCGTCGTTGAATCGGCCTGCTTCATGACGAGCTTGACTACCGTCGGCGACACAACTTCCGCGTGGTCAAAATGGACCAGCAGCGAAGCCGATGCCGAGGTCGTGCTGACATTGCTCAGGATGTAGTCGAAGTTGGCCTTGACGGCTGCCGCGTTGAACGGGGTTCCGTCGGTGAACTTCACGTCATCGCGCAGGGTGAACGTGTAGCTTTTGCCGTCGTCGGAGACCGTCCAGGACTTGGCCAGCCACGGCGCATAGGTGCCGTCGGTTTTCTTGCTGATCAGGGAGTCAATGTAGTTACGGATCACCCAGAACGCGTTTTGCTGCGATGAACGATGGGGGTCGAAGCACGCGGGTTCCGTCGTGACACCCCAAGTAAGCGCGCCGCCCGAGACCGGCTTGGCTGAGGTTGGCTGCTGAGGCGAAGCTGAATCGGATTTACTGCAGCCGCTCAGTACGAAACTGGCACTAAGGGCCGTCGCGCCCACGAGCGCGAGAAGTCTTGCGTTCATCTAACCGGATTCCTGTCGAAGGTCGAGCGGCCCGCAGGGGGTCGCTGCTGCTGCGCGGTCGTGCTTGAAGCGATCGCGCGAAAATTGACCTTCCATCGTAGGCGGCGGAACAGGCATCACAAACGTAGTATTTATTCTATGGATAGTGGATGCGATTTCATATCGATCGGAAGGATTCGCTTACGCCGGGATGTTCAGACCGAGCGGGCCGAGCGTGCAGAAGCGGCAAACCGAACAGGAAAGTCGCGCACCCACTAAAATCCATGCTGAAGACACGTTTTCCACGGGCGGGCATCTGAGCGAGCATCAACAAGGTTTTATTTTGACGCGTCACTGGCGGGACACCGCCGATGGGACGGAGGTCGAATTCTGGCTGGCGACGGATGAGGGTCCCCGCCACCTGCGGCTGCGCCCGCAGGATTCGGTGGCATTCATTCCAGCCGAGCAACGCGAGCGCGCCGAAACCGTTTTGCAACGCGAGAAGCAGGTGGAACTCCGCCCGCTGGATCTCGTTGACTTCAGCCATCGGCCGGTCTTGGGCCTCTATAGCAGGCAATATAGGCAACTGACGGGGCTGGAAAGGCGCTTGAAGCAGGGCGGCGTCGATGTCTACGAAGCCGATGTCTTTCCGCCGGACCGCTACATGATGGAGCGCTTCATCACGGCGCCGGTTGTGTTCACCGGCGAGTCGCATGGGGACGGTCCGCTTCTGAACAGCGAGTTGAAACCCGCGTCGGGTTACAGGCCGAAGTTGAAACTGGTGTCGCTCGACATAGAAACCAGCGCTAAAGCAGAGCTATATTCCATTGCGCTCGAAGGCTGCGGCGAGCGTCAGGTTTACATGCTGGGACCATCCAACGGGGACAGCAGCGGCATCGACTTCAAGCTTGAATACTGTGAAAGCCGCCCTCTCCTGCTGGAGAAACTCAGCGCGTGGCTTGAGAAGCATGATCCCGATGCGATCATTGGCTGGAACCTGGTTCAGTTCGATTTGCGCGTATTGCAGGAACACTCGCAGCAGTACCAGATTCCACTGCGGTTGGGTCGCGGCGGAAGCGTGATGGAATGGCGGCAGCATGGTCTCACTCAAAATCATTTCTTCGCGGGCGCGGCGGGACGATTGCTGATCGACGGTATTGAAGCGCTCAGGTCGGCAACGTGGACCTTCCCTTCGTTCAGCCTCGAATATGTCGCGCAGACGGTGCTGGGCGAAGGCAAGGCCATTGACAACCCGTACCAGCGGATGGACGAAATCCAGCGTCGTTTCGACGAAGACAAGCCCGCTCTCGCGCGCTACAACCTGAAGGATTGCGAGCTGGTGACGCGGGTCTTTGCGAAGACGGAACTGCTGCCCTTCCTGCTCGAGCGCGCAACGGTCACGGGTCTGCCTGCGGACCGCAGCGGTGGATCGGTGGCTGCTTTTACGCACTTGTATATGCCGCGGATGCATCGGCAAGGGTTCGTCGCTCCCAATTTGGGCGATGTCGCCGGCGCGACAAGCCCCGGCGGATTCGTGATGAATTCGCGTCCGGGTCTTTACGACTCCGTGCTTGTTCTCGACTATAAAAGCCTGTACCCATCGATCATTCGTACCTTCCTTATCGATCCCGTCGGGTTGGTGGACGGTCTGCGGCATCCCGACGACCAGCACTCGGTGCCGGGTTTTCTTGGCGCGCGCTTCTCGCGCACGCGTCATAGTTTGCCGGCCATTGTCGAGCAGGTCTGGAAAGCACGCGAGGAAGCCAAGCGCGAGCACAACAAGCCGCTCTCGCAAGCGTTGAAGATCATCATGAACGCGTTCTATGGCGTGCTGGGTTCCACTGGCTGCCGCTTCTTCGACCCTCGCCTTGCCTCGTCGATCACCATGCGCGGGCATGAAATCATGCGCAAGACGCGTGAGCTGATTGAAGCCGAAGGATACGAAGTGATTTATGGCGATACGGATTCCACATTCGTATGGTTGAAGCAGGCTCGCAGTGAGGAAGAAGCGGCTCGTATTGGCGGCCAGCTCGTCGAGCACGTGAATGCATGGTGGCAAGATCACGTGCGAGAGCGCTTTGGGCTGGAGAGCGCGCTTGAACTGCAATTCGAACGACACTATCGGCGTTTTTTCATGCCCACGATTCGTGGCGCGGAGGAAGGCAGCAAGAAGCGTTATGCCGGTCTTAGCCTTCTTCCCGATGGTAGCGAGGAAGTGGTCTATAAGGGACTTGAAACTGTTCGCAGCGACTGGACGCCGCTCGCGCAGCGGTTCCAGCGGGAACTCTATTTGCGAATCTTCAAAGGTGAGCCTTATCAGGACTATGTTCGTGACTACGTGCGGCGAACGCTTAGCGGCGAATTTGATGAACTGCTCGTGTATAGAAAGCGCCTTCGCCGGCCGCTGGATGCGTATGAGCGCAACGTGCCGCCGCATGTCCGCGCGGCTCGTATGGCGGATGAATTCAACCGCGAGCGCGGCCGGCCGTTGCAGTATCAACGCGGCGGCTGGATCAGCTATGTGATGACCAGCGCGGGACCGGAACCGCTTGAAACCCTGCAGTCAGCCATTGACTACGATCACTATCTGACACGGCAGTTGCAGCCTATTGCCGACGCTATCCTGCCGCTTTTGCAAAGCGAGTTCCAGGCGCTGGTTTCTGGTCAGCATGAGTTGTTTTAGCGGTGAAGATATCCACAGAAATTGTTGGCAAGGCTGTGGACAAGTCGCGGGGAGTTACAGCAACGTGTTGATTTGGTTGGAGCTTCGGCTCTTGCTTCGATATGAACGGCGCGAGCCAGCCGGGCAAGAGCCGTCCCCCGCCTCTCAAACCCCCAGCGTGTTTTCCACCGCCCCCGCCAGAGCAAGAACCATCTCATCCTGACCATGAAACCCGCCGATACTCAACCCCACCGGCGCTTCCCCCTCGCGATGACAAGGCATTGAAACCGCGCAGCCATCGAGAAAATTCACCAAGCTTGGATTGCGCAACACCAGCGCGTTGGCTGCGGCGAATGCAGCGTCATCGGCTTCGAGTGCGGCAATCGCAGGCGGCGCGATAGGAACAGTCGGCATGACGAACGCATCGAAGCCGGCAAAGAACTGCCGGGCCGCCGCGATGGCCGTGCGCCGCGCCGCGAGCAGATCAAGGTAGTCCGCCGCCGATGCCGACTCCCCGCGCCTGATCCGTGCCAGCACGCGCCGGTCGTATGCATCGGCCTGCGTACCCAGCCTCGAGCGATGAGCGGCATAAGCTTCTATCGGCGAGAAGCCGAACGTGTTGATCGTGGGAAGCGAATCGAGCGGCGCAAAACGGACCTCAGTGAGCAAGGCGCCGGCTCGAGCGAGCTTGTCCAACGCCGCTTCATAAGTTCGCGCAACTTCCGGTTCGATACCGTCCATCACATAGTTGCGCAGTACCGCGAGCCATGCGCCCGCCAGCGGCCTTCTTCCGTCGAACGATGCGCCCGACAGCACCCCGTCCACCATCGCGCAGCACGCGACGCTTGGTGCAATGGCGCCGACCACATCCAGCGTAGGCGACAACGGCACCACGCCCTCGGTAGGCACACGTCCCGCGCTCGGTTTAAACCCCGTGAGCCCGCAAAACGCGGCAGGAATCCGCAGCGATCCGCCCGTGTCGCTGCCAAGGCCTGCGGCTGCCAATCCATCGGCCACCGAAGCCGCCGCGCCCGACGACGACCCGCCCGCCACATGCCTCTCGCCGCGGCGCCACGGTGACGCAGGCGTGCCGTAGTGCGGATTCAGGCCCAGCCCGGAGAATGCGAACTCGCTCATGTTGGTGCGCCCGATCAGCACCGCGCCGGCGCGCCTTAGCCGGGCGACCGCGGGCGCGTCGGCGCGGGCTGGAGGAGCATCGGCGAGGACGCGGGAACCGGCGCGGGTCGGTTGGCCTTGTACGTCGAAGAGATCCTTTACCGATATCGGCACACCGGCAAGCGGCGAGAGACGTGTGCCGGCGCGGCGGAGTGCGTCGAGGGCATCGGCCTGGCGGCGGGCGCCGTCGGCGTCGACGAAACAGAACGCGGCGCCGCCATTGCCGCCATCGGCAGCAATGCGTTCCAACGCGGTTTCAGTGAGTTCGCGACTCGTCGTGGTGCCTGCGTCGAGCATGGCGGCGAGGTCTGCAAGCGGAGTCTTGGGAGCGAAGATCGCCATGGGTGGTATCCAGTAAAAGTCAGGCGATAACCGGCAGCGAAGCCACCGAATACCTGTGCTTCAAAGTGCGCTCGAGCACGGGATCGTGGAGCTCGAGTTCGAAAGCATCGCCCGAGAACATCGCCGCGATTGCGCCGTGCACGGCAAGCGTGCCGCCGAACATCGCGCTCTTCGCGGGGAGTGCCGGGGCTCCCGCGAACCTGTTCCACAAATCAGCCGGTTGAAGCAGGCCGTTCACCGCCCCCGATTGATAGACGCGGCGCTCACCGTCGGCACCGCTTAGCCATGAGCGCATTGTCAACTGATCCCAATGCGCGGCGACATCGGCGTAAAGCCATGCCTCGCGGCCAAGCGGTTTTGCACAAACCTGCTTCGATACCGCCACGCCATACGCCTCCACTTCGCGGTCCGTATGATCGGAACCAATAGCGACCAGCGTACCGAGCGGGCTATCGAGCAGTACACATTCAACTTCGCCACCCGAGCGCGCTCCGAGCACGGCGATGGTCTCGTCCTGCGTGAGCAGGCCAGCGGCCAGGCGATAGAAACAGGGCGTCGTCGATGGCGGTGCTACACCGAGCGCTGCGAGTTCATCGATATGCGCCTGGATCGCGGCAGGATCGCGCCCTGCCCAGCCCGCAATCACGAGGTCGTCTATGTTGGCCATGGTCGACACAGGCGCTGTGCCGAAGGGAAATACATTGAAGGAAAGCGTAGTCATTGGGAAGCTTCATTAGATGAGCGCGGCGCGGCAATGCGCGCCGGGACGACAGATAGCGCGTTAGTTTTCCAGCGGCCGGCGCGCTGTCTCGCGTGCGACGATCAGCGAGATGCCGGTGACAACCACCGCAAGCGCCACATACACCGACACCGCCAGCGAGCTGTTGTAGTGCTTGAACAGGCTCACGATGATGAGCGGCGCGAAGCCGCCGCCAAGAATACCGGCCAGCGTATAGGCGAGCGACGACCCGGCATAACGCACGCGAGTGGGAAACTGCTCGGTCACGAACGCCGCTTGCGGCCCATACATCACTGCATGGATCACGAGCCCCACCACGACGGCAAGCACGATCTGCCACGGTTGCGCGCTATCGACGAGCACAAAGAAAACAAACGCCCATACCAGCGCGGCAAATGCACCCGCAAGATAGACCGCCCGACGCCCGAAGCGATCCGACAGCGCGCCGAAGAACGGCACGCTCAACGCATTGCACGCGGTGCCAATCAGCACGGCGGTCAGCGCCGTCGTGCGCGAGAGATGCAGCACGGTCGTGACATAGGTCAGCGTGAACACGACCAGCAACGCGTACAACACGTCCGATCCGATTCGCGAACCGCCCGCAATCAGCAGACGCCGCCAGTGCTGCGTGAGCACTTCAACCACGGGCACCTTAGCCGTTGCATGCGCGTGGCTGAGTTGCTCGAATTGCGGCGTTTCATCGACACCGCGGCGCACCCACAAGCCAAAAACCACCAGCAGCATGCTGGCGACAAAAGGCAACCGCCAACCCCAGGCGAGGAAGTCATCCGGGGAGACCACCAGCGTGATAAGCGCGATGAGACCGGTGCCGAGCAACGTGCCGAACGATGGCCCGACCTGCGTCCAAGAGGCGCTCAGGCCGCGCTTGTTCTGGTCGCCATGTTCGATCGATAGCAACACTGCCCCGGCCCATTCACCGCCAAGCGCGATGCCCTGCACGAAGCGCAGCGCGACGAGCAGGATCGGGCTATAGATGCCGATGGCTGCATACGTCGGCAGGAAACCCATCAGCGCCGTGGTGATACCCATGAGCACGAGTGTGAGCATCAGGACAGCCCGACGTCCAATGCGATCACCCAGATTGCCGAAGATCACACCGCCGAGCGGCCGCGAGATATAACCGACCGCGTAGGTCGAGAACGCGAGAATGGTGCCTGCGAGCGGATCGACGGAAGGGAAAAACAGGTGATTGAAAACCAGTGCGGCGAGCGTGTTGTAGATCGTGAAGTCGTACCACTCCAGCGACGTGCCGACCATGCTCGCCGTCGCCAGACGACCGCGGCCTACATGCGGCGAACCAAGATCGGATTGCCGGGCAAGTGTATTCATAGGGAACCTCGGATGATGAAAGCGTGGGATCAGGCCGAAATGCGCCAGAGCATCTGGAACGTACGGACTTCAGCGCCGTCCGCGAGTGTTTCAGCAAACGCGCGAGTGGCCTCGGCGTCACTGCCTTCGATCAGCACGAGCGCATCGGCAGCGGGCAATGCCGGTTCCTTCGATGCCGTCAGCGATACCGACAGCGCAGGCGCCGTGCAAAACAGCCGTGCGGCATGAATGCCCGCCTGACGCAGGCCTGCTTCAAAACGCGGCTTCAACAACGCCGCTTCAACGCGTTCGGGCGGAAGCACGAACAGCGCGAGAAATGCGCCCTCGCCGTCACCCTTTTCAAGCGTCAGTTCGCCCACGCGTCGCTGCGTGTTGGTCATCCGCGCAAAGTTGCCGAGGGACCATGGGGTTTGCTGAGTGAATGCGCGCTGATAAGCGTCGCTGCGAAAGACGTCGAGCGACTCGGTCACATAGAGCGCGAGGTAGCGGCGCGGGCCGCCGTCGGTCGCCTTGAAGCGGCGTGCGTAGCGAAAGCCGGGAATCGCAACGCGTTCCTGCATGTGCTCGCGGTCGTACCACGCGTTGAAATCGGCTTCCTGCACCGGATCGGAATCGGTATCCGTCCAAATGCAAAGCTGTCCCTGCGGTTGTGATGCGCTCATCGGTTGTTCCCTGGCGAAAGTGGATTCGTAATGGGAACAGTGTCGCGAGCAGCGGGTACTTCGGTCCAACAAGAAAACAAATACGGCGCGAACAAGTTTCCTTATGACTTGCTTTCCCGCAGCTTGCTTTGCCCCGACTTACTTTGCGCCGATTTGCGCGTGCGGCCCGGTTTGCCGGCATTGGCCGCCGGCGACAACGTCTGCGCGCTGCCAGTCTTGCGCGCACCGCGTTTTGGCGATGTCCCCGGCTTGGCCTCGGCCTTCGCAGCCGGGGCCGGTTCAGCGTGGAGCGCTGCTTCGAATTCGCTCGCGGCTTGCCGTGCCAGATCGGCAATACGCGCGGCGAGCGGATGACTATGCGCCCGGCAGGTTGCCATCAGCGGCAGCGCGGGGAACTCAGCGCTCACGTCGAGGACTTCGAGCGTCCCCTCGCGCAACTCGCGCTGGATGATCGCGGGCGGCAGCGCAGCGACTCCGAAACCGTCCGCAACCAGCCGAATCATAGCTGCCACCGACGTGATGCAGTTGATCCGCGCGGGTCGCTCGACTGCCAGTGCGAAGAGTTGCTCAAGCGTTGCGTGCGGACCGGAGTGACGCGAAAAGCTGACGATGGGAAAGTCCGCGAGATCCACGAGATCGAGGGTCCGGCCTGAGAGCCCTAGCTTGGGACTGGCCACCCAGCGCACCGGGAATTCGCAGAGCGGCAGGTTCGTGAAGTCGGGGCCGGCGATTGCATCGGTCTGCAGGATCAACTCGATCTCTCCGCCGCGCAGCAGGTTCGCGAGGTGAATCGTCGTGTCGCTGGTGACTTCTATTTCGAGCCGGGGATAACGCTCGCGCACCAGCGCCATCAGCGCCGGGAACCAGCTATGCACGATCGATTCGATCACGCCGATGCGGATCAGGCCCGCATCGGCGTCTGCGTCGTCGACTTCCCGGCGCATCTCCTCGCCAAGGCGCACGATGCGCTCCGCATAGGCCAGCATCTTGCGGCCCGCCGGAGTTAGCGTGGCGGAGCGCGAGTTACGGTCGAACAGGCGGACGTCGAAGCTCTCTTCAAGCGATGCGATCCGGCTTGAGACCGCGGCTTGCGTGGTGTGCAATTTCTCGGCCGTGAGACGGAAGTTCTGCAGTTTGGCGAGCCAGACAAAGGTTTCAAGGAAGCGGATGTTCACGGCAAAGGTCGCAAGTCGGGACGAACCGGCATGGTAACGCGTCATAACGCATGGCCAGATCAGCGCGCGATGTAGCTGCCTGAAGGCTTGCACCGGAACGAGGCGTTTATAGATGCGTTTTGGCGAAATAGACGCGACATAGGGAGAATTGAAATTCCGAAATAAATTTAGGCATTATTTCTATAATTTGTTGCGCGTCTGATACTTTGCCAAATGGCAAGGCTTGATATAACCTCGTGCCCTATGAAATCTCAAGTTGAATAAAGCAAGAACAGATAGGCGTGCTCGCCGAGCCCCGACAGATTGAATTTATCGATTATTCAGAGCCCGTTATGTGCGTTTCAGCGCCGTCCTGCAAGCCTCTGGCGTTAAACACGTTTGTCGTTTCAAAACGTTTTGTTAATGGCCGCCGCTTGCTAATTTTTATTATTGCAAACACGAGCATTAATCATTAAATCGTTTCAAACAACAAAATCGTCCTTAATTATTTCTTCGATTTATTCACACTCTCACGCGGAAGAATACGTTTGAAATCAAAAAATTAATCGCAATACCACCGATAAAACTCATCTGTACCGAACCCCGGACGAACCACCCCATGGCTGTATTCAACCGGATACGGCCGATCTGCAAGCGGAGTTGACCCATGGCCAAATGCATCAGACTCATCCTCGTTAACCTGCTCTTGCTGCTTGCGACCTCCTGCTCGACTTCGCAAATACCGCCGTCCAGCGCCGTTGACCCCGACCTGGAAGCAAAGGCACGCGCAGCGTTACAGCAGTTGTACAGCACCACGCCCAATGCAAAGTTGCTCCAGGCCCGAGCGAAGGCGGTGCTCGTGTTTCCCGAGATACTCAAGGCCGGTTTGATCGTTGGGGCCGAGGAAGGAAACGGCGTGATGTTCGGTGCGGATGGGAGAGTGATGGGCTACTACAACGCAACGTCCGTTTCGTATGGTCTGCAGGCCGGTGCACAATCGTTTCAGGAAGCCATGTTCCTCACAAGCGATTCCGCAATCAACTATCTGCAGACTAGCGGCGGGTGGTCGATTGGAGCAGGTCCAAGTGTTGTTGTAGTGGATTCCGGCACGGCCCGGTCGCTGACATCGACCACGCTGAAATCGGACGTGTATGCGTTCATTTATGGCCAGCAAGGGCTGATGGCCGGAGTAGGAATCCAGGGCCAGAAAATCTCGAAGCTTAGTCCGTGAGCGGTTGGTTATGCAGACGATCTGCGCGTGAAACTTGTGGTTCATCGCGCGTGTACCTGACACCCGCCGGATACGCGCGCTTATACATCTGCAAGTCGCAGGCGACGAAGTTAGGTGCCTTCTTGTTCCCGGTCGAGTGCGCAAACGCCGTGTCCGGAAGATTGCGTCTTCTTACGCAGCTTGCAGCATGAAATCGACGTGGACGGCATCGTAAGGGAACACTATCGCGCCCTCTGCGTTACGCTCGATCACTCCGGCGTCAAGCAACGCATGCACGTCTCGATGCACGGCCTTTACGTCTCGCCCCACGCGACGAGCAATCTCACGAATCGATAGCGGCCCCGTCCCCGTGATGGCTTTGATGATGTTCCAACGCATTTGCGTAAGCGTCTGGAACAGCAGTTCCGGCGATTCGAACGTGATGTATGCGCCTTGCGCCTTACCCTCGAATGCTGCCAAAAAGCGCTTGTTGACGGCTTCGCGAGAGGCGACGCCCAGTGTGACGGTTTTCATGACGGACTCCAGTTGTCTACGTCAGCCCAAAAATCCGCGAGGAGCTGCGCAGGTGTCGAAAAAGAGTAAGGGGCTTCAACGTCGCCAATGTGGCGGTGATCCCCCTTGCCGCGCTCGTTGTCGTACCGCAAAACGCACTCGCCTACGACGATATAGGCAAGGCTGTATTTGAACAGGTGAGCGCTGCCACGCAACAGCCCAGGCACCTTCCAAACAAGCAATTCGGCAAAAGCCTGCTCGTTGACTGCGTGACGCTCTTTGAGTAACAAGGTGGCTTTCATGTTGGACATTATGACAACAGCATTGAATGTTGTCAATTACTCCAACACACTTTGTTACGGATCACAGCGTCGCTGTGTAGCGTCCTGCTAGCGTTGTTTGTCACGACTCATACCGGCACCGCCTCGGCAACCACAGCATCACGAAATTTTTCGGGAAGTGCATTCGGAGTGAGTACGTCTACCGAGACACCTAGCAACTGTGCAAGTTGACGCCGGATCGAACCGATATTCAACAGGGTCATCCCCGGTTCCGGGTCAACCAGGATATCCAGGTCACTGTCTTCAGTATCTTCCCCGCGCAAGACGGAACCAAATACGCGCGCATTGACCGCCCGGTTTGCCTCGACAATCAGTCGGATTTCCGCGCGGTGTGCATCAAGTGCAATGGATGGCTTCATCGAACAAACTCCTACGCCGCTTAAGTTCCATCGGGGGCTGGAGGCCAAGACAGAAACATCACTTTACTGCGTGATCTGCGTCCCATGCGAATGCCGCCTGCGCGACACAACCCTCATCATTGCCGCGATGCGCTTGTTCGATTCCGCAACGAATGACAACGCATCATCGAGTGCGTCGTTCGCTTCCTGCGTGGACACATTCACGCGCGAGATCAGTGCGTTGATATTTTCTTCGTCGTCTAACCGCATGATGTCCTGCACCGCCTGACGCATCAATTCGCTGACGTTAAGCCCGAGGTCCTTGGCGGTACTCGCAATCGCCCGCTTTTGAACCGGTGTTACCCGGACAACAATCCGTTCCGTTTCACCAGCCATTCCTACACTCCCATGTACGTCAACCTGATACGTACATATCAGGCCGTTTCCAGTACCGGTCAAGTGCTTTGTATCGTTTCAACCAATTCGTCTGTTCCAACAACGTTCCGAAGCAAGTCCCTCGCCCGCCCCACCAACGAAAACGGCCCGCTTTCGCGGGCCGTTCTCGCACACAACACTGCGCGTCGACTTAATCTGCTGCGCGCAGCTTCGCCACTTCCGCATCCGATGGCTGGACACTCGCGCCATCGATGTACTTATAGTTCGTCATGATGCCCTTGCCGTCCTTCAACGCCGTGGTACCCACATACGCGCCCATCGTCGACTGGTTGTCCTGCGCGCGGTACGTGATAGGACCAAACGGCGTATCGACCTTCAAGCCCTTGAACGCTGCCGCGAGCTTGTCCGGATCGGTCGACTTGGCCTTCTTCAAGCCGTTCGCAATCGACATCAACGCGGAGTAACCCACCACCGATCCCACCCGCGGATAGTCGTGATATTTCGTCTCATAGGCCGCGACGAACTTGCGGTTAGCAGGGGTATCGATCGAGTACCACGGATACCCCGTCACGATCCAGCCGACCGGCGCCTCGGATCCGAGCGGATCGAGGTATTCAGGCTCGCCCGTCAACAGCGACACCACGGAAACATCCTTGAACAAGCCGCGCGTATTGCCCTCACGCACGAACTTGCCAAGATCGGCAGCGAACTCGACATTGAAAATGGCATCGGGCTTCGCGTCCGCGAGCGCTTGCGTAACCGCGCCGG
>Ga0073928_10006075_pt1 | contig 16474 bp, 18 predicted proteins | sample PaiPotPPA55metaG_FD_76969 | JGI IMG/M metagenome (GOLD analysis project Ga0073928, IMG submission 76969) | Iron sulfur acid spring bacterial and archeal communities from Banff, Canada, to study Microbial Dark Matter (Phase II) - Paint Pots PPA... ... | reverse complement strand
TGAATTCATATGTGACTAGTATACTAGTCACATTCTCGAAAAAAGCAAGCCTTATTTTCCCAAATGAAGAATTTTGTCTCACACCCCATTACATAAACGGCTGGAATTTGTACTTCACAGGAGCGGGAGACGGATGGATGATATGCGAAAAACAGAAAGACAACAAATATGGGCCTGATGGATTACCTGAAAACGCAGTTCCTGGAAATCATCCAGTGGGAGGACGATTCGCGCGACACCATCTCGTTTCGTTACCCGGACGAGAACAAAGAAATCAAGAACGGCGCGCAACTCATCGTGCGCGAATCGCAGGTGGCGCAGTTCGTTTACCTGGGCCAGTTCGGCGACACTTTTGGACCGGGCAAGCACACGCTCGTCACCGAAAACATTCCCATTCTCTCGACTCTGAAAGGCTGGAAATACGGCCTGCATTCGCCGTTCAAGGCGGACGTTTATTTCATCAACACGCGCCTCTTCACGGGCAACAAATGGGGCACGTCCAATCCCATCATGATGCGGGACACGGACTTCGGCGTCGTGCGACTGCGGGCCTTCGGAACGTTTGATTTCCACGTGGTGGACCCGAAACTGTTCCTCAAGGAAGTGGCGGGCACGGACGACCATTTTCGCCTGGACGAATTCGCGGACACGATGCGCTCGCGGATCGTGAGCGTGTTCAGCGAGGCGATGGCCTTGGCGAAGGTGCCGGCGCTGGACGTCGCCGCGCGCTATCAGGAGCTGGGCGAGGCGCTGCTGCCGCTCATCAATCCAGCGGTGACGAGCAAGTACGGCATTGAGATTCCGAGTTTCATCCTGGAAAACGTGTCCCTGCCCGAAGAGGTCGAGCAGGCCATCGACAAGCGTTCGAGCATGGCGGCGGTGGGCAATCTCAACGACTATGTGAAGTTCCAGATGGCCGAAGGCATGACCCGAAACGACAGCGGCAACACCGCTGGCTCGGCCGCGCAACTCGGCGCCGGTTTGGCCATGGGCCAGCAAATGGCACGCGAATTGGCTGCGGCCCAGGCCAATCCGCCCGCGGCGCCACCGGGCGCAGTGCCACCGACATTGGGAGGCGCCAGCCCGAAGCCGTCATCCGCCACACCGGGCGGCTTGCCGGAGTTGTTGAGTCCAAGCGACGCTGCCAAGGCTCTCGGCGTCAGCGAAAGTGATGTGCAAACCGCGCTGGCGGACGGTTCGCTCAAAGGTAAAAAGATCGGCAACTCGTGGCGCATCACGCGCGGCGCACTGGATGAATTCCTGAAGACATAGTTCGAATTTGCAACCGTCACGAAATCGGCCTCGTAACTGCCGGCAAAGTAATGAATGTCAGAGGAATGATTTCGAATTCTTGCTATTCCTCCGCCAATCATTCCCTGGACGAACCCCCAAACCAATGCCGATACATTGCCCGGTGAGCATCGCCTGCCTGAGCCCGGAGGAGTTCGAAAAGGTCGATTATGGCGTTATCGGCCACGCCTATGCCAGTCAGAACGAACTGGGCCGCCTCTGCGACGAGTGCGCCCACAAAGCGGATCTTAAAGCGCGCCTGCTCGCCGACAATCTGGATTCTGTGCGACTGGAAGTTCCGGTGACGGTCACGCACCGCAACTTCTCGAAAAGATATTTCCTCGATCTGGTTGCCAGCGACGCGCTTTACGAAGTAAAGGCCCAAAAGAACCTCAGTGGCGAGCACGATGCCCAATTGCTCAATTACATGTTCCTACTGGGAATCCAGCGAGGAAAGCTGCTGAACTTCCGGTCGCCGAAAGTTCAAGGAAGAATCATTGCCACCGGCTTAACGCACGTGGAACGTCGTCGTTTCGTCGCGAGCACGGAGCACTGGCGCGACTTGACAGCGGCTTGCACGACTCTGCGCCAGACCTTGTTGGAACTGTTGCAAGACTGGGGCGCATTTCTCGAAGTGGCGTTGTATCAGGAGGCCCTGGTTCATTTCCTTGGCGGCGCGAGCAATATCGAACGGTGGGTCAAACTGCATCGAGGCGGAGTTGATTTAGGAGGCCAGCGGATGTTCGTACATGCGCCGGGCATCGCCTTTCGTCTTACGGCCTTCTCCGAAGGGCATCCCCATATCGAATCCCATCTGCGCCGCCTCCTTGCGATGACCGATCTCGAGGCGATGCAATGGGTCAACTTCAACCATTCGAAAATTGAATTTGCAATCGTCACGAAATAGGCCTTGTAACTGCCGGCAGGGCAATGAATGTCAGGGGCATGTTTTGGAATTATTGCTTTTGCTCATTCCTCTGCCGATCATTCCCTTGACGATTTCCCTCATGTATGCCTGACGCAGTTGCCCAAAAGAAATTCTCCTGCCCCGCCTGTGGCGGGGAGGCGCAGTGGAACCCGGCCAAGCAGGCGCTGGTGTGCCCGTTTTGCGGGACGACATCGCCAGCGCAGGCCGAACTGTCCGTTACGGGCGAGCAAGTCATCGTGGAACACGATCTGGCCGCGGCGCTGCGAGGCATTCCGGATGATCAGCGCGGCTGGCAGGCAAAAAAAACCTCCGTAAAGTGCCAGAGTTGCCAGGCGATCTCGGTGTTCGACCCGGAACACGTGAGCCAGCGCTGCAGCTTTTGCGGTTCGACGGCTCTGGTGCCTTACGAGGAGATCAAGGAGGCGTTTCGTCCCGAGAGCCTGCTGGCGATGAAACTCGCCGAAGGCCCGGTGCGCGATGTGATTCGCCGCTGGTACGGCAGCCGGTGGTTCGCGCCGGGCGCGCTCAAGAGTGGAGCGCACACCGACACGGTCAAGGGGCTTTACATTCCCTATTGGACGTTCGACGCACAAGTACATGCCGATTGGACAGCGGAGAGCGGGTATTACTATTACGTGACCGAAACTTACCAAGACTCCGACGGCCATACCCGCACGCAACAAGTGCAGAAAGTCCGCTGGGAGCCGAGCAGCGGCTCGCTGGATCATTTCTTCGACGACGAATTGGTGCCCGCATCACGCGGCGTGCAACCGGAAATGCTGCGGCGCATCGAACCGTTCCCGACCAAAGAACTCACGCCCTACAAATCGGGCTTTTTGTCAGGCTGGGTGGTCGAGCGATATCAAATCGATCTAGTGGCGGCAGCCAAAACGGCACAAGACGAGATGGAAAGGGAGATGGTGCGGCTATGCTCGGCCCAGGTTCCCGGCGACACACAGCGCGGCCTGCAGGTCGAAAGCGATTACTCGGGCCAGACGTTCAAACACATTCTCGTTCCCATCTGGCTGCTCACCTACAACTACGGCGCGCGAAATTTCCAAGTGGTCATCAACGGTTACACCGGCGCGATCGCAGGCAAATATCCAAAGAGCTGGATGAAAATTACATTCGCGGTGCTTGGCGCTTTGATAGTGCTCGGCATCCTGCTGTTGCTCTCGCAACATCGGTAAAACTTGTTGACACCCAAGGTTTGTGGCATCCTCATGGAATGTCGGCAAAGCCCGAAAACCGGCGCGGCAACGATCGTGCCGCTCGCATCTACCGCCTTCTGAAAGGCGCGCGGGATCTGGATGACGACGAGAGGTGGCAACACGCCTTATTCTTTGCCATGTCCCCGGAGGAACGATGTCAATTCAGCCTCAAGACAGCTCGCTCGGCGCTTTCCTTAAGGCGCTCAACAAAGAACGCGATTGGCAGCAAGCGAACGCTCAAACGGGCTAAAGACCTCCCCGCCTCAATAAAACCTGGTCTTCCGGTGGCATGATGAATGAGATTAAGAAACAAAGAATTATCCAAGCAAGCTTTTCACTTGACAGCTAGTGCCGTCAGATTAAGGTCGCCTCCACACCAGTTCGACCGCGCTCCGCCAATGGACGGAGCAGTGGGGCTTGATCACAGCCGCGAGCGGGTTGGGTTTTCGTCAAAGAGAAGGGACTATTTATGTCGATTCGGCATTCTGGATGGTGTTTGTCTCTCGCGGCATTGGCTGTCACGACGGTTCTTGGCGCCGGCTGCGCGACTAATGGGAGGCGAGTCTTGCTCAAGGAATACGGGCCAACAGTACCGGCCTCCGGTGGCCAGGATTTGAAGGGTGTGACGATCTGTGTCGGGCGCTTCGATTGTGCGCCGAGCCTTGTCAGTCTCGACCCGAAAACCAAATCCGAGCAGCCGGATCAATACAAGTATGTGGATTTCACTCGCGAACAGGACAAGCTCTGGGACCAGGATATGCATGCACTTCGCGAGCGAACTACCAAGGCAGATTGGAGGGAAATTGGGAATCTGCGCAATGGGTTTGGCATGGTAATGAGCCATGTGTATGCGCTCAATGATCCCGCAGGCTGGCTCGCGGATAGCCTTAAGTTTGACCTCGAAAAGCAGGGGGCCAAAGTAGTGGATGCTTCACAGGCTCCCACTGCAGACGTTTGCATCTCGGGAACCATCGAGCTCTGCCGCGTGGATGTTTACTTCATGATTTCCGGGGAACTAGTGGTGGATGTCGACGTGCAGCCCAAGCAAGGCGGCGCGCGCCATAAGCAAATCCACACCCATGGAGGGACGTTGGCGTCATTGGCTTCCGAGGGCGAATACTATCACGCGCTTCGGGAGTGCCAGCAGAAGTTCTCGATTTTCGCCAGCCGCGAACTGGCGCAAAGCATGCGACCGTAAACATTTTCATTTCTAAATCGAGAGTCTTGCGCCTAAATTTTCGACCAGAAATCCAAATTTTGGATTCCATGAGGGTAGGTTTGAATGTTGAGTCGGTGTGAGTCGGCCCTCATTTTGCGCTCGAGCAAAGAAAGGCGAGCCGACTCACGCCGGCTGCTACAATCTCTTCGCCAGGCGGTTGGCCAAACGCTCCAACGCCGGAGAACGGTCAGTCGACGATAAGCGCGCCTCCACAAGGCAATAGCTCCTGGTCCAGTGTTGGGCTTCCGCCAGGGCGCGGTCCAGCTCTTCCTCCGTCTCAACCACGAATCCGCGGCCCGCGCCGAGGATCTCTGGCAGGCGGCTGTACTGCCAGGGCCAGACGTCGTTGTAAGGGCCGTCTTGCATCTGGCGCTCGGTGCCGTAGCCGCCGTTGTTCAACACGACCACGATCGGATTCAGCTTGTACCGAGCGATGGTGGACAATTCCATACCGGTCATCTGAAACGCGCCGTCGCCGACGAGAACCAAAGGGCGGAGTTTGGGGTTGGCCAGTTGCGCGCCGATGCTGGCCGGGACGGCAAAGCCCATCGAAGCGTAATAAGCCGGGCCGAGAAATTCCGTGCGATGGCGGATGAACAAGTCGGCGGCGCCGAACAATGCGTCGCCGATATCGGCAACGACCACGGTGTCCTTGGTGAGAAACGCGTTAAGTAATTCGAAGAGGCGCTTCACCGTCAGCTTGGCGTGGCCAGTCTTGCTGTCGAACGGACGGACCGGCGCCGGGTGAGGCAGCTTACCGCGCGCGCGGCGGCGCAGACGCAAGCGCAGCAGGCCGCGCATGAAATCCTTCAAGCGCACCTCTTCGTAAGTGTGGTAGCGGATGGAAAGCTTCTCGCTCGTGGCATAGATCGAGCGGGCCGGGTCGAGGCGCGCGGTATAAACGCCGAGGTTGATGTCCGTCAGAAAAGCGCCAAGCATGATGAGGCAATCGCTGCTCTCGACGTATTGGCGGACGTCGTCGCGGCCCATGGCGCCTTCGTAGATGCCGATGTAAAGTGGATGCTGCTCCCCAACGACGGATTTGCCGAGCACGGTCGCCGCGACAGGAATGTTGGTTTGCTGCATGAGCTTCAGGACTTCGTCCTGCAAGCCGAAACGATGCACTTCGACGTCGGCCAGGATGACGGGCTGGCGGGCGCCGTTGATCATTTCGCGCGCCTCAGCCAGGGCGGCGCGCAAGCTCCGCGGATCGCTGCGTTCGTGGATCTCGGTAATCTTGTAGTGCGGGATACCAGGCACATTCACGAGATCGCGCGGAAGTTCGATGTAAACGGGCCGCTTGAAACGCAAGGCGGCATGCAACACGCGATCGATTTCCTGAAACGCCGTTTGCGGATCGCTCAAGACCGTGGACGCAATGGTGAGTTGCTCGAACACTTTCTTTTGGGTGTCGAACTCGCGCACTTTGTGGTGAAGCAGCGGGTTCTTTTCCCGCTCCTTGATGCCGGGTGCGCCGCTGATGACGACCACCGGGGATTTCTCGGCAAAAGCTTCGGCAGTCGTGTTGGCCACTTTCAATCCGCCGACGCAGTAAGTGATGCAGACAACGCCCAGCCCGTTAACGCGCGCGTAGGCGTCCGCCGCGAAGCCGGCGCCCTGTTCGTCGCAGGTGTTGATGATGCGCAGTTTGCTGCGGAAAAGCTGGTCGTAAAAGCCGAGGACATAATCACCCGGAATGCCGAAGACATGGCGCACGCCATGATCGTAAAGGCGCCGAATGAGATATTCGCCGATGGACAATGAATTTTTCATGACGGTGAACGCTTATTTCAGGCCCGGCGAATCCATTTTGCCGCTCCCCAGCCGGCGAGGACGAGCGCGGAGAGAATGACCCAGTTATAGCGCTGGCCGTACGTGATGGTGGGAAAATGATTGCTGATCATGGTGAAGACGACCGGGACCACAAGAAAGGTGTTGTGTTTGGAACAGGTTTTGGCCTTGAGCGCTTCGACTTGGCTGGGGACTTGTCCGGCCTTGAGGGCGGCGACCATGCGGCGCTGGGCCGGCAGAATCCGCATCCAAACATTGGCGGCCATGATGGTGCCGAACATGCCGCCCAGTTGCAGATAAGCCGCGCGGCCAGTCAGGTAGCGCGCAAGAAAAAAGTTCAACGCCACGATCAGAATGAACGAAACCAACATCCCAATCATTTCGTTTTTCAGGAGCCGGAACCACAGCAGATCGTATACCGGCCAGGAGGCAATCAGCAACCCCGCGCTCAACCAAACCGCCGCGCTCTGGCTGATGCGCGCCTCGTCGAGGCTGACCATCAGTCCGCCTTGATAATAAACCAGAATAATAAGGAGAACCCCGCTGAGCCAGGTAATGGCGGCTTCCCAACGGAACCAGTGAAGCCTTTCCGGCATCACGGCCGGAGCCGCCTGCTTCTCGACTTTATAGAAGCCGCCGCTATGGACCATCCAGACGTTCTTTTCGGTGTTGCTCGGAGCGCCTTCATTGGCGCGAATCTTCGACAGCTCGGTGAACCGCCCATCCAGCCAGGCGAAGAAGAAAGTCGTTCCCACCCACATAATTCCGGCAAACACGTGGGTCCAGCGGAGGAGCAGCTTAATCCACTCCTGGATGTCGATGTCCATGAAATGCCTTCTGCTTCGAGGCGGCAAAAGAGTGCTGCGGCGGGCAGAGCGTGTCGAGCGTGGAGTGGCGGGTCGGGAATGAAAGCTGAAGAAAACGCGAATCGTCGATCCAAGTCGGATCCGATGGCCTGCGCTGGATGTTTGCCGAGTTGACGCAACGCGAACCGGCTGCAATAAATCCTTGAATTCTGCAAGGCCCAAGCCTACGTTATGAAGAATGAAACTGCGGTTGGATCTGCTGGAGAAACTGACGGCGGCCGACATTCTGAAGGAAGCCGCGGCGAACCAGCACCGCTACAAAGCCGAGCCAAGTTTCTCCAAAACTGGGGTTGGCCATCTGTCACCCAGATCAACGGCGGACTCTGCGAGCGAGGCCGGGCGCAGCGAGGCATTAACTCGGAAACTCACGCAGCGGTTGCGGAAGAATGGGAAAAGCGCCGCGCGTCCGAGTTGACCCTGTTGGAAACGTTTCGATTCCTCAAGTCCTGTCACCGGCGGGCGCCCTTCCTGTTTTTCAATGGCAATACGTTCGCAGAAATCGGACGCGCGCTTGCGATTGCCTTATTCTCCAATCTCTCGGTTCATCGCCGCAAGGAAGCCTCTTCCGCTGCCGCCCATTTCATCACCGGCGTACTGGAGGAGGACATGATGATCGGCGCAATCGAATCTCTTTCCCAAACCGCCGACTGGAAACCCGGAGACCGCGTGAAGACTTTGCGCGGCTCGTTGTCGGGCGTGATCGTCCGCATTGAGGTTGGCGGGCGCGTCACGTGGCGTCCCGATGGCGCGGCCAGCGAATTGACGGCCTTGCCGGAGAGCCTTTGCGCAAGCGAGAAACGTAGCGGATGAACAAGGCTTTCATACCGGGGCTGTAAATCAAGGCCGCTTGCGGAAGTTCAAAGGGCGCAAGCCTTCGCAAGGGCAGATTTGACCGCTTTCAACTCCGATGCCGGCAGAACACCAAGACGCTTCTCAAAACGAACAGACGGCAGTGAGCCGATGCCTTGCACATTGGCGACAGATTCGGGCTCCAAAAAGGGCAGATGACCGAGTGGCACTTCCAATTCACTTCCGCGATTTTGGCGGGTGATTGGAATATGGATGATGAGACTGCGCGGCGCATTCAGATTATTGGCAATGAGAATAACAGTCGGTCTTGTCTTGGCGGTCATTCCCATATCGACGAGCCAGATTTCGCCGTGGTGCGGCCTCATTTGCAGTCGAGCTCGTCCAGAATTTCCTGCTCCACCTGGCGCAATGGCAGCAAATCCGCCCAGGCTTCCTCCTCCCGCTGCCGTGTGAGAAATTTTAGATAATGCCAAACCTCGCGCAGCACCGGTTCGGGCTGATGCTTGATTTCTTCGATCAGGATTTCCCGCGTGCTCATGGCCGAAATCTATCCTGTTCGCGAGCCGTTGGCAAGTCTGTCGCATCCTCTTGCGACGCTTTCCCAAAGCAAGTCGCACACGATCGCACATCAATCTGTCGATTGCAGGCACGAGACGCGAAACACGCCGACGCCATCAGATTGGGATTGGCATTGGCCGCTGATGCGACAGACTGGCGCGAGTTTGACACGCGAACCTCGTCCCCGATATTTCGAGGACGTGGCATGACTGCGCAACCGAGTATGGTTACCGAAGACGACATCAAAAACGCCTTGAAGGCCGTAAAATATCCGGGATACAGCCGGGACATCGTTTCGTTTGGGCTGGTGAAGGAAATTGCCGCCAAGGCCGGGGCAGTGAGCATTTCGATGAATCTCACGGCGGGTAGTCCGGAAGTGGCAAGCCAAATCAAATCCGAAAGCGAGCGGGTGCTCAAGGCTCTGCCCGGGGTGAACTCGGTATTTGTGGAAGTGAAGCAATCGGGCGCGGCGCCGGCCGGGGCGGCGCAAAGCCCGTGGTCCCAACAAAACAAAATGCCCGGCGTGCGCCGCATCGTCGCGGTGGCCAGCGGGAAAGGCGGCGTGGGAAAATCCACCGTGTCCGCCAATCTCGCGTGCGCCTTGCAGCATCTTGGCCATCGGGTGGGGTTGCTCGATTGCGACATTTACGGACCGAGCATTCCCTTGATGATGGGAGTGAACCAGCGGCCCACGTTGAACGACGAGGAAAAAATGGTGCCGCTCACCAACCACGGGGTGAGACTGATGAGCATCGGATTTTTGCTGGATGGCGACCAGCCAGTAATTTGGCGCGGGCCGATGATCATGAAGACCATCCAGCAGTTCGTCGGTTCCGTGGATTGGGGGGAATTGGATTACCTGCTCGTGGATTTGCCGCCGGGCACGGGCGACGCTCAGCTTTCGCTTTGCCAGACGGTGCCGCTGGACGGCGGGGTCATCGTGACCACGCCCCAAGAGGCGTCGCTGGGCATTGTGCGCAAAGGCATCGCGATGTTCCAAAAGGTCAACGTGCCGATTCTGGGGATGGTGGAGAACATGAGCTACTTCACCACGCCCTCCGGCGAGAGGGTGGAGATTTTTGGACACGGCGGGGGACGGCGGGAAGCAGAGCGCCAAAATGTCCCTTTCCTCGGCGAAGTGCCTTTGTTCACCGAGATTCGGGAAGGCGGCGATCTCGGCGTGCCAGTTGTGGTTTCTGCACCCGACAAAGCACCTGGGCAGGCATTTATCAGTATTGCGAAAAGCTTGCTGGGCCGATTGGGATAAGTGACTTTTGGGCCGAAATTTACTATATACAGATTTGCAAAACGCGTAATTGGCGCCGTGTAATGAAAAAGGACTATAGAAAAAAGATTGCTTTCGATAGGCACTTTGCCCTATAACGTTGCAAGCAAAGCAATTTTTTCCGAAATCGCGAATATGTCTGACGAAACGAAAGAAAGGCTCTCGGCGAAGGATTTGCTGACGAACTCTTCGCTCTATCGCGAGTTTCAAGCAGAGCGCGAGGAGATCCTCAAGCACAAGTGGATCGAGTCCGAGAAAGCCGGTCGCGACATTGGATTTGAGCAAGCATTGACGGATTGGATTATCAAGCACCGCTCGAAATGGCGCAAAACCCGGCAGACGTCCCTGCGCTGAGCAGACGCCCTGTCGGTCCTTTAAGGCCGCCCCGAGAGGTGGCCAAGGAACCATGAGTATCAGCCTAATCAGTTGGTCCGCCCCCGGAAAACGCCAGTATCCCGGGAGGGAACCGCTCATTCTTTTTACTCCTCGGAAACGGAAAACCAGGTTTTCGACCTCGCTGCAACTTTGCATTCCATGCCGGATTCCACTCTCATCCTGAACGCGTTGGCCATCCAGCGCGCCCAGACGCGCATCGCCCATGAAATCGCCGAGCGCAACGAGGGCAGCGGCGACCTGGTCCTCGTCGGCATCCAGCGCGGCGGCGTGCCCCTGGCGCAACGATTGAGCGCGCTGCTGAGCGGCATTCTGGGCCAGCGTGTGCCCGCCGGGAGTCTCGATGTCAGCATGCACCGCGACGACCTGGATCGGCGCGCCGCCCCAAATGTGCAGCCGACCGTCATTCCGTTCGATGTGACGGGCAAGACGGTGGTGCTGGTGGACGACGTGCTTTTCCGAGGCCGCACGGTCCGCGCCGCGATGGACGCCCTCAATGACTTTGGCCGGCCACGGCGCATCCAACTGGCGGTGCTCATCGACCGGGGACACCGCGAGCTGCCCATCAAAGCGGATTTCGTCGGCAAAAACATTCCCACCGCGCCGGCCGAGAGCGTGCGCGTTCGGCTCTCCGAACAGGGCGCCGCGGATGAGGTGGTCGTCGAGCGCGGCGACCGCCAGGCTTCGGAGTGACATGGTGAAACTCGATTTCATCTCAATCTCCTGCCCATGATCTGGCACCGCAAACATTTGCTCGACATCGAATCCCTCAGCGCCGAGGAAATCACGCTCGTGCTGGACACCGCCCGGGCCTTCAAGGCGGTCGGCGAGCGGGCGATCAAAAAAGTCCCCGCCCTGCGCGGCAAGACGGTCGTCAATCTGTTCGTCGAGCCTTCGACCCGCACCCGGATCAGCTTCGAACTCTCCGAGCAGCGGCTCTCGGCGGACATCATCAACTTCACCGCCGAAGCCTCCTCGCTCAAAAAAGGCGAGACGCTCAAAGACACGGCGCGCAATCTCGAAGCGTTGAACGCGGATTTCATCGTCATGCGCCACACCGCCGCCGGAGCGCCGCATTTCCTGGCGCGCGTGCTCAACGCCAGCGTCATCAATGCCGGCGATGGTGCCCACGAGCACCCCACCCAGGCGCTGGTTGATGCCTTTACGATTCGCGAGCACAAGGGCAAGTTCGCCGGCCTCAACGTCACGATCCTCAGCGACATTCTCTACAGCCGCGTCGCCCGCTCGGACCTTTGGGCGCTCACGAAACTAGGCGCCACGGTGACGCTCTGCGGTCCGTCCACGCTGGCGCCGCGCGTCTTCGAGCAAATGGGCTGCCGCGTGACGCACGACGTGGAAGAAGCCATCGCCGACGCGGACATCATCAATTTGCTGCGCATCCAGCACGAACGTCAGCGCAAGACCATGTTCCCGAGCCTGGGCGAATACGCCAGCCTCTTCGGCTTGAACAAGGCGCGGCTGGCCCGCGCCAAACCTGATGCACTCATCATGCACCCCGGTCCGATCAATCGCGGCGTGGAAATCGACAGTGAAATCGCCGACTCCAGCCGCTCGCTGATCCTCGAGCAAGTCACCAATGGCCTCGCCGTCCGCATGGCCGTGCTGTTCCTCGTCAACGGCGGCAAAGGCCCGCAGGAAGTCGCGGGCGGCTGACACGACAATTCCCGCGAGATTCCCCGTCTGATCGAACAGGGCCCCGAAAACAAAACAGAAACGAATGACCGCATTGTCGGAGGCGGTTGGCCGGGCCTTGCGCCGCTCGGCGCGGGTGGCCTGCAAAACCGCCCGTATGCAAGGTCTGCATTCAGCAATTGGAGGATGCCTACCACACCTTTCATCATGCCACGATTTCCGATGAAGAGGCGGAGCAAATTCTGAAGCGGGCGATCCCAAGATGAACAAGCATCTGCGGGGATCGATACTATAAGTAGGAACCTACCAGAGATCGGCCCCTTTACGGGGCGAGGTGGTTGCTTACGATGGTTTCAAGTTCTCCAAAGAGATTGGTTTGTTGTTCTGCCTGACCGGGCACCTGCCATTTTTCGCGCACTTCCGCTAGCGCGACCTTGCGATTGGACGCGAGGCGCGAAGTTCGAATCATATAAACTATCGCCATCCGTGCATTGTTGTCCTTGAACACACGAGGCAGCGTGATGACCAGTCGAAGATCGCATTCACGCGCCAGCTCCAGGCGCAGCGCGGGTATTCCTCGATTGTCTCGAGTCAGCAGGCCCTCGGGAACCAACAGGCACACGCGTCCTCCGTCAGGGCGCGCCAGTTCGACGGCCCGGCGGACGAAGCAATGGTGGTCCATCAAGCCGAGTTCGGTATGGCCAAATCGCTTTTGCCACTGACGCATAATCTCGGCCCGGTTTGTGCCCGAATATTTGTCGTTGCCAGGCGGATTTCCGATGACCAAGTCGTACCAGCCGGGACGAAGGTGTGGCTCGGCTTTTGGGTCTTCGTTGATCTCGCTTTTCTTTGGAGCGCGCTTGTACAGAGCATTGTGCAAAAAGACTTGCAAGCGCTCGGTGTGCTGCGGATACAGAAACGTCAGCAACTCCCGGGCGCAGGAAACGCAAAATGGGTCATCATCGATGCCAACTAAACGGCGGGTGAGAAATTCTTGCGCCCGCGTGTTGCTCTCCGCTTGCGCTACATAGTTCACGCACTCTGCAAGATAACCGCCTGTGCCGCAAGTCATGTCGATTACCCGCTCGTTGGCACAAGGATGTGCCAGCCTGACCATCTGCTGGATAATCTCAGTGGGTGTGAAAAATCTCGCAACATTTCGATACCGCTCCACGCCATTAACACGAAAAGGGCGCGACTGCACCTCGCCCGTGAAGAAGCGGTGCGCACCTCGCCCGCCGGGCTGAAGCAGGAACGTCCGATATCCACGCGCGACTGCGGCGCCGGTGAATTCCCGTGATTCGATCTTCTGCCGGTACAAGGAGATTATTTTCAGCACACGGTTGACCGCCTGCATCCCCAGCCCGAAGTGCCGGCCGACCGAACGGATGCCCGCTTCTCCGTCTTGTCGAGCATGGTCAATGATGCGATTGAACAAAATAATTTTCCTATCGTCCTGGTTTCGCAATGCCGTCACCCGATCGATTGAGCCGAAAAGTTCGGTAAAGAACTGGCCAGCCAATTCGGCCACCAGCACTTGTTGTTGGCGGGAAACGACCGCCGCCGGTTGGGTTTGGCCTGCTTCGGCGAGCAACTCCTGCCATTCGAGGAAAGCCGGAAGGTTTCCTTGCCGAATGGGCTCGTATTCGATGTTGAGCCCGCGGACTACCGCGCGGCACATTTCGGCTCGATTGCCTGCCGCAGTGATAAGGAATGGCACCGTCCGCTCTTGCATGGCACAGCCACGCTGGCGCGGCTTGAAATTGCGGCTGTAATTCTTGGCTTGCTTGAAGCCTTGATCAAACTGCCGCGCGGCCGGTTCACCCTCAATCGTCACCAATGGCACTTCGCCGTGATGAATGAGAAAATCGAGCCGAAGCAAACCCTCGCCGAAGGGGTTCTCGATCTGGAATTGCGGACGCCGGGCTTGAGGAGGAACGCCCAGATAATCCAGCAGTGGCCAAATCACGCGATGGCCGTATTCATTGTCGTTTAAACAAACAGTGCCGAGCAGTTCTCCAATCCTGCCATTTGTTTTCATGCGCTGGTTAAACGGACTCAACCATGAAACGGCCGGATTTTCTTTTGGTCGCCGTCAAGAGCGGCTTCTAGTTCGGCAATCAAATGCTTTAGCCGCTTTTGGGCTTCAGCCATTAATTTCTTATAGGTAGCATTATTGTCGGCCAAATTGTTGATGGCTTCACCGTACTGTCCAGCCTCAATCCCGCTTTCGTTTAGCAATTGTTCTTTGATGGTCATAGCTCGATCGTGTCGTTTGGCCATCGCTAGATACTGAAGCCTCACATCGAGTTGCAGACCCGCCGACAACTCCGGGATTTCGATTTGCCGAATTTGTCCAAAGCTAATGGTCATAGCGTCCACACCATGAATCACTCTTTGGACTTGGAGCGCTCCAAATCGGGATTTTAAGATGCAGCAAACATAAAACGGATCAATTCCATTAACGCGGATACGGTCAATGTGCTGACTGATATTCACCTTTCCGTATTCGCGAGTGACGGTAACGCAGCGCCCGATCAAAGTTTCTGTCCCGCGAAAAGCGTTGTTCGTGAAAAGAATATCTCCCACACCAATCCGGCTCCGCTCCGGATCGTTATGGCTTCCCTCGGCAATTCGATCTGGCTTTACCGCAAAGTCGATCCCGGTGTCTCTTATATTTATTACCTGAAGGTAACGGACGGAACCGCGCGGACTGAGTTTCCGAGCACCAACTTGTCCGTAAGTGATCCCGTAGGAGCCATTAGGCAATTTCTTCGGGATGAATTGGCCGAGAGGCACACTGCGCAGTTTTCGGAGTTTCTTCTCATTCTGCCGGAAGCGTTCCTCGAAATAGCCAGCATTCCAACGGTTGTGTTGCAACAGTTCGGGGCGGCCAATTCTGACCTCCAATGTGGGAGCACTGGGAAGTTCGCGCATCATCATTTCGCGTCGGGCCAAAACGTGTCACGTTGGTGCCGCGCATCCTCGAGGACGCGCGCGAGATAGCTCTCTGTGGTGAAACCCGGCGCGTCAAGGCGCGGCGCAGCCAGGAACACCGGTTCATCTTCTTCTGGCAGATGGTCGAGCGCGTCCGGTGAATACCAGCCGTCGGGGCGGTCATGGGGCCGGCGGCGGGCAAAGACGATGGAAGTCCTGGCGTTGGCGCCGACCCCGGTAAAGACCTTTTGCGGCAGACTCACGGAGGCAAGAAGATCCATTCGTCCGAGCAGCCAGATTCGGAACGGCCCCAACCGGTCGCTCGCCACGATGCTCTCCGGCACGATCAGCGCGATCAAACCCTCCGGTTTGGCCAATTGGACGAATCGCTCCGTGAACATCGCCTCGATGGCCATGCTGGCGAGCCGGCGAATCGTATCGCGCACTTCGGGCCGAGAAGTGTCCAGCGGGAGGTTCTGCGGCCACTGGGCAATCAGTTGGGCCGCCCGTTCGTAGTCGCTCGTTGTTGGCCGCCGCCGGTCTAGCATTGCGTCCGCCGCGAAAAGCTCAGAGGGGGCTCCTTCCGAATCTTCGCCAACTTCGTCGTTCGGCTCGGGCGCCGTATCGAGCCGCCAGCAAAAGTACTGGCTCAGAGCTCTCACCAAACGATCCAACTCGTCGCGCTCCTGCCGGGACAACGGTTCGCGCGTGGATGCCGCCTCTTCCTTGAGATGGCTCGCGCCGAATAGTTCCTGTTCTTGGTGGCGGAATCCTTCCGAGGATTCATCCAACAATCGGAGCAAGTCCCGGAGACCTTTGCCGCTAAACGGCGGATTGCCCACGACCAGATTGAATGCCCCCGCAGTGACACCGGTCGGCGGATCATCCAGCAGTCCGTTCGCAACGACTACCTGGGCGTCGCGCAGCAGTGGATCCTTGCGCCAACCGGTTTCCAAGGACTCGTCGATGTCGGCACCGAAAAGATTTTTGAGGGGCAATCCGCCGCGTTCATGTGCGATGCGGAGAAAAATGCCCTCGCCGCAAGCAGGATCAATCAAGCGTGTGCTCGCGTGGAAACGCTTTCCATGAATCACCTCCAATAAATCCCAGATGAATCCGGCAACGAGTGGAGAAGTGAAGAATTGGCCCAACTCGCGCCGCCGTTCCAATTCGTAAGCCGGCGCTGCGGCTGCTGTGGCAGAGTGCCTGGATGTCGGCTTCACTTTGAGTGGCGCGGCGTTCATTCGCTAATGACATCAGGCTGACGAAATGAGAACCACCGGTCAACTGTCGAGTCGCGTCCGGCATGTTCGGCGGCCCCGCAGTTCTGACCGGTCCCGAGGCGTCGGGAACCTGGGCGGGCGAGTTTGCCCGTCGCAGCCTCCTACCCAAACACCAACCGGCAAATGATGACGGAGGCGACGACGCTGACGAAGTCGGCGGTGAGGCCGGCCAGGACGGCGTAGCGGGTTTTTTTGATGGCGACGGAGCCGAAATAGACGGCGAGGACGTAGAAGGTCGTTTCGCTGCTGC
>Ga0073928_10006073_pt1 | contig 16474 bp, 14 predicted proteins | sample PaiPotPPA55metaG_FD_76969 | JGI IMG/M metagenome (GOLD analysis project Ga0073928, IMG submission 76969) | Iron sulfur acid spring bacterial and archeal communities from Banff, Canada, to study Microbial Dark Matter (Phase II) - Paint Pots PPA... ... | reverse complement strand
TCCGCTGCCTGCTGATCCTGACCTGCACGGGCGTATCGTTCGCGCACGGTTCCAACGACGGCCAGAAAGGCATGGGCCTCATCATGCTGATCCTGATCGGCACGGTGCCGACCGCCTATGCGCTGAACAAGGCCGTCACGCCCGCCGAGACGCAAACCTTCGTGTCGGTCGGCCATCACGCGTCCGAAGTGCTCGGCAAGTACACCAACGGCGCCGCGCCGGTTGCCGACCCGCGCGCAATCGTGCAGCGCTACGTGCAGACCAAGACGGTCGAGCCGGACACCGTGGTCGCGCTCAAGCAGCTCACCGATATCATCGACACACAAGTCGGGCCTTCGTCGTCGATGGCGACCGTGCCGCAAAACATCGTGAACAACGTGCGCAACAACATGTATGTGGCCTCTGAAGCGCTGCGCCTGATGGCCAAGCAAAAAGCGCCCGCTTTCGCCGCCGCCGACGCCGCCGTGCTCAAGAACTTCGAAGGCCAGCTCGACCATTCGACCAAGTTCATTCCGACGTGGGTGAAAGTGGCCGTGGCGGTGGCGCTTGGCCTTGGCACGATGGTGGGCTGGAAGCGGATCGTGGTGACGGTCGGCGAACGTATCGGCAAGACCCATTTGACGTATGGACAAGGGGCGTCGGCGGAACTGGTTGCGATGTTGACCATTGGCGCCGCGGACGTCTACGGCCTGCCGGTCAGTACGACTCACGTGCTGTCCTCGGGCGTGGCGGGGACCATGGCCGCGAACGGTTCAGGGCTGCAATGGCGTACCGTACGCAGCCTCGCGCTTGCATGGATCCTGACCTTACCGGTTTCGATCGCACTCGCTGCGGGGTTGTTCTGGGTGTTCCGCGGGCTCTTCTAAGCAAGACCTGAACGGCACTATTGGCGGGCCTCGCCAAACGCGGTTTCAAGCCCGTTGCACGTTAGAGCGCGAGCGGTTTTTTCAAACTGCTCGCGCAACCGCAGAATTTGCCGACTGGTGAGCTGACCCAGTCGGCTTTTTGTTTATTCCCTCGGCCACCCTCCCCGCCCCACATGCTTTCCCGCGATAGGCACAGCGCTTGCTGAAAGAAAGCGGTAATCGCGAGGGTATTGGCACTGCGAACACGAAAGGAAGCAAGCGCCGATACTCACGCCGCACCGAACGCGGCATCGCCATTCACTCTTCAGGAGACTTCAATAATTAAGGGGAACTGGAATGATCGGAACAATCTTGCTTGTCGTGTTGATCCTGCTGCTGCTCGGCGCTTTCCCCTCATGGCCGCACAGCCGTAGCTGGGGGTATGGCCCAAGCGGGATCCTGGGCGTGGTGGTAATCATTGTGATCGTGCTGGTGCTCATGGGGCGACTGTAGAGTCATAAGTCGACCGGAGTATCAGCCGCCTGCCAGAAGGAGAACATCCCTTGTGGCAGGCGGTTTTCATTGGCTGCTGACAGCTCACCAATATCCGCTAATCAAGGAGTACACATTTCATGGATCTCCACCTGGAAGGCAAACTCGCGCTCGTCTCGGGATCGACAAAAGGCATTGGTCTTGCCATTGCCACCGGACTGGCGCGTGAAGGAGCGCGCGTGATCGTGAACGGGCGCAAGCAGGCATCCGTCGATGAAGCCCTTGCGAAGGTTCGCGCCCAAGTGCCCGCCGCGAAAGTGGAAGGCTTCGCCGGCGATCTCTCTGACGCCGGCCAGATTGACGCGCTCGTTGCGCGCTATCCGGCCGTCGACGTACTGGTGAATAACCTCGGGATCTTCGATCTGAAGCCGTTCGAGGACATTCCGGACGACGAATGGCTGCGTTTCTTCAATACCAACGTGATGTCCGGCGTGCGGCTGACGCGCGCGTATCTGCCGAAGATGAAAGCGAAGAACTGGGGCCGCGTGGTGTTCATCAGCAGCGAGAGCGGCATCCAGATTCCCGTCGAGATGATTCACTACGGCGTGACGAAGACGGCGCAACTGGGGTTGTCGCGCGGGCTTGCTGAACACTGCGCGGGCACAGGCGTGACGGTGAACGCTGTATTGCCTGGGCCGACGCATTCCGACGGTCTTGACGAAATGGCCGCGAAGGGCCTGGGTGACAAGTCGTTCGCGGAGTTCGAGAAAGGCTTCTTCGAAACGGCGCGGCCGAGTTCGCTGCTCAAGCGTTTTGCCACGACGGAAGAAGTGGCAAATATGGTGGTGTATGTGTGCTCGGAAGCGGCGTCGGCCACGAATGGCGCTGCGCTGCGAGTGGACGGTGGGGTCGTGCGGGCGGCTTTCTAGAATGATGGCCGCTGTGCAGGCAATATCAACGCACTAGACACGCGGAATCACACGCGCAAGACACGTCCGTCCGGTCCGATCAGCGGCGGCAGGCGCGGCGTTGAGTCCGTCCCTCCGGGCGCCGTTTTCGCGTGTCCCGGATTCGCCGGAGCAGGCGTGAGCGCCGGTGGCGCGATGTTGGTTTTATCGGCGACCTGCTTGACGGCCGGGCCGCTCTTGCGCTTTTTCTTTACCTGCGCAGACTGCACAGCGCGCGGTTTCGCCTTCGATTTATGCATCTGCGCTTCGGGCGGATTCCAGACTTCGACGTATCGCTCAGCCGCGGCAGCCGCAAACGAGCCCAAACCCATGAATCCGGCCAGGACCGCAAGCACGATGTTCGAAGAGAGTGTGGATAAAACAGGTCTCACAGCAAGTGCTCCAGATTGTTCAGTGCCCACCAGCGCGCGAAAGTATAGCGTCCAGTGAACGCTGCGATGTGTCGAGTTCAAGCAGCGCGCTATCCAGCCGTTGCAGCGCCAACGCGACTGCGCGGCCGTCCGCGTCCAGTTCCGGTTCGTGGCGCGTGGCGTCAAATGCGGCCGAAACCGCGCGGGTAGCCTGCACGTAACGCGCGAGTGCGGCCGCTTCAGCAGAAGAATGACTGTTCATGTTTCGTGTCCATGCAAAAGCACTCACCTGTATGAATATACAGTAATGCCACGCGACGGAAAAGCATTCGTGCGGCAATATCCAGTGTGCACGTAAACCCGTCTGGTTTTAAGTTGCGCTTAATTGTCTGAGGGCACATTACAAACGCGAGCTTTTATCGCCGCCGCCAACGGCGGCTTTTAGTCAGGGCTTTCACCGCGAGGACACGTCATGGCCGCCAGCGCATCGTTTCAGAACATCAAGTCCACGATGAAAACCGAACACGCCCTGCCGCTGCATGAATGCCGGCTATCCGAGGCAGTGGAAAGACCGTGGGGCAAACCGTATCGAATGGTTGAATGGGCGCGCAAAAGCGATCCATGCAGTCAATTGAGCGTCGTGCCGGCAGAATTCTCTACATCCGAGATTGCGGAAGTATTGCGCGCTCACGTGTCGGGACGCCGCTACGGCCCTACGGATTCCGACGCGACCGTGCAGGAATGACGCTTCCCGGAGCGAATTAAATTCCGGCAGCGGCAGTTTTCAGCTCCGCTGCCAAGCAGACACAAACGCAAACACGGACGCAGCGCCGAGTTTCGATTAAAACTTGATATAGTCTACAAATGGACTAATATGTGAATCAAGTTCTTAACGAGACTTTTCGTATGTCACGTGTTCAACGCGTCCCGCGTTCCATTCCTACGCCACAGCCTTCCATCGCGGACATGTCCGCGGCGGGCTTGCGTGCGTTTTTCAATATCGCGCGCGACTGGGCCCTGTCAGCCGATGAGCAGATCGTCCTGCTGGGTTCTCCCGGGCGATCCACGTTCTTCAAGTGGAAACAGACGCCGCAAACCGCACGTCTCGGGCGCGACACGCTCGAACGGCTTTCGCTGATTCTCGGCATTTACAAGGCGTTGCAGATCCTGCTGCCGCAAGCCGAAGCCGCGGATGGCTGGATCAAGCGTGCGAATACCGCGCCGCCATTTGGCGGACGGCGTGCCCTTGACCGCATGCTCGCGGGCAACGTGAGCGATCTCGTGGCGGTTCGCCAATATCTCGATGCGATGCGAGGCGGTTGGGCGTGAGCGATCTATCCAATCTGCCGCAAGCTGAAAACGACTGGCATGCTGACTGGCCGCATACCGACCTCAACTGGTCGCCGGCCTATCGGGTGATTCCTACGCGTTTTCCTGCCGTGAACCTGTTCGACCGGGTTGCGTCGCCCCAGGATTTCGATGCCCTTTACGCGCTCGAGGCCATGACCAATGACCGCTTGCGCCAGGAAGTGGGTGACCTGGATCTGGTGCCGGTCGCCGAGCGTCAGTTCGGCGCCGGTTACGGGCCGATCATGGCGGCCTTCACCCATCTGAACCCGAACGGCAGCCGTTTCTCCGATGGCAGCTACGGCGTGTTTTATTGCGCGCGCGACCGGCGCACCGCGATTGAGGAAACGCGGTATCACTCGGCGCTGTTTCTTGCGGACACCAAACAGGCGCCGCTGCGCCAGCAGATGCGGCTCTACACGGTGGTGGCGCAAGGTGATGTCGTCGATCTATGCAAGGGTCGGCTGGAACAAGCCAGGCTCGATCCGGCGATTCTTTCGCCATCGAGTTACGTCGCGGGCCAAGCGTTGGGGCGGGCTGCGCGGGAAGCGGGCGCACCGGGAATTGCGTATCCGTCAGTGCGGGATGACGGCGGCGAATGCCTCGCCGCTTTCCGCACCACCCTGCTGCGCGATTGCCATCACGCCGCGTATCTGGAATACGAGTGGAATGGCGAGGCCGTGACCAACGTCTTCGAGATGAGCAAGGTCGGCTAGGCCGGTTGGAGCGGACAACTCAACTAGCTAATTAGCGGGTCGGTCACGGCAACAGCTCCAAAACCCCGGTGCGAGCGAAAGCCCTACGGCAATGCCAACTCCCGCGCGCCCTCGGCACTTGCCCAACCCTGCTTGACCGACCAGCGCCGCTCCGTGCCGGCCTCGACAATAGTGAGCCGCCCGTCGTCGGTATAAGCACCCGTGTCGATAAAAATCTGCGACCCGATCTGCTTGATCGCCTTCATGGGCGTGTGGCCGCAATAAGTGGGCGATAACCCCCGCTGCCACGCAGCCTTCCCCGTCCCGAGCGCAAGCGACCTGCCCCACAACATCTGCTGGCGGACATCGTCGGGGAAATACGCCACTTCCAGATCAGCGTCGCTGCCGAAAAACTCCGCGTGCAGCACGTTGAACCGCGTCGGACCATTGCCGACAATCCGCACCAACGGAACACCCGCCAGCTTCGCGGCGATTGCCTTCAGTTGTTCATCGGGCAGGTTCGCCGCCCACGCCCCGCCAATCGAGTACCACATGTGGCGTTGCATCTTGCCTGCAGCAACCGCGCACAACGCGTCTTCGTGGTTGCCAAGCACGGGGTAAAACCAGGGTTTGTCGAGCAGATCGATTGCTGCCAGCGAATCGCTGCCGCGATCGACCAGGTCGCCCACGGAGAAAAGGCGATCACGCGAACCATCGAAAGCAATTTCGCTAAGCAGATAACGCAGCGCGTCGACACAGCCGTGCAAATCGCCGACCACGAGGTCACGGCCAACTTTGTTCGCCGGATGCCAGCAAACGACAGGGGAAGTAGAAGCAGTCATGGCAGCAATCTTAATCTTACAAAACGCGCAGTTATGCGCGCCAACTCGCTTTCCAACAGATTATCCATCCACATTCTGGAACGGCCTCTGCCGATGCGCAACACGATCAGCCTGACACGGCAATAATTGCCGCGCCAGGCTCGATCACACTGTATTTATTGCGGTGTTGAGCGGAGTTTGGCGACCTGATCGGAGGAGGTCGTCGACTGCGGATTGCCAAACGTCTTCGTCACATAATTGCTGATGGCGGCAATCTGCTCATCACTGAGTTCATTCGCGAACGCGGGCATGAACACATTAGCGTCCTTCGTCTGACGGTTCACGCCGTGCAGCATGACCATGGTCAGGTTATTAGCTGCCGATGCCCCGACCACGCTGTTATGAATCAACGACGGATACGCGCCCGGCGCATTGCCCCCTCGCCCCTCGCCCGTCCAGCTATGACAGGTTGCACAGTTGGCGATAAACAATTGCGCTCCGTTCACGCCGCTGATCGCCGTGCCGCGCATCGCCGTGATGTCGGCATTGGTCGGCTTGCCGAAGGAATCGCGCGGACGGATGTCGCCGCCGCTCTGCGCCGGCACTGAGCGCAGGTACACTACCATTGAACGCAAATCCTCGGGCGTCATGTACTGCGTACTGTTCTGCACCACATCCGCCATCGGGCCAGCCGCATTCGCCCGGCCATGCGCCACCCCGGTCGCGAGATATTGCGTCAGCTGGTCGTCAGTCCATCCGCCAATGCCCGCGTTCTTGTCCGGCGTGATGTTGAACGCGTGCCAGCCGGATAGTTCGGCGCCGCTGAAGCGCTCGCTGGTCTTCAGGCCCTGTGTCAGGTTGCGCGGCGTATGGCATTCCTCGCAATGCGCCAGACCCCCAACCAGATAAGCACCGCGATTCCATTCCGCACTCTGCTGCGGGTCGGGCACAAAACGGCCTTCCTTGAAATTGAACATGTTCCAGAACACCATCAGCCAGCGCTGGTTGAACGGAAACGACAGTTCATTGCGCGGCGGTGTGTAACGGATCGGCGCAAGCGTATTCAGATAAGCACGAATCGCGAGCACGTCAGAGTCCGTGACCTTCGTGTATTCGGCGTAAGGGAAAGCCGGATACAAACGCTCACCGCCCTTGCCAATGCCCTCATGCATCGCGCGCAGGAAGTCGGCGTCGGTCCAGCGGCCAATGCCGGTATCCGGATCGCTGGTGATATTCGGCGTATAGATGGTCCCAAACGGCGTGCTGATCGGCAGCCCGCCCGCGAACGGACGGCCTTTGTCGGCGGTATGGCATGCCACGCAGTCGCCCGCGCGCGCAAGGCATTCGCCCCGCTTGATCAGGTCCGCGCCGGCCAGCGTGTCGCGCTGCACGACCATGGGCGCAGTCGCGGCAGTCTGCGCCTGCGCCGACTGAACCAGCGAGTGGAAACTCACGCCCGTCATGGCGAGCGCAAGAACGGCGAGCGCGCCGCCCAGGCGCTTGTTAAGCTTGCTAAGTTTCTTAAGGGTCTTCGCGTCGTGAGGTTTGGGGTTCTTCATCGTGGATCTCCGTCGGCGCGCAATCAAAGTTCTTTCTTCAGCTTGTCGGCAAGACGCAGCGACAACGCGGACAGCGTCAGCGTGCAATTCACCGATGCCGCCGTCGGCATCACCGCACTGCCCGCAATAAAAAGGTTCGCGTGGTCGTGCGTGCGGCATTCGGAATCGACGACGGAATCCTTCGGGTCCGCGCCCATGATGGTCGTCCCCATGATGTGGTTGTTCGGCGCGAATTTGTCGTCGAAGCTGATCTCCGTGCCACCGAACAATTCCGCAATCCGCGCGTACTGCGCATGCGTGTCCACTGCGCTTTTCTTCACGTAGTCGTTGATCGAGTAATAGATCTCGGGCTGCGGGATGCCGAGCGAATCCTTGTGATCCGACGATGGAATCACGCGGTTCTGCGGCTCGGCCAGATGCTCGTGGAAGCTGTTGATGTTCATCATGCGCGCCGCGCGGTCGCGGATCTGCCGGTCGAGTTCCGCCCCGGTCACACCCTTGGCGATCAGGTCCGCCGTGACCGACATGGTGGGCACGCCATTCGACAAATGCAGCTTCTTCGCCGCGTATTCGGAGCGGAACGCACCGTCGCGGAAGTTCACCACGGAGGTCATTTCCATGGGTCCGCGCCCCGGCCATATGGGCTCGTTGGCGAGGAAGGTCACGCCGGTGCCGGGGTGATCCATCAGGTTGCGGCCGACCTGGTCCGAACTGTTGCCAATGCCGCTCTTGAACCTGTCGGAGACAGACTGGAGCATCAGCTTGGGTGTTTCGATACCGTTGGCTGCAAGCACGAAGAGCTTACCCGTGACACGCGTGCTGTTGCCGTTCGGGTCCTTGTAATGGACGGCGGTGATCAGGCCTTTGTCGTCGCTTTCGATCTTGTAGACGACCGCTTGCGCGATCAGCTTCGCGCCTGCACGTTCGGCTTTCTCCGCGTGCGTGATGCCGTTGTACATGGCGGCGATCGGACAGATCGGCATGCAGTTGTTGTTGCCGCAGCAGGTCGGGCGGGCATCGTACGGACGGCTGTTGCGCGCGACCGGTTCCGGCACGACGTGGAAGGACTGGGCGTTGAGGACATCGGAGAAACGCTGGTCCATGTAGGACAGCGGCAGCATGTCCATGGGATACGGCTTGGAGCGCGGCGAACCGAGATCGACATTGCTCCCCGGACCCGACACGCCAAGCTGAACCTCTGCAGCGAAGTACCAGGGCTCGAGGGTTTCATAGGGGATCGGCCAGTCGCGACCTACGCCGTAAAGCGTCTTCAGCTTGAAATCGGAAGGCAGCAAGCGCCACGCAGCAGCGGCCCAGTGCCAGGTGGTCCCGCCTACCAGCCGCAAGTATTGCGACGCGTACGGGTACTCGCCCTTCTGGACCAGATAGTGATTCTCGGGTGAGTACTCGGGATGCGGGGCGTAAGGCGTCGACGGATACGGTGTAGCGAAATCGGATTTCGCCGGCGAGTTACGAAAGTTTTCAACGATCTGCCAGCGCGGAATACGCGGCCCGGCTTCGAGCAGGATCACGGATGCACCTGCGGTCGCGAGCTGATGCGCAACGAGTCCGCCCGCAACCCCCGATCCGACAACCACCACATCGGCCGAATTCGAATTTGCCATTTGTTGTCCTGTGAGGGTAGGTTTTTATTTGCTTCGGTCGCGCTGCCGATCCTGCTTCAATCGAGCTCCTGCTTCAATCGAGCTTTCAGGCAGCGCGCCGGCTTGATGCTGTTCCTGATGCTGCAATCTCGATGCGTTGCTTCAAGCCGCGCCAGGCGGCTTCTGCGTCCAGTAGAACGGCACGTCGCGGCAATACGACGGAATGGTCAGCACGTCGTTGACGGGATCGAACATCAGCGCGCGCTCGTAAGCAACCACGCTCACGCTTGGGGCATCGCCGACAAGGCCGAGGTACCACGCCCGCATGATCGCGGTGACCGTGCCGGCGAGCTTGGGCGTATCCGCCTTGAGCGCCTGCGTCACCGTATCCGAGGGCACGCCGCCATGCGCCGCGAGCCATGCGTTCAGGGCACTCACGTTGCCCGCAAACTCGCTGTCCGACTTCGACAGCGCGTCATACACGCGCTGCGCCAGCGCAGGATCGAAGGTCGTTCGGCCGGTCAGTTTGCGTGAGAGCAACAGGAAACCGTCGAGACCCGCAGGCGGGGTATCGGCGAAAGCCTGGGTGAATAATGTGGGGAAACCGAAACCCGCGGAAGCAAACGCGAGCGCGACTGCTGATGCACACGCGCCAAGAACAAAGCGCCGGCGGGTAGCCGACTGTGCGCGCGCCATGGGGTGGTCGAGTGGTGTCATGTGGTGAGATCCCAATTCGCGTTGTTCAGATAGGCAATGATCGATTGCACCTGTCGATATCCCTCGAATAGGTTTAAGGCGCACCTTGCGGCGGCCGAAGCATGCACGATGAAGCCGTCAATGACCAGCCCTTGGCCTGCTGGCAATTGAACGGCACACGGGCAATAATCGCGGCACCTGAAGCACCTGAAGCACCTGAAGCACCTGAAGCACGTAAGGCACCCGAAGCACCTGAGACACCAGCATCTTGCGATGGCTTGCACGATACCGTGCCGCGCCAGCTTAACGCCATAACCAGAGCGCTATAAACATGAATCTCCTTCCCCAAGTACTTCGTTATCGCCCGCGGGCAGTCATTGCCCTCGTGGTTGGTGTAATCGTGACACTTTTGGTTCCACATGACTACACGCCGGTCGTGCGCGGCCTCATAGGATGGGACAGTACCGTATGGCTGTATCTTGTGCTTATCTGGATTCAGATGGCGCGGGCGCATCAGGACAAAGTACAGAAGCTCGCGGAACGCGAGGACGAGAACGCGGGCATGGTGTTGCTCATCATCAGCCTGGCCGCCATAGCAAGCCTCATCGCCATTGTGTTCGAGCTGGCCGCGGCTAAGAACCTCGGCTTGCGCGGTCAGCTGCTCCACTATCTGCTGACCGGGTTCACCATGCTGGGCGCATGGTTCCTCATCCCGACCATCTTCACGCTGCACTACGCGCGTCACTACTATCAGTCAGAGGGCGACGAGACATCGCTGAGATTTCCCGATACCCACCTCAAGCCGGACTATTGGGACTTCCTCTATTTCTCGTTCACGATCGCGGTCGCATCGCAGACGTCAGATGTCGTGCTTTGCTCCAATGAGGTCCGGCGAGCCGCGCTCGCGCAATCCGTCTTGTCATTCTTCTTCAATGCCGCGGTGATCGGTTTATGTGTCAACACGGCGGCCAGTTTGCTTGGGCCTTGAGCTGACTCGCGAAGCAAATATTGCCGCCATACCTGATCAGCTTCGGGCGTAATTGCCGCATCGAATGAAGTCATTGAATGGCGTCATCGAATAAATTAGTCTGGATGGCTGACAATTATTTTCCGTTGGTGCGTTAGCGCATTGGCAGTCCCGTCTTTCGTATAACGATTCCTGGATAACCCGTGTAAAAACGCCGCCGGCAACGCGTGCTTTTTTACACGGCTCCTCATGTCCGCCTGACGTCGATCCCGCGCTTGTCAGGGCCTGTCGCTCCCCTCCGATTTCTGCAGATTCCTAAGAACTTGGCACACGCCTTGCTCTTGATATCCGGCGTCTCTTCTTCCCTCCGATAAAAGCACCGGGCGTATCCGCGCTGACCCTTCCAGTCTGAGCGCATCCCATCGCTTTTCATCCATCAAACGCCAGGAGTCACCCTTGTCCTTGAACGTCTTGCTTGTCGCTTCCGAGGCGGTACCGCTAGCAAAAACCGGCGGACTGGGTGACATGGTCAGCGCATACGCCGCTGCGTTGCGTGAAGCCGGAGTCGACGCCACGATCCTCATTCCGGCTTATCCGAAAGCTCTGCAGATAGTCGACGGATTGCAGAAGGTTGCTTCAGTGACGGGGCTTCCCGGCGGAGACGGCGCGCTGTATCGCGGCCGCATGCCGGACACCGGCGTGCCCGTGATCCTGCTGCGCATGGATCATTTGTACGCACGCGAAGGCCTCTATCAGGACGCGAAAGGACGCGACTACGAAGACAATGCAATTCGTTTCGCGTCGTTGTCGGCGGCAGCGGTGAAGATTGCCGAAGGCGTTCGAGGGTTCAAGAAGCCGGACATCGTGCACGCGCACGACTGGCATTCAGGACTCACGCCGCTCTTGATGAAGCAGGCCGGCGTGCACGCAAAAAGCGTTTTCACGATCCATAATCTGGCGTTCCAGGGCAACTATTCGCTCTCGCTTGGTGCAGCGCTCGGCGTGCCTGCCAAGTGGCTCGTGCCCGCGTTGACCGAACCGGCGAGCATCGAGTTTTATGGTGCATTGAGTCTGATGAAAGCGGGCATTGTCCACGCCGACCATATCGCGACCGTCAGCGAAACGTATGCTCGCGAAATCCTCACGCCGCGCTTCGGCCACCTGATGGAAGGCCTGCTGCAAAGTTGCGCCGGCAAGCTGTCGGGCATCATCAATGGTATCGATGTGGATACCTGGGACCCGAAGACGGATCCAGCGATCTCCCGCCGTTTTTGTTTCGACGATATGCGCGGCAAGCACGCCTGCAAGCGCGAGCTGCAGCAGATGTTCGGCCTGCCGGCCGCCCCCTTCGCGCCGGTGATTGCGCTCGGCAGCCGGATGACATCGCAGAAAATGGCCGATGTCGCCGTGGAAGCCATCCCCGCGCTGCTGAAACGCTATCCGCGTTTGCAGATTGCGGTGCTCGGCAAAGGCGAAGCACATATAGAAGCCGCGTTCCAGCGGCTGGCGCAGACCTGGCCGGATCGGGTGGGCGTCTATATAGGCTACGACGAGCGCCGCGCGCACGTGCTGCATGCCGGCGCGGACATCCTGCTGCACGGCAGCCGTTTCGAGCCGTGCGGCCTTACGCAAATCTACGCCATGCGTTATGGCACGTTGCCCGTGGCGTCGCGCGTAGGCGGGCTGGCGGATACGATCGTGGACGCGGCCGAAGCAGCTGACACTGCGGGGCATCGGACGGCTTTCCAGGCGTCACCCCTCGGCGGCTTCGAGGGCGCAACGTCCTCGCGCCCGGCGACCGGCTTCCTCTTCGACGGCGACCGTGTCCACGACATGACCGCCGCCGCTGCACGCGCCATCGACGCCTTCATGCGTCCGCAACAATGGCGCACGCTTCAACGCAACGCAATGGCGCGCGACTACGGATGGAACCATGCGGTAGCGAAATATGTCCAGCTATACGCGGGTCTCACCGATGCACGTCCTGCCAAAGCACCGTTGCGCACGCGCCGCTTGCCGGTCAGGGTTCGGGCCGTACCGGTCACGGCGGTGGCCGGGGCCGAGCGCCGTGAAGCGGAACAGGCGCAATTCGTCGCACGCAGCGCCTGACGTTCCACACCGCCCCGTTCGATGGTACGGTTACACGGTTGGCCGCTCGTGGTGCACTGGATTGCAGTGCACCACGAGCGAATGTCGTCTGACCTGAACCCGCATGCGGGTCGCGAACCATTAGCTACCCTCAGGCTTCGACATGCGCCGGGAACCGTGAAGAGGTGCGGCACGCTACGTGCTGTGTCCCTTGAGCGACCCTGGCGCCGCACCGAACGGCGTATCGTCTGATGACCCGAGGTCTGATGTCGTCTGATGCCGATACCCACCGCACTCGTCACCCCGGAACTGGTGCTTTGAAGACTGTCTGAGGCTCGTCTGCCGTAGCCGTTCTTGCGGTTTGGTTTATTGCCTGGTTGAGCGCGATCGCGTTTTCCCGCATCCACGCCATAGCAGGACGAACTGGAAAAGACGACCGATGGAACACCATCAGATGCTTCAAGCGTATGCCCCAAGAATCTATTTCATCGACCCGCTTCTCGTCGGACCGTTGCCTGAGTGGTCCGCACAATTCGAACATGCCGCCGCGCTGGGCTTCGATCATGTCCTGATCGGATCACCGTTCCAGCCAGGCAGCAACGGTCACCGACAGGCCGTAGCCGACCACCACAAACTTAACGCGGTATTTGACTCGGACGCCTCCGCGAGTGAGCGGTTGCGCCTGCTGGCCAGCCAGGCGAGCCGGCACGGCCTGAGCGTGCTGGTGGACATCACGCTCGACCACGTCAGCGCCGAAGGCGGTTTGTTCCGTGACAACCGCCACTGGTTTCATCCGTTCGAAGCGGCTGAAGCCCGGCTCGACCCGCGTCACGCGCCGCATGAAGAAAGCGTGGCGTATGCGAATTTCGGCGATGGCGAAGCGGCCCAGGCGCTCACCGAATGGTGGGCGCGCGAATTGATGCTGCTAGCCGATGCCGGCATTGGCGGCTTTCGCTTCGAGGCGCCGCACAAGGTGCCGGCGCACGTATGGCGCAGGCTGGGTGCGGCCGTTCGCGAACGTCATCCGCAGACAAAATGGCTCGCATGGACCGTCGGCATCAGCCGCCAGGACCTGGCCGCTCTCGCCGATGCCGGTTTCGACTCGGTGTTTTCATCGTCGCGATGGTGGGATTTCCAGAGCAACTGGCTCTTCGATGAACACGCCGCGCTGTTTCGCATCGCGCCGCCCATTGCATTCCCCGAAGAGCCCTACGGTTCGCGCCTGCTGCACGATCTGCCTGACACCAGCGACTCGTCGCTGGTCGAACGTGCCTACCGGCGCGCGTTGTACACGGCGGCGGGCATAGGCACCGGCCTGCTCGTGCCCATGGGCTTCGAATACGGCGTCACGCAGCCGCTCACCTACAACCACGGCAGCGCGGAAGAATTCCGGCGCGCAAGGGAAGGCGCGCGCTTCAATGTGTCGACGGAAGTGGCGCATGCCAACGCGTTGCAACGCAACTCGGCGGCGCTGGCGAGCACCGGCGAACTGCGCGCGCTGACCGGCGCGGGCACGCCTTACGCGGCCATCCTGCGCGGCAGCGGGCCGGACCTGCGGATCGCGGCCGAAGCGGCGCTGATCGTGCTCAACCCGGATCTCACCACGCCGGTTTATGTCGATACGCGCCATCTGCTGGACGGCGCACCGGGCAACTTCACGCGGTTCCGCCCGATTGGCGAGGACACGGCGGAAACGCCGCTGCCGCTCGCGCCGTTCCTGCTGCAAGCGGGCGAAGTGCGCCTGCTGCGCGGCGCGGCCGAGCCGCCCATCCTGCTCGCGCAACCGCAGGTCAAGCGCGGCTCGAAAGCGGCCGACAAGAAGTCGGTGAACGACGCGCTGCTCGCGCCGCGGGTGGCGATCGAAAGCGTGACGCCATCGGTCGATCACGGGCGCTTCCCGGCGAAGCGGGTCGTGGGCGAAGCGGCTGAAATCACCGCCGCGATTTTTGGCGAAGGCCACGACAAGATCGCGGCCGCCGTGCAATGGCGCGGCGCCGATGAAACCGACTGGCACGAAGTGCCCATGGTCCCTGTCATTCCGCTGGGCAACGACCTGTGGACCACGCACATTCCGCTCGATCGTCTAGGCCGTCATGAATTTACGGTGATCGCATGGCGCGACGACTTCGCTTCGCTGATCGATCACATGCAGAAGAAGCTGAAAGCAGGACAAACCGTTGAACTCGAACTCGAGGAAGCGCGGCATTTGTTCGCGCTGATCCTGGCCGAGGTGAAAACCACGGAAGGCGCGCAGACGGAACCGCTGGAAGGGACCGTCAAGCAGTTCGCCAAAGCCGATGCAGACACGCGCCTCGCGCTGGCGCTCGCGCCGGAAACGGCGCAGGCGATAGAGGCGGCGCGGCATCGGCCGTTCCTGTCACGCGATCCGGTGACGTATCGCATCGACGCCGAACGCGCGGCCGCGCGCTTTGCAAGCTGGTACGAAATCTTCCCGCGCTCGATGAGCGACGACGAAAACCGCCACGGCACCTTCGTCGATGTGATCAGCAAGATGCCGCGGATTCGCCAGATGGGTTTCGACGTGCTGTACTTCCCGCCGATCAACCCCATTGGCGTGGCGAACCGCAAGGGCAAGAACAATACGCTGACGGCTCTACCCGGCGATGTGGGCAGCCCGTACGCTATTGGCGGCAAGGAAGGTGGCCACGACGCCCTGCACCCGGAACTCGGCAACCTGGACGACTTCAAGCAGATGCTGGAAGCCGCGCGTGCCCACGGCCTGGAAATCGCACTCGATTTCGCCGTGCAGTGCTCACCGGATCATCCCTGGCTGAAGGAGCATCCCACGTGGTTCGCGTGGCGCCCCGACGGCACGCTGCGTTATGCGGAAAATCCGCCGAAGAAGTATCAGGACATCGTGAATCCCGACTTCTACGCGCAGGACGCGAAGCCCGAACTCTGGCTCGCATTGCGCGACGTATTCCTGTTCTGGATCGCGGCGGGCGTGAAGATTTTCCGCGTCGATAATCCGCACACGAAACCCATGCCGTTCTGGGAATGGGTGATCGGTGACGTGCGCGCGCGTCATCCCGACGCCATGTTCCTGGCTGAAGCGTTCACGCGTCCGCGCGTGATGAACCGCCTCGCCAAGCTCGGATTCTCGCAGTCGTACACGTACTTCACCTGGCGCGAGTCGAAGCGCGATTTCCTGGAATACATGCACGACCTGACGCAGACGGACGCGAAGGATTATTTCCGGCCGAACTTCTTCGTCAATACGCCCGATATCAACCCCCGTTTCCTGCAAGGCTCGGGCCGCGCCGGTTTCGTGATCCGTGCCGCGCTCGCCGCCACGCTGTCGGGGTTATGGGGGGTGTATAGCGGCTTCGAACTCTGCGAAGCCGCGGCGCTGCCGAACAGCGAGGAATATCTCGATTCGGAGAAGTATCAGATCCGGGCCTGGGACTGGAACCGGCCGGGCAATATCGTCGGGGAAATTACCGCGCTGAACCGGATCAGGAAGGCAAACCCGGCGCTGCATTCGCATCTCGGCGTCAACTTCCTTCCCGCTCACAACGACAACATCCTGTTCTTCGAGAAGGCAAATGCGGCGCGCGACAACGTCGTGCTGGTCGCGATCAATCTCGATCCGTTCAACGAACAAGGCGCGGACGTGGAACTGCCGTGGCAGACGTTGAATAATTGGGGCGTGCAGGAATGGGACGCGCTGGCCGTGGAGGACCAGATGACCGGCGAACGTTTCGAGTGGCGCGGCAGACGGCAGCATATCCGCCTCGACCCGAACACGCGGCCGTTCGCGATCTGGCGAATCGCGCCGACGTGGGGACTGCCGCGAGCGCCGACGGCGCTCTGAGCACCACATGGGCGTCACCTGACAGTCATTATCACGACGGCACTCGCCGACGTGGCACAGAACAACTCATACAGCCGGGACAAGACACCGTCGCGGCTCAAGGAGCGACACGTGAAGCGTAACAAGAACTCGACTCTCAGCGACGATCCGCTCTGGTACAAAGACGCGATCATCTATCAGATCCACATCAAGTCCTTCTTCGATGCG
>Ga0073928_10006072_pt1 | contig 16476 bp, 13 predicted proteins | sample PaiPotPPA55metaG_FD_76969 | JGI IMG/M metagenome (GOLD analysis project Ga0073928, IMG submission 76969) | Iron sulfur acid spring bacterial and archeal communities from Banff, Canada, to study Microbial Dark Matter (Phase II) - Paint Pots PPA... ... | reverse complement strand
TTCTCCGTGCCGATGTTTCCCGACGCCACAAACCAGTACCGCTGGATCATGATCTGGCTTTCCGTCGTAGCGATCATTTACGGCGCGCTCGTTTGCATGATGCAGAAAGACATGAAGAAGCTGATCGCGTATTCATCGGTGAGCCACCTCGGCTTTTGCACGCTGGGAATTTTCGCGCTCACGCCGCTCGGGCTTACCGGCAGTATCCTCCAGCAGATCAATCACGGAATTTCCACCGGGGCGCTCTTCTTAATCGTGGGCGTCCTGTATGAACGCCGCCACACGCGGTTGATTTCCGAATTCGGCGGCCTCTCGACGCCGATGCCGAATTTCGCCGCGATTTACATGATCGTGACCCTTAGTTCGCTCGGCATGCCGCTGCTGAACGGATTCGTGGGTGAGTTCACGATTTTGAAGGGGGTGTTCGACGTGCGATGGCAATGGGCGGCGTGGGGCGTGATCGGCGTGGTTCTGGGCGCCGCTTACTTGCTGTGGCTGTACCAGCGGGTGATGTTCGGCAACGTGACGAATCCGGCGAACGAGCACTTGCCCGATTTGAACTGGCGCGAGTACGCGACGCTCGTTCCGCTGATCGTGCTGGCGTTCTGGCTCGGGATTTATCCCTCGCCCATTTTTCGCGTGTTGGATACTCCGGTGCAGCGCATCGTCAAGGTGGTGAACCCTGGGTACTACCCGCCTCCGCCGACAGTAAGCGCCGCGGCCGTGCCTCCACCGATGCACGTGGGTGATGCCGCCGCCCCAACCGCTGCGCGAGCCGAAGTGAAATAGCGAAGTGAAGTAGCGAGGTGAAATAGATGGACCCGCAGGTTCTGTCGCAGACGCTCACCGACTCGATGTTCATCTTGCCCGCGGCGATGCTCGGCCTGTTCGGCCTGGCAATTCTGCTGACGGATTTTTTCCTCGCGCGCGATCAAAAATCGTGGAATTCGGTGACGGCCATGCTCGGGGTGGGCTTCAGCGGCGGCGCGTTGTACGAGGTGGCGCATCAGAATCGCTTCGCGTTCAACAACTCCATCGTCATCGACCCGTTCTTCGTGTTTTTCAGCGCGCTCTTTCTGGCCTCCACCGCGCTGGTGATTTTGCTCTCGGTGCGCTACATGGAAATCGAACGCGAACAGCACGGCGAATACTACGCGCTGATGCTTTTCGCCACGATCGGGATGATGTTTCTCGCCTGCGGCAACGACCTGATCGTGCTCTTCATCGGCCTCGAGACGATGGCCCTCGCGTTCTACGTGCTATCCGGATTCCTGCGCCGCGACCGCCGCTCGAACGACGCCGCGATGAAATACGTCCTGATCGGCGCGTTCAGCTCCGGGATTCTTGCCTACGGCTTCTCGATCCTCTATGGCATTGCGGGTTCGACGAACCTGAACGACATCACGGAAGCGATCGCGAAAAAGCCGGCGAACGATCTGATGACGTTCATCGCCCTCGGCGCTGTGGCTGCGGGCGGGTTGTTCAAGATTGCGGCGGTGCCGTTCCATCAATGGGCGCCCGACGTGTACGAAGGCGCGCCGACAACGATTTCGGCTTACGTCAGCGTCGCCTCTAAGACCGCCAGTTTCGCGCTTCTCCTGCGGCTTTTTCTCACCGTGTTCTGGCCGGTTCGCACGGAGTGGCTGATGCTGGTGGCCACGGTCGCGGTGCTGTCGCTGACGCTGGGCGCGTTCGCGGCGATCACCCAAACGAACATCAAGCGGCTGCTCGCATATTCCTCGATCACGCAGGTGGGATATATCCTGCTGGGCCTGGTGGGCAGCGTGAACAAAGACGGTTTGGTGAACAGGCTGGGCCTCGAAGCGGTCGCCTTCTACTTGATGGTGTATCTGTTTTTCAACACGGGCGCTTTTGCGATCGTGATCGTATTGCGGCGCAAGGGCGTTATCGGCGACGACGTGGACGACCTGAACGGCCTGATCCACCGCAATCCCGGTGCCGCGATTCTGATGCTCATCTTCCTGCTTTCGCTTGCCGGGATTCCGCCCACCGCCGGCTTCTTCGCGAAGCTGTTCGTTTTCTGGTCGCTGATTCAGACGCAGCATTACGTTCTGGCGCTTCTCGCGGTGGCCTACATTCTGCCCGCTGTGTACTACTATTTCCGTTTGGTGGCGGCGATGTTTGTGCGCGAGTCGGTTGACCCTGTGCGGCCGGTGATTTCACTGGGGCAGTGGGTGGCGCTTGGCGCGATGGTGGCCGTGACGCTTGCCGCCGGAATTCTTCCCGAGTGGTTCGTGCGCCTCGCCACAAACTCGATCTTCATTCCTTTCGCCCACTGAGTCCGGATATGGAGATGCCGCAACAGCCTCCGTCGCGAAAAGACACCGGGGGATTCGCGCGGCAATTCGCTTTGGCCATGGAACTCCCGTTCCTGCTTGCAGGCGGCGTGGTGGCAGGAGGCTTGTTGGGCTACCTGCTCGACCGCTGGTGGCACACCAAACCCTACCTGATGCTCGCTCTCGGGGCCCTCGGATTTTTCGCCTCTCTCCGCGATATGCTGAGAAGATTGCAGAAGGATGATCCCGACAAGCCTTCAAACCCGGGACCGTGAAGTCCACGCCCGGTTTTCCCGGCGCCTGCAATGGTTGACGCTTTCCCTGGGGCTGTGCGGGGCCGTTGCCGGGGCAATCTTTCGGTCAGCCGCGATGGGATTGGCAATCGCGATGGGTGCGGTTCTTGCGTGGTTGAACTATCGCTGGCTCGACCAGGGGCTGGGCGCGCTTGTCACAGCGGCCACGGCGCAAGAGGGCAGCGAGCAGCCGCGTGTTCCATGGCTCGTTTACGGGAAATTCGCGGGCCGCTACGTGTTGATAGGCCTCGCCGTGTATGTTACTGTTCATTTCTTCGCAGTACCCCTGATTGGCGTCGTGATTGGCCTGCTTGCGTTGGGTGCGGGCGCGATGGCCGAAGGGCTTTATGAAGTTTTCTCGGGGACCGAATAGGGAATGACTGAGCACCTGAACTGGTTCACCGCCTTTCTCAACAAATGGTTCGGCAGCGCCGTTTTGGCCCTCCTTTCTGCTTTACATATCACCCCGGAGCATCCGAGCCATCCCATTCCCAATCACCTTGCGATGGCTATTTTGGTCTTTCTTATCGCCGCGCTCTTCTTTCTGTGGCTGCGGCCAAGGATTTCAGTGGAACGCCCGGGCGGAGCGCAGCAAGTGACCGAGTTCCTGCTCACCAATCCCATGAGGGTGGGCATCCGGGACATCCTCGAAGACAGCATCGAACATCACCCGGACCGGTATCTTCCCATGGTTGGAGCGATCGCTATTTTCGTCCTGATGTCCAACGCGATCAGCGTTTTTCCCACCCTTGCTTCACCGACGGGTAACCCGAGCGTGCCGCTGGCGTGCGCCGTTTTGACGTTCGTTTATTACAACTGGGTGGGTCTGCGCGAGCACGGACCCTTGGGATACGCGAAACATTTTGCGGGTCCGGTCTGGTGGCTTTCCTGGCTGATTTTCCCCGTCGAGATTGTGAGCCATCTGGCGCGCCTGCTCTCGCTTACCGTCCGCTTGTGGGCCAACATATTCGCCAGCGAATTGATCTACATCATCTTCTTGACCCTTTTGATGGCTCCCGCGGTGCAGGTGGGCAATACGCATCCGGCGCTGGGCTTCATCTTGTTCATCTTTCCCGTTACCCTGCCGGTTGCTTTCATCTTGTTGCACTTGTTCGTGTCGGTCGTGCAGGCGTTCGTCTTTACAATTCTTCCCGCGATTTATATCGGCATGGCAACCGCCGAAGAGCACTAATCCGGCTTGATCGCCGACCAATGTGAGCCCGGCTGTTTGAGGATGTCGGGAACCACCTCCTGGCGGCTCTTTATAAAAAGGAGAAACAGATGAGGAAATTCGCTGGGATCTTTCTGTTGCTGGTTGTTGTTGCGCTGGTAGCTTTGCCGGTGTTGGCTGCCCAAGGCTCGCCGGAAGGCGCTGCCAAGCCGCCCGAGCATGTTGCCACGGGCATCGTCTTTGCGGCAGGTCTTTCGATGGCGATCGCCGCGGCCTTCTGTGGAATCGGGCAGTCGCGTGTGGCAGCGGCCGCTTGCGAAGGGATCGCTCGAAACCCCGGAGCCGCGGGCGCGATTCGCTTGGCTATGATCCTTGGCCTCGTTTTCATCGAGACATTGGTGCTTTTCACACTGGCCATTGTCATCGTGAAAGTGGGCTATTAGCTTCGACTAAATTCAAACGCAGCTTGGGCCCGGAAGTTTGCGCGAGCGATCTTCCGGGCTTTTTTTGTAACGCCGGCATCTTGCCGGCGCCACAAAAATCAGCGCAGCGGCAGGGAATCGGCTGCGGCCTTTGCGAGCATCAAGACGCGAGCGGGGAAAATTCCCAAGTACAGAGTGCCGACGGCGGCGACAAGCAGCGCGACGCTGAGGGCCGGGGCGACCTTCGTAGGAGTGTAGTTCTTCGACGGTTCCCAGAAATACATCGCAACGATCACCCGCAAATAGTAGTACGCACCGATCACGCTGTTGATTGCCGCGATCACTACGAGCCACACAACCGGATTTCCGTACACAACGTGCGAGTCGAGCGCCGCCTGGAACGCGAAGAACTTGCCGAGGAATCCGCCGGTAGCGGGCAGTCCCAACAGCGATAGCAGAAACAGCGAGAAGCAAGCCGCCAGCACCGGCTGGCGCATCCCTAGCCCGCCATAGTCGCGAATATCCAGCCGTTTTTCTCCTTGCTGTCCCAGATGCGCGATCACCAGAAACGCGCCCACTTTCATCAGCGCGTACGCCGCAAGGTAAAAGAGCACCGCAGCGATTCCGAGATCGGTCGAGGCAATGAACGCGACCAGGATATACCCCGCATGCGCGATCGAAGAGTACGCGAGCATGCGTTTCACGTTCGTTTGCACGAGCGCGGCTAAATTGCCGATCAACATTGTCAGCGCCGCGGAAACCCATATCGCCCAGAACCACAGATTGCTCGCCGAGCCGAACGAAACGTAGAAAATCCGAAGCATCAGCGCGAACGTGGCGGCTTTCGGCCCGGAAGCAAGCAGCGCGGTCACCGGCGTGGGAGCGCCTTCATAAACGTCCGGCGCGTACACCTGGAAGGGCGCGACGACTACCTTGAATCCGAGTCCCACGAAGATCAGGCCGAGCCCGAGAATCGCCAGGTCCGGCACGCGCGGCGCCGCTTCGAGAAAAGCCTGCACCTTATCGATGCGCGTGGTTCCGGTGGCGCCGTACGTCATCGCGACTCCGTAAAGGAAAAACGCGGTAGCGAACGAGCCCAGGATGAAATATTTCAGCGACGCTTCGTTCGATGCTAGCGCGCGCCGCCGGAAGCCCGCGAGAACGTACGTGGAAATGGAACTCATCTCGAGGCCCAGAAACGCAGTGACCATCTCGTTCGCGCCGCCCAGTATGCCCATGCCCGCCGTGGCAAACAGGACCAGCGCGTAGTATTCGCCGCGCTGGATGCCTTCGGCGTCGAGATAGTCGATGGAACCGAGAATGGCGAGGGCCGCCGCAGCAATCACGACGACGTGAACAAACAGGCTGAACGTGTCGTCGCGAATCAGCCCGCCATAGGCAAGGCCCGGGTCGTGCGAGGCGAGGTACACACCCCCGAAAGCCGCGAGCGTTCCCGCGAACGCCACCCACGCGAGCGCTCGCTGCCGCGCGGCGCCGAGGAACGCGTCCAGAACCATGATGACGACGCCGAACGCGCACAAAATGATTTCAGGCGCGAGGCGATGGAAGTTCGCAATCTGGTCGGCGGGAATCTGCATTAAGGTCGCTCCCGCTTTTCGGCGATCGGTGTGAGTGAAGGATGCCCGTTGCCGTGCGGCAAAACGACTACGGGCGCCGATCCAGGCTTGATAGCCGGGGGTTTCGCGACATCCTGCATCTGGTTTAACGGCTTGAGCACGTTGTCGGTCGCCGCAGCCATGCGGCTGGTGAAGAGCGGTGAAGCGACGCCCATGAACACGATAACGAGCGCCATGGTGACGAGAATGATCCGCTCGCGGGTGGACGCATCGGGGAGCGTGCGATTTTTCTCCACCGTCACTTCGCCGAGAGCCACGCGTTGGTAAGCCCACAGCAGGTAGATGGCGGAGAGCACCGCGCCGCTTGCGGCCCACGAGGCCCAGGCGTGACGCGTCGCGAACGTGCCGATCAGAATCAGGAACTCGCCGATGAATCCGTTGAGCGGCGGCAGCGCGAGCGACGAAAGCGCGATGAACAGGAAAAAGCCCATCAGGATGGGCATTGGTGTCGCAAGGCCGCCGAATTCCTTGATCTCGTGCGTGTGGCGGCGGTCGTAGAGCATCCCGACCGCAAGAAACAGCGCGCCCGTTGAGATTCCGTGGTTCAGCATCTGGTAGATCGCGCCCTGAGCCGCTATTGAGTTGAACGCGAAAATCCCCAGCACGACGAAGCCGAGGTGGCTCACCGACGTGTACGCGACAAGCCGTTTCAAATCGTGTTGCACCGTGGCCACCATCGCGCCGTAGACGATTCCGATGATCGCGAGAATGCCGATGTAGGGCGCAGCTTTCGACGCGGCGTGCGGAAACAGCGGCACGCAGAAACGCAGCATGCCGTAGGTTCCCAGCTTCAGCATCACGCCGGCGAGGATCACAGAACCAGCCGTCGGCGCTTCCGTATGTGCGTCGGGCAGCCAGGTGTGCAGCGGAAACAGAGGCACCTTGATCGCGAACGCGAGGAAAAACGCGAGGAAGAGAAGCATCTCAGTTCGAGGCGAAATCAACCTCAGCCATTGCGGATCGCTGAGTATGCCGGGCAGGTCAAACGTATGCGTCAAGTTGTAGAGCCACAGAATCGCCACCAGCATCAGGATCGAGCCGAACATCGTGTACAGAATGAATTTCACGGCGGCGTAGATGCGGCGGTCGTGGCCCCAAATACCGATGATGAAATACATCGGAATCAGAGTCAGTTCCCAGAAGAGGAAAAAGAGAAACAGGTCGAGCGAGACGAAGACGCCGATCATGGCCGTCTCGATCACCAGCAGCGAAACGAAAAACCCTTTCACGTTTTGCTGGATCGATTGCCACGAGCACAGAATTGCGAGCGGCGTGAGGAACGTTGTGAGCAGGACGAGAAACAGGCTGATGCCGTCGATGCCAATGTGGTAGTGAATGCCTCGGCCGATCCAGTCGTGAAACTCTTCGAGCTGGAAATTCGGATTGGCGGAATCGAAACCGCGAAGCAGAAACAGCGAGAGCACAAACTCGCAGAGCGATGCGGCCAGCGCAATCCTGCGAATCCACACGTGATCCTGGGAACGCAGCAGGAGCAGCGCAACGATGCTCACCATCGGCAGAAACGTAATGACCGTCAGAAAGTAGCCGTGCGTGCTCATCGTACCCATCTAGCGCACCATCCAGTAGCCGAGCCCGAACAGCAGCATCGTGAAGCCCACAGCGCCCACCACCACCCACGTGGCGTAGCTGCGCGCGTTGCCCGATTGCAATTCGCGCACCTGCCCGCCTGCTTCGCGCGAAACGTGCGCGACTCCGTTCACCGTGCCATCGATCACCTTTTCGTCGACGAAGTGCCACAGCACTTTGGTGGAAATCCATAGGAACGGGCGCACGAACAGCGCGCCGTAGATTTCGTCGATGTAATACTTGTTGTAGATGAGTGCGTACAGGCCGTCCATGCGCTGCACCATGCGCTTCGCGGCGTCGGGCTTGTGAATGTAGAACCACCACGCGAGCAGCAACCCGAGGACCGCAGCGATCACGGGCGGGCCGGTGAGCGCGTGGATCAGATCCGCTCTAGGGCTCGGCTCGATTCCGGCGGCTTCGCCCGCGGCGGCGGCGAGCGATTCCGGTTGCGTCACAATTCCCTGGCCCTGATAGGACGCGAATACTGGGTGCACGAAGGATTCGAAGTAGTCCTGTCCGCCCACCAGGTGCGGCGCGGCGAACCAGCCTCCGGCAACCGCGCAAATCGCAAGGATCATCAGCGGCACGGTCATGCTGCCGGGCGACTCGTGCACGTGAACTTTCTTTTCGTCGTAGCGCTGTTTGCCGAAAAACGTCAGGAACACGAGCCGAAACATATAAAAGGATGTGAGGAACGCGCCGACGAGCCCCAGCGCCCATAGCCAGGTATTCGCGTGAGGGCCCGCGCTCGCGGCTTCGAGGATTTCGTCCTTGCTGAAGAATCCCGAAAATCCGGGTATGCCCGCGATCGCAAAGGTGGCCAGGAACATCGTCCAGTACGTGATGGGAATTTTCCGGCGCAGGCCGCCCATTTTGCGCATGTCCTGCTCGCCATTCATCGCGTGAATCACCGAACCCGCGGCGAGAAAGAGCAAGCCTTTGAAAAACGCATGCGTCATCAGGTGAAAGATTCCGGCGGCATACGCCCCGACGCCGCAGCCCAGAAACATATAGCCCAGCTGCGAGACGGTCGAGTAGGCGAGCACCTTCTTGATGTCGGTTTGCAGCACGCCGATGGTTGCGGAATAAAACGCCGTGACGGCTCCCACCAGCGCCACCACGAACATGGCGAGCGGCGCGCGCGAAAATAGCGGATGCATCCGCGCCACCATATAGACGCCCGCGGTCACCATCGTCGCGGCGTGGATCAGCGCGCTGACGGGCGTCGGCCCCTCCATGGCATCGGGCAGCCAGACGTACAGCGGTATCTGCGCCGACTTGCCGATGGCGCCAGCGAAAAGGAGCAGGCAAATCGCCGTCAGGACGCCGATGGCGGACGCGCTCTCAACCGACCGATTCGCCACATCGGCGAAGATCGTGCCGAAATCAATCGAGTGGAACGTCCAGAACGCGAGCAGAATGCCGATGGTGAATCCGAAATCGCCGATCCGCGTGGTGATGAACGCTTTTTTCCCGGCATCGGCGGCCGATTTCTTCAGGAACCAGAAACCAATCAAAAGATAGCTGCAAAGGCCAACGCCCTCCCAGCCGACGAACATAAGAACCAGATTCGCGGCGAGCACCAGCGTCAGCATGAAAAAGACGAACAAGTTCAAGTAGGAGAAGAAGCGGTAGTAGCCGCCTTCGTGTGCCATGTAGCCGGTGGAGTAGATGTGGACGAGGAGGCTGACGAACGTAACGACGAGGAGCATTACAATCGTCAACTGGTCGACGCTGAGCGCGAAATCCACGTTGAAGCCGCCCACGCTCATCCAATTGAAATACCGCTGAAACCACGCGTGGCTCGTATCAATCTGCAGAAATTCGCGAATCAACTCGAGCACGCACAAGAACGACAGCGACACCGATCCGATTCCGACTGCGTTCACGGCGGACCGCGGCCAGTTCTTCCCCAAAAGGCCGTTGACTCCCGCGCCGACGAGAGGCAGAGCAAGAATGAGCCAGAGATGATTGAGAATAAACATTCCGCAGTTCAGAACTTCAAGAGATTCACGTCTTCCACGTTCAACGTGCGCCGGTTATGCGCAATTGTAATCACGATGGCCAGGCCCACAGCCGCTTCCGCAGCCGCGACGACGATCACGAAGAACACGTAAACCAGTCCTGCGAGATCGCCATGCGCCCGCGCGAAAGCCACGAACGCCAGATTCACGGCGTTGAGCATCAGCTCGATGGCCATGTAAATGGTGATGATGTTGCGCTTGAAAACGAACCCCACCACGCCAAGTCCAAATAGCACGGCGCTGAGCACCAGATAGTAAGAAACGGGAACGACGCTCATTCGCCCTTCTTCGCCAGAACCAAGGCGCCCACAATCGCGATCAGAACCAGGATCGACGTCGCCTCGAACGGAAACAGATAATCGCGGAAGAGCAGGTTCGAAAGGTCAACGGTGGAGACAGCATCCGCATTCACCGCGCCCGCGCCGTTCGCCACGGTTGTGCCGACGGCCGATCCCCACATCCAGTACGCCACCTCGAGCAGCAGAAAGAATCCCAGCGGCACCCCCACATATTTCGCAATCTTGCTGTAGTTCGTGCGCACCTCCACGCCGGCGTTAAGCAGCATGATCACGAACACAAACAGCACCATCACCGCTCCCGCGTAAACGATCACTTGCACGGCCGCGATAAACTCCGCGCCGAGAAGCAGGTAGAGCACCGCCAGCGACATCATCACCAGGATGAGCGCGAGCGCGCTGTGAATCGGCTCGCGGGCCACGATAAGCAGCACGGCTCCAAGCACCGCCGCCGCCGCGCAGATGAAAAACAGAATGAACGGGATGCTCATCCGTGCCTCAGGAGAATCACCAGAGCAGTTGCCACCAGGTTTACGAGCGACACGGGCAGCAGCAGTTTCCAGCCGAATGACATCAATTGGTCGTAACGAAAGCGCGGCAGCGTGCCGCGAATCCATACGTACACGAACAGAAAACCGATCACCTTGGTCACGAACCAGAACGGCCCTTGAATCACCTGCATTACAGACGGCGCCAGGCAGATCAATCCGCCCGCGAAGCAGAGAAGCGTCACCACGGCAAACTGAATGCGTGCAATCCCGCGCATATGCACAGCCGTGTCGTAGGCGCAGTAGAGTCCCAGCAGCACAAGTCCCGCGCCCGGAAGGTAAAGCTGCCATTTCCACGAATCCGGAAACGGCGAGAGCCAGCCGCCGAAAAACAGAATCGTCGCCAGGCACGAAACCGTGATCATGTTCGCGTATTCGGCCATGAAGAACATCGCGAACTTGAAGCTGGAATATTCCGTGTGGAAGCCCGCGACGAGTTCGGTCTCGGCTTCCGGCAGGTCGAATGGAACGCGGTTCGTTTCCGCAATCGCCGCGGTGATGTAACACAGGAAGCCGATGATCTGCGGCCACACGTGCCAATGCCGAATGCTGCCGTACTGGTGCTCGATGATTCCGTTGAAGCTGAAGGACCCGGCCAACAGCAGCACGCCCACCACCGAAAGCGTGAGCGAAACTTCGTAGCTGATCATTTGCGCGGAGCTGCGCAGGCCGCCGAGCAGCGGATACTTGCTGTTCGACGACCACCCCGCCAGCGCCACGCCGTACACGCCGATCGACGTAATCGCGAAAAGGAACAGCAATCCGATGCTGGAATTCGCGACGATGAAGACAGGTTGGCCGAACAGTTGCACGCTAGGCGGCCCGAAGGGAATCAGCGCCAGCGTTGTAAGCGCGAGCGATAGCGCCAGGAACGGCGCCAGAACGTACATGAGCCTATCCGCGGCGGGCGGCGTGACGTCTTCTTTGAAAAGGAATTTCAACCCGTCAGCCAGCGGTTGCAGCAATCCGTGCGCGCCGACGTAGTACGGCCCCCAGCGCGATTGGATATGGGCGACCACCTTCCGCTCGAACCAGGTGACGTAGGCTAGCGCCGTCATCACCACGAACAGCAGGACGGCGATTTTAGCTAGCGATACCACCAGGACTGCGTGCTGGGCGATGAAATCCACGGAGTATCTTTTGCCTCGTTCGTCGATTTGAGTTTGGAGCAGTAGCGACCCAGAGTACCGCTGCTAAACAAAGAGTCATGCGAAGAGAAAACCAGGCCGACCGGAACCTCGTGCGATGTATCCACCGTCTTGCACGACGCGTGCGAAAGCTCCGCCCGGCCGGCAAGCAGATGCGCCACCGACAAATCGTAGCCGGCAACATGCTGGCGAATTTCGTCGAACGCCACCTCGGGCGTTCGCAGGCGAACGGGCGAGCCGAGCCCGAGCATCGCAAGCTGGTGCGTCAGAATCCGCAGCAAGTCGTAATCGCTGCGCGGGCCTTGCGCATCGACGCCGCGGTGCGTCATCTGCACTTCGCCGGCCGTGTTCGTCATCGTGCCGTCTTTCTCATACGTGGACGCGGCGGGCAGCACAACGTCGGCTCGCTGCGCCGTCTCCGTCAGGAACATATCCTGGACGACGAGCAAGTCGAGACTCGCGATCCGATCGGGCGCCGAAACACCGAATGTTTTTACCGGATTCGCGCCGACCACATAGAGCGCTTTCAGTTTTCCCGCCGAAGCGGCTTCCATCATCGCGCGCGCGTTCATCCCGGGAGCAGGCGAAATTTCGCCGCCCCACAGTTTGCCGAATCGCGAACGCTCCGCAGGATCCGATAGCGCCGCGTAGCCGGGCAGCCGGTCGGGCAAAACGCCCATTTCCGCGGCGCCGCGCGAGTTGGCGTAGTCGCCAAGGGGAAGGTAGCGAGTCTTTCCCTGCAAGCGCGACCCGAACGCAACCAGATCCCACACTGCCGGGCCATGAATCTCCGCGCCGAAAACAATCACGACGTCCGCTTCGCTTTCGATCGATGCTTTCAATTTGCCGAGCGCGTCGGAAACGCCGGCGTCGAACTGGCCTTCTCCCTTGGCAAGCCAGCGCACCGCGTCTGCCTCGGCGCCTTTCGCAACTTCCACCGCTTGCGCGGCTTTGCGGTGAATCTGGCTCGGCTGGCCGTTGATCACGTACAGCCGCTGGCCGTGATGGCGGACGCCCGTGCGGATCTGCCACGCCACGAGGGGATTCTGCTGCGTCACATCGTTGCCGATCAGCAGCACGCTTTGGGCCGTGTAGATATCGGCCATCGTCGCCTGCGCGTCCTTGGCTCTCGGGCCGAGCGCCGCGGCCAGGCTCGCATAGTCCGCGGTGCGATGGTGATCGAGATTATTCGTGCCCAGAGTGATGCGCGCGAAGCGATTCAGCAGATAGTTTTCTTCGTTGGTGGTGTGATTCGAGCCGATCACACCGATCGAGGAGCCGCCGTGCGTTTCGCGCACCAGTTTCAAGCGGCGCGCCACTTCCTCGAGCGCGTCCTCCCAGCTTGCGGGTTTGAGGCTGCCGTTGCGGCGAATCAGCGGCTGCCGGACGCGCTCCGGATTACGCGTGAAATCGAATCCGAACCGGCCTTTGCCGCAGAGAAACTCGCCGTTGATTCCGGAATGGTCGCGATTGTTCGCGCGCAGGATTTCGTTGTTGCGAACGCTCAAAGTCGTCTTGCAGCCATTCGAGCAGTGCGTGCACGGATTCGGAACATACGTCATTTCCCATGGCCGCGTCTGATAGCGGTAGGTTCCGCTGGTCAAGGCGCCGACGGGGCAGATGTCGATGCACATCCCGCATTCCTCGCACGCGAGCGCGCCAGGGTGGTTCGGCAGAATCACGGATTGCACGCCTCGCGCGCCCACGCCCAGGGCTTTCACGTCCATGCCTTCGTCGCACACGCGCACGCACCGGAAGCAAAGGATGCAGCGCGGCGCGTCGTAAAAGACAAGCGGCGACCATTGTTCTTCGGGATAGTGGAGTTTTTCTTCGACGAACCGCGTGTGGTCCAGGCCGTAGCGAAACGTCATGTCCTGCAATTCGCATTCGCCGCCTTTGTCGCACACGGGGCAATCGAGCGGATGATTCGACAGCAGGAACTCAAGCATGTCCTTGCGGGCCTTGTGCACCTGCGTCGTGTCCGTGCGGACGATCATTCCCTCCATCGCGACGAGAGTGCACGCCGTCTGCAGCTTCGGCGCCTTCTCCACTTCCACGAGACACATGCGGCAAGCCGCCTGCAAGGCCAATCCCGGGTAGTAGCAGAAAGAGGGAACTTCGATCCCTTGGCGTTTGGCCGCTTCAATGACGAGCGTTCCGGTCGCCGTGCTCACTGGCCGGCCGTCGATCGTAAACGTAACTTGCTTTTGTTCTGCCATGCCGTCCTAGCGAACCGCCGCGAGCGCTTCGGCGCTCATGTACGCGCATTTTCCGTGGAGATGGTCCTCGAATTCGTTGCGCCACTTCTTCACGATGCTGATCGTCGGCATCGCCGCGGCGTCGCCCAGCGGGCAGAACGTTCGCCCCAGCATGTTTTTCGATAGCTCGTCGATCAAGGGAATGTCTTCGGCCCGGCCGCCGCCTTCGTGGAACCGATCGAGCATCTTGCGCAGCCAGGCCGTGCCCTCGCGGCAGGGAATACACCAGCCGCAGGACTCGTGCGCGTAGAAATGCATGATGCGGCGCGCGAAATCCACCATGCAAGTACCTTCATCGAGGACGACGACTCCGCCCGAGCCCAGCATCGACCCGGCTTTCGCCACGGAATCGAAATCCATCGCGATGTCGATTTCATCGGCGGTAAGCAGCGGGCACGAACTGCCGCCCGGAACCACGGCTTTGAGTTTTTTGCCGCCGCGAATGCCGCCCGCCACCTCGTAAATCATGCGCTTCATATTGAAGCCCATCGGCAGCTCGTAAATTCCAGGCTTGTTGACGTGGCCCGAAATCGCGAACAAACGCGTGCCGCCATTCTTCGGAGTGCCCAGCCCCGCGTACCATTCGCCGCCGCGCAGAATGATGGCCGGAACGGAGCTAAGCGTTTCCGCGTTGTTGATGACGGTCGGACAGCCGTAAAGCCCCACCACCGCGGGAAACGGCGGACGGATGCGCGGATAGCCGCGCTTGCCTTCGAGCGATTCCATCAGCGCCGATTCTTCCCCGCATTCGTACGCGCCCGCGCCCGTGTGGGCCGCGAGTTCAAAATCGAATCCGCTGCCGAGGATGTTCTTGCCGAGATAACCATGCGCGTAAGCTTCCGCGATGGCCCGTTCGAAAATGTCCACCACGTAACGGTATTCGCCGCGAATATACGCGTAGCCCCGTTGCGCCCCGACCGCTCGTCCCGCAATCACCATCCCCTCGATCAACTGGTGCGGGTCCATTTCCATCAGCGGACGGTCCTTGCAAGTGCCCGGCTCGCTCTCATCGCAATTCGCGAGAATGTACTTGGGTTTATTCGGGTCCTTAGGGACGAAACTCCATTTCATCCCGGCGGGAAAGCCTGCGCCTCCGCGCCCGCGCAGATTCGACTTCTTTACTTCGTCGATCACCTGGTCAGGCGTCATTTGTTTCAGCGCCTTTTCCAGCGCTTGGTAGCCGTCGTTCTGCAAGTAGACGTCGATCGATTTCGAGTTGGGAATGCCGAAACGCCGGCTGATAACGGGTACTTCCTCGGGAAGCCGTTCGTGAACGGACCCTGACGTCACCGTTGCCGGCGCCGGTTTTCTTCCATCTTGAAGCTGCTCGAAAATCGAATCGATTTTGTCGGGGTTCAGGTTCTCGTAGAAATCGTAGTTCACCTGCATTGCCGGCGCTCCGGTGCATGCGCCGATGCACTCCACTTCCTCGAGAGAGAAGGTGCCGCTCGGCGAAACCTCCTTGTTCTTGATGCTGAGGCGCTTTTGAACGTGCTGATATAGCTCGTTGCCGCCACGCAGCATGCAGGAAATGTTCGTGCAGACCTGGATGTGATAGCGCCCGGCAGGCTTGCGGCGCAGCATCGAGTAGTACGCAAGGGTTTCGGTCACTTCCAGAATGTTCAGGCCCACCCTCTGGGCGATTTCCTGAAGCACATCGTCGCCCAGATAGCCGAAGTGATCCTGCGCATACAGCATCATCGGAATCAGCGCCGAACGCTTCACGGGATAGCGACCGAGAAGTTCGGTGAATTTTGCTTCGAGTTGTGAGGGAAGCGGCATGCTAACGGTCGACTTCTCCCAGCACGATGTCCGTCGTGCCGATGCACGCAACCACGTCGGCGATTAGCCGGCCCACGCAGAGCTTCGGCAGCGTCTGCAAGTTCACGAACGACGGCGCCCGAAACTTCACGCGGTACGGCTTCGCCGAACCGTCGCTGGCGACGAACACGCCCAGCTCGCCGCGCGGGGATTCGATCGCCTGGTAAACCTCGCCGCGAGGCGGCGCGAAGCCTTCCGTATAAATCTTGAAATGGTAAATGAGCCCTTCGATCGAGGTTTTCATCTCCTCGCGTGAAGGCGGAATGATTCCCGGCGCGGTGGCGCGGAAAGGGCCCTCCGCCGGAACCTTCTCCATCGCCTGGCGGACGATCTTCAGGCTTTCGCGAATTTCGGCCACGCGCACGAGGTACCGCGCGTAGCAATCGCCGTCGGTCTGGGTGACCACTTTGAAATCGAATTCCTCATAGCTCGAGTACGGGAACGCTTTGCGCACGTCGTACGCGACACCGCTTCCTCGAAGCATGGGGCCCGAAGCGCCCATGGCAATCGCGTCGGCAGCGCTCAGAATTCCGATACCCTTCGTGCGGCCCATCCAGATGCGGTTTTGCGTCAGCAGATCTTCGTACTCGTCCAGGTGGCCGGGCAGCGCGTCGATCACGCGGCGCACTTTTTCGAGCCAGCCCGGCGCGGGTTCCAGGGCAAGTCCACCGACGCGGAAATAGCTGGTCATCATTCGCTGGCCGGAAAGATATTCGAAAATCTTCAGGATTTCTTCACGCTCGCGGAAGGTGTAGAGAAACACGGACATGGCGCCGAGGTCGATCGCATGCGTTCCCAGCCACACAAGATGCGACGCGATGCGCGTCAATTCCGTCAGCAGCACGCGAATATATTGGGCGCGCTTCGGCACTTCGATCCCAATCAGTTTCTCTACGGCCAGGCAGTAGCCGAGATTGTTTGAAAGCGGAGCCAGATAGTCGATGCGGTCTGTAAGCGTGATGACCTGCGAATAC
>Ga0073928_10006071_pt1 | contig 16482 bp, 15 predicted proteins | sample PaiPotPPA55metaG_FD_76969 | JGI IMG/M metagenome (GOLD analysis project Ga0073928, IMG submission 76969) | Iron sulfur acid spring bacterial and archeal communities from Banff, Canada, to study Microbial Dark Matter (Phase II) - Paint Pots PPA... ... | reverse complement strand
GCGGTGTTGAGGCCCAGCTCGAGAGCCTCGCGGGAAGGGCTGGCCACGCCGAATGAATGTTCGCACCTGCACGACTGCCTGGCAAGGGCGGTTCAGGTCCAGCTAAGTGTCGACCCAGGCGATCTCTACAGGACGCCCCAGAAACCGGCTCATCCGGCCGCCTGCTTCATCGACCGCTGTGTGCTCCGCGGCAGCGAGCTTGGCGAGCGGGCGAACCTCTACACGAAATCCCTCGCGTGTCACTGTGCGGCGCCACGCGCCTACGACCTGGCCGGCGACTGTCACGACGTTGGCCAGGATGCTCGAGAACGCGAACAGCTCCGGCCGGAATGGGTGCGTTGGGTGCAGCATCGCCGACCGATCCGTGTAGCCCACCGTGTACTCATCGAAGTTCGGCAGCAGGTGGGCGGTGGCGGTGGCCCGCGAGACAGAAAGTGTCGCGTCGAACCAGTAGTCGTTGCCCTCGAATGTGTGGCGCTCGAGCGCGGCGCCCGCGAGCTCGATCCCTTTCCTGGTCTCGGCCCCGGTCATGCCCGACCACCACGCGAAGTCCTTCAGCTGCGCGGGCCCGTGACTGACAAAGTACCGACGGGTGAGCTCGCCGATCGCCTCGTCCCGATCGAGGACCCGCGCTTTGGGTGCCCTTTCTTCCAGGAGCGCCCAGGTGTGCTGCTTTCCCTGGCGGGCGCCGCTGGTCAGCAAGCCCGCGAGCTCCCCAGAAAAAATCAAATGAGGCAGGCGTTGCCCCTCCGGCATGATGCCCGCACGCCTGAGCACTTCGCCCAGCTCCGTGCGGGTAAGGTGTCTGCCGCGCTGAAGCGCCGTCGCTAACGCGACATGTGAGCGCCGGATCGTGTCGTCGTCCAGCTCGAGCTGCCGGTACCGGCCCGCGATGCTTTGCCGGATCTTTGGTCCAGTGAGCCGCAGCATCCATCGGATGTCCTCCGGCAGCACGAAATGCCAGGTCGGCCGCAGGACGTGCGTGCGCAGGATCGCGCCGTCGTCGTACAGGCGATCGATCTCAGCTTCGGTGGCCCCGTTGAGCCGGAGGCCTAGCGCCCATTTCGCTCCGGGGTAGTCCTGCGCCTGCACGGCGCCAAACCACCGGACCGCATCGACAGCGGTCTTGAATGGCGCGCCGACCAGCCGTTGTGCGCGTAGGCGGGACGCTACCAGAGGGGTCACTGGATAATGATGGTCGCGGTGGCGGGTACGTTTCGCGGCTGGACCGGCGACTTCCAGGGCTTCTTCTTCGGCCTCCAGATGGACAACAGCAAGGCGTACTTCGAAGCCCATCGCCGCAAGTACGAGCAGGATGTCAAAGCGCCGATGCAGGCGCTGCTCGCCGACCTCGAGCCCGAGTTCGGTCCCGCCAAGCTCTCACGACCCAACCGCGACATCCGCTTCGCCGCGGACAAGTCGCCGTACAAGACCAACATCTACGCCGACGCTCGCGGCGGCGGCTACGTGGCGCTGGACGCGAAGGGCCTCGTGGTGGCCGGCGGGCGCTACATGGTCGAGCCGCCCCAGCTGGCGCTGTATCGCGCCGCGGTCGCCACGGACAAATCCGGCAACGAGCTCCAGGCCATCGTTGCCTCCCTGCTCAAGAAGGGTTACGAGATCGGCGGCCGGGAGCTCAAGCGAGTGCCGCCGCCCCACCCGCAGGACCACCCGCGCGGTGAGCTGTTGAAGCACAAGCGGCTCATCTACTTCAGGCGCTGGGACGTCGAGCCCTGGATTGCCACTCCGCAGGTGCGCGAGAAGGTGGCCAGTGCCTGGCGCGACGGCGCCGAGCTCAATGCGTGGTGCGCCAAGCACATGGACGGCTGAGCAGCTATTCCCGTTCGGTCTTGTGGTAGCCCCGCGACGGGTTCCACGACTCCACCACCAGACGGTTGCCGGCTTCATTCAGGCGGGTGATCACCGCTTCGCCGACGTCGATCAGGAAGCGATGCGACTCGCCCCCGGAGTCGACCTCGACGGCTCGACCGGAAATCTTGGCCTCGCCCTTCCATCGGGCGGGCTTGCGATCCGGTGGGTCGTTCGTCGGCCCATGTATCGCGACCCTCGCGTCGCGCCGGAGGTCAAGCGCCTTGACGGCGCCGGGCATCGAGCCGATGCGAAGGTGGCCATCGGCGAACTCGATCTCCGTGCCGCTGATTCGCGGCGACCCATCGGCGCGGAGCGTCGCCATGGTGAGGTGCTTGCGCGCCCGCATCAGCGCCCGCACACGCGCAGCGAACTCGGGCTCCGCTGCTTCGAACTCGGTCCAGGAAGCCACTCCAGATCGAGGATATCGCCACCCGGCCGGGCGTACCCTGTGAGCTAAGCCAGGAGGTGACGACGATGGCAAGCAAGGAGACGGCGGAAGCCTGGGATCGATTCCAGAACGACGTGAAGACGATGGCCGGGGAGGTCCGGCGTCACTACGAGAGCTCGGACAACAAAGAGCATGCCGCGGAGATCAACTGGTCCCTGAAGCAGTTGGGAGACGCGGCGGAAAAGTTCTTCGGGTCCCTCGACACCGCCACGCGCGATCCCGAGGTGCGCTCGACCACCAGTCGCGCCGCGCGCTCGTTCGGCTCTGCCCTTCGCGAGACCTTCCACGAGGTCAGCGTGGAGCTGGAAAGGGCTTTCCGGGAGCCCTCGGCCAAGCCCTGAGGGCTCCCGCTCAGGTGCGGGCGGCCGCGTTCTTCGTGGGCGTGTAGTAGCGGCGCCAGATCATGCGGTGGATCGGGAGCCATCGCGGGATGTCACGGAGCCCGGGGATGAAGGGCACCAGGGCCAGCGCCACGGTCAGCACACTCATCAGAAAGACGACCCCGAGGTCGGCGTTGTGCGCGCTGAGCCCAAGGAATCCGGTGCTGCTCGTAAACGGCCACACCTGGTACCACATGGTGTAGAGCCACAGCCACGACTGGCCGGGGTACTGGCCGGTCTCGTTCATCATGCCCCACTGGCTGCCGCTCAGATTGGCCGCGGTGGCGAGGCCGGCGAGGTAACCGCTGTCCCCTATGAACAGGAGACCCTGGGTGTAGTCGGTCTGGTAAAACCGGCCGTTGGACAGGAGCAGGCCGTCGAGGCCACCCGACTGCGCGACTCCAAGCAGGCCGTTCATCATCGTCGTCAGCGGTCCGTAGTCACCCGTCGCCACCGTCACCTTGCCGTCGGTCACCGTCGCCTTGCCAAGCGCGTCTTTGTACGTGGTGAGCCACTTGGTTTGCTGGTCCGCGCCGGCCGCCTTCCAGACGCCCAAAGCCTTGCCGAGGTCGGCGTTGCCGACGCTGGCGTACGCAAGCGGCTGCAGGACGAACGCGTTCGCGGAGTCGACCGGGATGCGCTGCCCGAACCACTTCTGGGGTGCGATCGGGCCCCAGCTCTGCTCGCCCCCGCCGCTGTTGTATGGGGCGCCGTAGCCGGCGCTGGTCGTCGTCCCGGCGAGCTCGCCGGTGGCGGTGGTGACGAAGTCGACCGGGTCGGCCTGGGCCCAGGTCGCGATCGTGATCGGAGCCACGTCCGGTGACGAGAAGGCGGCCGCAAGCCCCAGCGTGAGCGCGGCGATTCCAACCAGGGCGATGGTGAGCTCCTTGAGGAGGTCGTACGGCACCATCCTCACGCCTCGGTAGTACTCGTCCTGCGTCATCCGCTGCCCGAGCCGGCTCACGACACCGGGCTCCCTTCAGACCCGATCGGTTTGACCACGCCGCGGGAACGGACCATGACGATGTGGACCACGACCAGAAAGGTGATACCGATGGGCAGCAGCATCACGTGCAGCCCGTACATCTGGCCGAAGTTCAGGACATCGAAGAACGCGCCTGCGCCGGTGGAGTTCATCGCGTCCTTGGCGCTGATGGCGATGAACTGCGAGTCGAAGTTCTGCTGCGAGAGGTAGCCAGTGAACGCAGTGAGGATGCTGGTGGCGAAAATGACTACCCCGATCATCCATGTCGCCGCCCTGCCATCACGCCAGCCGGCCATGAAGTACTGACCCCAGAGGTGCAGGACCATGAACACGAAGAACAGCTGCACCGACCAGAAGTGAAGGCTGTTGATGAAGCGGCCTAGGCTGGAGACGTGCCACCACTGCGGCCCCATGAACGAGAGGACCACACCACTGACGATGACCCAAACCAGGGCCGCAATCGTTACGACTCCGAACACGTAAACCCATGAGCCCACGTAGTACGGCTGGCGCCGTGGCAGCAGGTGGTCCATCGGGAGGACACGCTCGATCCACCGGCGAGCCTTAAACGTCCAGTCCCCATCCGGGGGCGCTGCCGCAGGGGCGGCCACCGGCTCGGAGGCGGGCGCGGCAATCCCTGCCCTGCGCTCAAGCATCTCTGTCGGTCCCATGTGGGAAGGGGGCGACAAGGGCAACCGCGAACAGGACGATCATCAAGCCGATGAGGAGCAGGTTCGGGTACGAGATGTGGATGAAGCCCCAGTCAAAGTAGTGTGCAGCCGAGTCCATACCTGCCTCCTTGTGGCGCTCTGGTGCGCAAGGTCAACGTAATCGAAGTCGCATAAATTTCTGCATAACACGTCTTGTGCACCACGTTCGGCCAGAAGATGGTTGCGTCAAAGAGCCATCAGGCCTGTCCGCGGCGGGCCATTCGCCTCATGCGGAGCTGGCTGTGCGGGCGCAGTGTCAGGTGCGATGCCATATCTAACAGTGACCCACCAGGGCTCGCACCGCTTCGAGGTGAACATCGAAGGTCACCGGTTGATCGTCGACGACCGTGCAGCGGGCGGCGCTCGCGATGCGGGTCCCACTCCGACCGAGTTGCTGGCGGCCAGCCTCGGGTCGGGCGCGGCCGCCTACGCCGAGAGCTACCTCACCACTCACGGCCACTCGACCGCCGGGCTTGTGGTGGCCTGCCGCTACGAGCTGAGCACCGACCAGCCGCCATTTTTGGCCGCGATCGACGTCACCGTCACCACCCCCACCGGCCTGCGGATCGACCGGCGGCGGGGCCTGCTGAAGGCAGTCGAGCAATGCATGGTCGGCCATAACCTGCGTACTCCGCCTCTGACACACATCCTGCTCGCGGCCGCCGAGACCTCCCCAATCTGCTGAACGACCCCTAACCAGCGTCCATCCGGCCGTGGTCTCGCATCAGAAACTGCACGTGACCAGGACTCGAGAGCGGTCCCAAAGTTCCTGATCGCGGGCCGGAGCTCCTCTGTTCTTAGCTGAGCGACCCCGGTGTCGATGTGTGACGGGCCAGGTAGGCTGCGGCCTCGGCGCGACGCACGACCTCCAGCTTCGACAGGATCGTCGAGACGTAGTTCTTCACCGTCTTCTCGGCGAGCTTGAGCTCCTTGCCGATCTGCCCGTTGGTGTACCCCTTGGCCACCAGCGTGAGGATGCGCTCCTCCTGCGCCGACAGCCGGGCAAGCTTTTCATCGCGCATCGTCTTGCCCTTACGCAAGCGCTCGAGCACTGAGCGCGTGACCTCGGGATCGAGCAGGCTGTTTCCGGCGCCAACCTCGCGGATCGCGCGCACCAGCTCGCCTCCGCGGATCTGCTTGAGCACGTAGCCCGCGGCTCCGGCCATGATCGAGGCGAAGAGCGCCTCGTCGTCGGCGAACGAGGTGAGCATGAGGATCTGGGTCTTCTCGAGGCGGGCCCGGATCTCGCGAGTGGCCTCGATGCCGCTGCCGTCGGCCAGCCTGACGTCCATCACCACTACGTCGGGTCGCGTCCGCTCCGCCTGCGCGACGGCCTCTTTGACCGTGGCCGCCTCGGCCACGACGGTCATGTCGTCATTGATTTCGATCAGCGACTTCACCCCGTCGCGCACGACCTCGTGGTCGTCGACGAGCAGGATGCGGATCCGCTCTTTAGCCATCGGCCTATCGTCCCACCCGGGCCCGCCGGTAGACAAAGTCACCAGGTCTACGCGAGTCGGGCCAAACGGCCCTTGACATTCAGAGCGGGATGGTGAACCGAAGGCGGGTCCCTTTGCCCTTGCGGCTGGTCACAGTCAAGGCGCCCTTCAGCCCGACCGCCCGCTCGCGCATGTTGCGCAGGCCGCTGCCCGCCGGCTTGGCCCGGCTGTTGAATCCCGCGCCATCGTCCTCGATTGTCAGCACAGCGGCCGACCCGTCACCCGCCAGGCTGATCCGCGCGTGACTTGCGCCGGCGTGGCGGACCACGTTGGAGAGGCCTTCCCTGGTGAGCTGAACGATTTCTTGAGAGTGCGGCGACATGGCGGAGGCCGTTGCCGGGTCGACGTCAACCGCGACCGTCACGCGCGAGCGCTCCTGGACCTCCTCCCCGAGCACGCGGAGCGCCTGGTCGAGCTGTCGGTCGGCGAGGATTCCCGGGCGCAGGCCGAAGATGTAGTTGCGAAGGTCGCGGATCACACGGTCGAGCTCGGTCACCGCGCCGTCGACGCGGTTTGATACCTCGGCCGAGCCGGAGATCAGCGCCGTGCTCTGCAGCCTCATGCCCACCGCAAAGAGCGATTGAATGATGCCGTCATGGAGCTCCTTGGCGATCCGTTCGCGCTCTTCCATTAGTCCGAGGCGGCGCTGGTCTGCCTGAGCCCTGCCGTATTCGATCGCCACCGAAGCCTGGTCCGCGAACGTCTCCACGAGGCGCACTGTGCGCTCCTCGAACACTCGGCCGCCCTTGCGATTGGCGACCATCAGCGTCCCGGTCGCGCGGCCCCGCACGCGCAGCGGTACGAAGATGGCCGGGCCGATGCGGGCGGCCCGAATGATCGGCGGGTAGGCATTTCGCTGGGCCGAGGCGTCCACGAAGACGAGCGGCTTGCCGGTCTTGATCACCTCGCCGGAGATCGACTTCGCGGCCGGCACCAGCGTGCCCTCGAGGCCGGTGGTGTACTCGCCGACCGCTGTCGCGACGGTCAGCTCTCCGGGAATCGCCGTCGTGTTGACGACGATCGCTGTCTGCGCGCTCGCCAGGACGCGTGCGTCCTCCGCGATGCGGGGCAGGACGGAGTCGGCGTCAGCGCCACCCAGGATCTCGCTGGTGATGTCGTGCAGAGCGTCCAGCCAACGCTCGCGCACGCGTGTCTCCTCATAGAGGGAGGCGTTGGCGATCGCCGCGCCGGCCTGCGTCGCGAGGACGATCAGGGATAGTTCGTCATCCTCGCTGAACTCAAGGGCGTTCCGCTTCTCGGTGAGGTAGATGTTGCCGTAGACCTTGCCCATCGCCACCACAGGAGCGCCCAGAAACGAGGTCATCGGCGGGTGGTGGGCTGGAAAGCCGACCGACCTGGCGTGCTTGGCGATGTTCGTGACCCGCACGGGCGTGGGATGCCTGATGAGGTAACCGAGGAGCCCTCGCCCGCGCGGGAGGGCGCCGATCTCTCGCCGCTGCCGCGCCGAAATTCCGGTGGTGACGAAGTCGGTCAGGTTTCCGTCCTCGCCGATCACCCCGAGCGCTCCATAGCGCGCGTCCGTCACCTGCGCAGCGAGGTCGACGATGCGCTGGAGCACGACCGGCAGAGAGAGCTCCGACGCCAGGGTCAGGCCGGCCTCGATCAGCGCGTCCTTGCGGTCGCGGCTTTGATTCACCCCGCGAATCTACCGCAGCCGATATGTGCCGCCGTGCCGGACCCTTCTGTTTGGGGATCGCTCGGCCCCCTTCCACCGGGACTTTCGGCCCTGTGGTTACGCCGCGCGCGGTGGAAAACTCGAGCGATGAGCTCGCTGACCCGCGAACAGACCCTGGCAGACCTGATGACAGCGCATGTCCACGTGGCTGGGCCGCAGACGCCGTTCAAGGTTCTGGTCAGGCTGATCGAGGAGAACCGCGTCAGCGCGATCCCGATCGTCGACAAGCACGGCATCCCTCTCGGCATCGTGTCGGAGACGGACCTGCTGCTCAGTGATCGCCGTCGGGGCCGGGGCGCTAGCGCCGAAGGGCTCCTGGTGGCCATCGACCTCATGACCTCGCCGCCCATAACGGTGCCGTCCACGATCGGCGTGGCTGAGGCGGCGCGCCTGATGCAGGAGCGCAACGTCCGCCGCGTCGTGGTCGTCGATGAGCGAGGCAAAATCTCGGGCATCGTGAGCCGGACCGACCTCCTCCACGCCTTCCTGCGCAGCGACGACGAGCGAACCGCCAGGGCTATCTGAGCGTCAGTTCGTTGCTCGCCACCTTGCCGAGTCTTGGCGGCCCTGATAGGTTGTTGAGGGGCTGGAAGGGTGGTTTCCCACCTGGGAAACCAATCCTGATTCTGCGGGGGGTGCGTAAATGAAGAGGTTCCGTCTTCGTCTATCCGCGGCCGCCCTCGGCTGCGTGGCTTTCGCCTCGGTCGGCGTCTCGCCAGGCCTGGCGGCCGGCCCGCCCGGGTACAGCCTCGCCAACGTAGGCGCCTATGGAGGCGAGCCGTCGATCGTGTCCGACCATCTGGGCCGGCTGTACGACTCGACTCCGAGCGGCGGCACCATCACCTACACGTCCACCAATCGGGGAGCCTCGTGGCAGAAGGTCACGACCGCCGACCCGAGCAGCGGCGATGACTGCCTGGCCACGGACCAGGCCAACGCCGTCTACCTGTGCAACCTGGCCGGAAGCCAGGGCGTGGCGCCCCTGCAGGCCGACGTCTGGAAGTCGGTCGATCACGGGACGACCTGGACTCATGGCGCGGGCGCCATCCCGCAGTGCGCCACCAGCTGCTCGGCGTTCGGCGTCGACCGGGACTGGGTGGCGGCATCGATTCTGTCGCCGAGCACCCCGGCCGAGGTCGTGCTCATGTACCACGACTTCTTCGGTCCGAGCCAGATCTGGGTGAACATCTCCCACGACGGCGGCGCCACATTCGGCGCGCCGCAAGAGGTGCTGGCCAGCCCGGCGGTGACCCCCGGTGCGGTGACCGGAACCCTCGTGGCCCAGGGCTACACGTTCTGCAACACAGTCCCGGCCGGCGTTGCGATCGCGCCCCCCGGCACGACGCACGCAGGGCGCATCTACGTCGGTTGGATTGCCGCCGACCTCGCCCAGAACGCGACCGGCTGCAACGTCAGCATGCTCCAGTCCTTCCACACCCTGTGGATCTCTTCCTCCGACGACAATGGCCTGACCTGGACACCGCAGCAGGCGTTCGACGCCGGGTTCGGGCACGACTCCTCGACCCCCTTCGTCAGCTTCACGACCGACAACCAGGGCAACCCGTACTTCGGATTTGCGATCAACCTCAACTCGAATCCGGCCACGTGCTCTGCCGAGTCGACCGCCGGCACAGTGCAATCGGACACGTCCTGCGAATACGACATGTACATCGTGTGGTCGAGCAACGGCGGGTCGACCTGGGATGGAGGAGGCGGGCTGATTCCCGGCAGTGCGGCCAAACCGTATCGAGTCAATGCGCAAGGTGAGACTGGCACGCACTTCTTCCCGGCGATCACCGCCGGTGATCCGGGCAAGGTCGACGTGTCATATCTGCGCACCACCGAGATCCTGCCGACCGATGCCTTTGGCAAGGCAGACCCGGGCGGCTGCGCCGGCCCGGGTCCGGCCAACGGCAACCCGACCACCTACCCGCCCGCATGCAAATGGAACCTCTATGCGGGTCAGTCGCTGAACTTGAATGCCGCCCCGGGCTCTGCGACCTGGGCGGTGACCCAGGTCACGACCACTCCGATGCACATCGGCGACATCTGCAACCTGGGTATCGCTTGCGTCGCACCAAGCTCCAACCGCAACCTGCTGGACTTCATCCAGGTGGCGGTGGATCCGACCGGCTGCGCGCACATCGCGTACGCCGACGACAACACGGTCAACATGCTGCGCGCGGCGAATCAGACCTCGGGCGTGGGCCTATTCGGCAACACCGGCAACGCGTGCCATAAGTAACACCTGGGCCGCTGAACAGAGGAGACCGGCAGCGCGCCGGTCTTCTCCTTTTTAGACCTCGACCCGGCGCGAACCGCAAGAATATGAGCCAGTGCACGTGCTCGATCAGCCGCGGATTCCAGCGTGATCCCGCGCTGCACCTACCGGATGCAGCTGTCGAAGGATTTCCCCTTCGCGGCCGCGGCGGCCTGCGCGGACTACCTGGCCGGGCTGGGGGTATCGCATCTCTACTGCTCGCCCGTGCTGCAGGCCGCGGCCGGGACCACGCATGGATACGACGTCGTGGATCCGACGCGCATCAATGAAGAGCTAGGCGGCGAGGCCGGGTTCAGGAGCATGGTGGCGGCGCTGCACGAGCGGGGCATTGGCGTCCTGATCGACATCGTGCCCAACCACATGGCGACCTCGGGACGGGCCAGCCCGTGGTGGTGGGACATCCTGAAGCGGGGCCGCGCCAGCCGCTACGCAAGCTACTTCGACATCGACTGGGAGCCCGCCGTCTGGACCGTCAAGGGCAAGGTCCTGCTCGGGGTGCTCGAGGATCGCTACGGCCGGGAGCTAGAGGCCGGCAAGCTGACCCTGGAGCGACAGGGCGCGGAGTCGGTGGTCCGCTACCACGACAATGTCTTTCCGGTGGCGCCTGAATCGCTCGACGGGGTCGACGTCGACGCGGTCACAACGGACCTTGACGCCCTGGACGCTCTTCTGCAGCGCCAGCACTATCGCCTCTCGTTCTGGCGTACGGCGCAGGAGGAGCTGAACTACCGCCGGTTCTTCACGATCGACACGCTCGTCGGCCTGCGCGTGGAGCTCGAGGAGGTTCTCGAAGACAGCCATCGCCTCGTGTTCGACCTGGTGGCGGACGGTAGCGTGTCCGGGCTTCGGATAGACCACGTCGACGGGCTTAGAGCGCCGCAGGCCTATCTCGACAAGCTGCGCGCGGCCGCGCCCAATGCATACATCGTGGTCGAAAAGATCCTCGAGTACGGTGAGGCGCTGCCGGAGTCGTTTCCGGTACAGGGCACGACGGGATACGACTTCATGGCGCACATGGACGGCCTGTTCGTCGATTCAGAAAACGAGGAGGCGATGACAGCGCTCTATCACGCGTACACGGGCGAGCCACACCGGTACGCCGACGTCGTGCAGACGAGCAAGCACGAGAACATGACCACCGAGCTTTCGCCCGACCTCGAACGCATGGCGAGCCTACTGGTCGACATTTGCGAGCGCTACCGACTGCAGCGCGACCGCACGAGGCGCGAGCTGAAGGAGGCGATCCAGGAGGTCGCGGCGGTGCTGCCGGTCTACCGGATCTATGTACGTCCTGGTGCGGCCAGTATTGCCGATCGCGAGCGCGTCGCCGCGGCGGTCGAAGAGGCGAAACACCGCCGCCCCGACATCGATGCCGACCTGCTCGGCTTTATCGGTGAGCTGATGCTCATGCAGCACGAAGGCGAGAAGGAGTCCGAGTTTGCCGCCCGGTTCCAGCAGTTCACGCCGGCGGTGATGGCCAAGGGGGTTGAGGACACAGCGTTCTATCGCTACAACCGCCTGATTTCATTGAACGAAGTCGGGGGTGACCCGGGCAGGTTCGGACGTCCAGTCGAGGCATTTCACGAGTTCTGCGGGCACATCGCCGCCACTTGGCCGGCGACCATGCTCACGCTCTCCACGCACGACACGAAGCGAAGCGCCGACGTGCGGGCGCGGCTTCACCTGCTTTCGGAGATGCCAGCCGAGTGGGACACGGCCGTTCGGCGCTGGGCCGAGCATAACGACCCGTACCGCTCGCAGGGCTATCCCGACCGAAGCCTCGAGTACGTGATGTACCAAGCGCTGGTCGGAGCCTGGCCGATCGACCAGGCGAGGCTCACTCAGTTCCTGCTCAAGGCGGCCCGAGAAGCGAACGTGCACACGAACTGGATCAATCCCGTCCCCGCTTACGAGGATGCCATCGCAGAGTTCGCGGCCAACGCGATGGGGGACGCCGAGTTTATGGGCGACCTGCAGAACTTCATGGGCCGCACGCAGCTCGTGGCCCTTGGCCGCATCATTTCGCTGGCGCAGACCGCGCTTCTCCTCACCTGTCCGGGCGTGCCCGATCTGTACCAGGGGTCCGAGCTCTGGGACATGAGCCTGGTCGATCCGGACAACAGGCGCGCGGTCGACTACGAGCTCAGACGGAGGCTGCTCGCGGAGACCGTCGGGCTGCCGGCCGCTGGGGCGATGGCCCGCGCCGATGAGGGCGTGCCCAAACTGTGGCTGATCTCCCGGGTCCTCTCGCACCGGCGCAAGGCGCGCGAGCTGTTCGAGTCACCGCTCTACACGCCCATCGACGCGGCCGGTACGAAGGCGCGCCACGTCGTGGCGTTCGCCCGCGATCGCCTGGTCGTGGTCGTGCCCCGGCTGCTTGCCGGCCTGGGCGGGACCTGGGCCGACACGACCATCGAGCTGCCGCCTGGGGATTGGGAAGACGTGCTCACCGGGGCGCGCCACGCCGGCGGCGGAGCCGTGGAATTGTCCGGCCTCCTCGGAGGCTTTCCGGTCGCGGTGCTGGCCGGGAGCGGGTCGTGACGGAGGCGTTCAGGGTCTGGGCGCCGCAGCGTCGCCGCGTCGAGCTCGTCGCCGGTGGCCGCCGCCACCCGATGGAAAGGATGGATCGCGGATGGTGGGACGCCGGAGGTGTCGCCGCCGAGCCGGGGATGCGGTACGGCTACTCCCTCGACGGAGCGGACGTGCGGCCGGACCCGCGCTCGCCCTCGCAGCCGGACGGGGTCTTCGGGCTGTCCGAGGTCGTCGACCACGGCGCCTACGCTTGGCACGACGGAGCCTGGCGAGGTCTGCCGCTCGCGGGCTCTGTGATCTACGAGCTGCACGTCGGCACGTTCTCGTCGAAGGGCACGTTCGCCGGCGTGATCGAGCACCTGCCGCACCTGGTCGAGCTCGGAGTCGAGGCGGTGGAGGTGATGCCGGTGGCCGAGTTCGCGGGAAACCGCGGTTGGGGCTACGACGGAGTCGACCTGTTCGCGCCGCACCATGCGTACGGCGGCCCCGAGGGCCTCAAGCGGCTGGTCGACGCGTGCCACTCCGCGGGACTCGGAGCCACGCTCGACGTGGTCTACAACCACCTCGGCCCGGCCGGCAACTTCCTCGCCGAGTTCGGTCCGTACTTCAGCGACCGTCACAGGACCGAGTGGGGATCCGCGCTGAATTTCGATGCGGCAGGCAGCGATGAGGTGCGCCGTTTCATCGTCGACAACGCCTTGATGTGGATTCGCGACTACCACTTCGACGGCCTACGGCTGGACGCCGTGCATGCGATCGTCGATCAGACGCCGGTGCACGTCCTTGAACAGCTCGCGGTCGAGGCGGAGGCGCTCGGCGAAGTGCTTCACCGCACTGTGTTCCTGGTCGCGGAGTCGGACCTCAACGAGCCACGCCTCGTGCGCAGCCGCGACGCCGGAGGCTACGGACTTGAGGCCGCGTGGTCGGACGACTGGCATCACTCCTTGCACGCGGCGCTCACGGGTGAGAAAACCGGCTACTACCGCGACTTTGGCCCGCTCGCCCACCTCCGCAAGGCGCTGCGCCAGGCCTGGGTCTACGACGGCGTCTGGTCGGAGCACCGGCAGCGCACGCGGGGCCGCAAGGCCGCGGGCATCGGCAGCCACAGGTTCGTGATCGCGATCCAGAACCACGACCAGGTCGGCAACCGCGCCCAGGGCGACCGGCTTGCGGCCACGATCGACGAGGGCCGGCTCCAGGCCGCGGCTGCCCTGCTGCTCACCTCGCCCTTCACACCGATGCTGTTCCAGGGCGAGGAGTGGGCGGCGAGCACCCCGTTCCAGTACTTCACCGACTTCGCGGACCTTGACCTGGGGAGGGCCGTTCGTGACGGTCGCCGCGAGGAGTTCGCCGCTTTTGGCTGGAACCGGGAGGTCCCCGACCCGCAGGACCCGGCCACGTTCGAGCGCTCGAAGCTCGATTGGGGGGAAACGAGCGAGCCCGCCCACGCGTCGATGCTCGAGTGGTACCGGGCGCTGATCCGGCTTCGCCGCCGGCTGCCCGCTCCGCGGGATCCCGCCGGCGAAGGCGTCATGGTCGAGATCGACGATGCTTTGCGGCGGATCGTGTTCGAACGCGAGGGCGTCAGCGTCCGCGTCAACCTGGGCGAAGAGGACTGGAACCTGACGATTCCTTCTGGATTCAAGCTGGCCGCCGCTTCGGAAGGAATCGACCGGTCCCGAGGCGGGCTGCGTCTCCCACCCTCCGGCGTCGCCGTGCTGGAGGGCGAAGGCGACGATGGCTGACGAGGCCCGGGAGCGAATCGAGGCGTGGCCGGGCCGCGCTTACCCGCTCGGAGCGACGTACGACGGCGAGGGCACCAACTTCGCCCTCTTCTCGGAGGTCGCCGAGATGGTCCAGCTGTGCCTGTTCGACGAAGAAGGGCGCGAGCGGCGCGTGCGCCTCGAGGAGGTGGACGCGTTCTCGTGGCACGCCTACCTGCCGGGGATCAGGCCAGGCCAGCGCTACGGCTATCGCGTGCACGGCCAGTACGACCCCGCGAACGGCGTCCGCTGCAACCCGCGCAAGCTGCTGCTCGACCCCTACGCGAAGGCGATCGACGGCAACATCGACTGGAACGCCTCGTGCTACGCGTACGACATGGAAAACGAGGGCGCAGTCAACCTCGAGGACAGCGCATCACACGTCTCCAAGTCGGTCGTACATCACCCGCACTTCGATTGGGGCGGCGACAGGCGCCCCGACACACCGCTGCACGAGACGGTGATCTATGAGACGCATCTGAAGGGCTTCACGCAGCGCCATCCCGAGGTTCCTGAGCACCTCCGCGGCACCTACGCCGGGTTCGCGCATCAGTCGGTTATCGAGCACCTCCTTTCGCTCGGGGTGACGGCGGTCGAGCTGATGCCGATCCACCAGTTCATCCACGACCACCACCTGATCCAGCGCGGGCTGCGCAACTACTGGGGCTACAACACGATCGGATTCTTCGCACCGCATAACGAGTACGCCAGCACGGGTCAGCGCGGCGAGCAGGTCAACGAGTTCAAGTCAATGGTGAAGACGCTGCACCAGGCCGGCATCGAGGTGATCCTCGATGTGGTCTACAACCACACGGCCGAGGGCAACCACCTCGGTCCCATGCTGTGCTTCAAGGGCATCGACAACAAGGCCTACTACCGCCTGGTCGCCGAGGACCCATCCTTTTATTACGACACCACCGGCACCGGCAACAGCCTGAACGTCAGCCACCCTCACACGCTTCAGCTGATCATGGATTCGCTGCGCTACTGGGTGACGGAGATGCACGTCGACGGATTTCGCTTCGACCTGGCGGCGACCCTGGCTCGAGAGTTCCACGAGGTCGACCGATTGTCGACCTTCTTAGACATGATCCAGCAGGACCCGGTCATCAGCCGCGTGAAGCTAATCGCCGAGCCGTGGGACATCGGTGAGGGCGGTTACGCGGTCGGCAACTTTCCGGCCCTGTGGTCGGAGTGGAACGGGAAGTACCGCGACATGGTGCGCGACTTCTGGCGCGGGGAGCCGTCGACGGTGGGCGAGCTTGCCTCGAGGCTCACCGGCAGCTCCGACCTGTACCAGGCGGACACGCGCAGGCCCGTCGCGAGCATCAACTTCGTCACCGCGCACGACGGTTTTACGCTGGGCGACCTCGTCTCCTATAACGAGAAGCACAACGAGGCCAACGGCGAGGGCAACTACGACGGCGATTCACACAACCGCTCATGGAACTGCGGCGCTGAGGGTGTCACCGAGGACCTGTCGGTGCTCGCATGCAGGGCTAAGCAGCAGCGCAACCTTCTCACCACGCTTTTTCTGTCGCAGGGGGTGCCGATGCTGCTCGGGGGCGACGAGCTGGGGCGCACGCAGAACGGCAACAACAACGCGTACTGCCAGGACAACGAGGTCTCGTGGTTCAACTGGAGCGAGATCGATCAGCCGCTGCTCGACTTCGCGCGCTGGATCATTGCGTTCCGGCGCGACCACCCCATGTTCCGCCGGCGCAGGTGGTTCCAGGGCCGGCCGATCAGGGGCACGGTGGACATCGGCTGGTTCAAGCCGGACGGCAAGACGATGACCGACCAGGATTGGGATGCCTGGCATGCGCGCTCGCTCGGCGTGTTCCTGAACGGGAACGCGATCCAGCAGCGCGACGAGCGCGGCCGCTCGATCACGGACGACTCATTCCTGCTGCTCTTCAATGCCCATCACGAGCCGGTCGACTGGGTCATCCCAAAGCAGTTCAGCAAGGCCTGGGCGCTGATTCTCGACACGGCGAAGCTGCAGCCCGAGTCGGAGCCGCGGCCGGTCGCCAGGCGGGTGATCACACAGGAGCGGTCGGTGGTGCTCCTCGAGGCGCCCTGAAGAGTCGGCGCAGCCGACCGCACCTAACAGGCTGCTGAAAAATCACTCGTAGGGCGGCACGACGCGTTTCGCGGAGGTCGGGCAGGCTGAGAAGTAGCAGTTTTGGGTTGGGCCTTTACTCGCGGTGGTCGGACGAGCTGCTCAACCTCCAATTAGGCCGGCCCCGGTACGAGGTTCGACATCCGGACCAGGTTGAAGGCGGCGCCGGTCATCTCCGCCCAGAGCTGGTTGCG
>Ga0073928_10006070_pt1 | contig 16488 bp, 20 predicted proteins | sample PaiPotPPA55metaG_FD_76969 | JGI IMG/M metagenome (GOLD analysis project Ga0073928, IMG submission 76969) | Iron sulfur acid spring bacterial and archeal communities from Banff, Canada, to study Microbial Dark Matter (Phase II) - Paint Pots PPA... ... | reverse complement strand
TGGGCTATCCGGCTGCCTTCAATTCCGGCCAGTGGAAAGTCGGCGCTTTGCCGCGCGGTGGCGAGCCCCGGTACGCCGCCAAGGGCGATTCGGGGACGAAAAGTCCATCGGCTGCCAGTCCGACTGGGAAGTATCGCCGCGTTTAGTTGGGGCGCCAGGATTCGAACCTGGGACCTAACGGTTATGAACCGCCAGCTCTAACCACTGAGCTACACCCCAGCACTGCGGGTGTAGTGCAGTTTACGGCTCCACCCGCAGCAACATTTGCCCCGCCGTCCTTGCGTCACTGCACCCCAACTAGCGCTGGCCCGTTTCGCATTTTGCGAACTAATTGTCTAGTCACCAATGCGTGAGCAGGCGAGGGGGATAAGCTTACCCCGCAGACGACAGGACGGACAATCGGTAGCTGGCGGCTCCTTGTCCAATATCTTGATGATTATTTTTTTGCACGCGGGGCACACAAGCTGATATAGGGACATTGGGCCTCTAAGTGAGAAGCGGGCAACTGCTGCGCGCATGGCGGACTCGAGGGCGCGCTAAACTTACTCCCTCGTTTAAACTATTCTGGCCCATCGTTGATGTAGAGAATGACCTGCAGACGCTTCGCATTTTAAGAAGACTTGCCTCCAATCCTGGCCTCATTCGCATAAGACATATTATGGAGCCATTTCAACTACTTACTAAGTTAACGCATTTCTTGAAGCAATGCAAGCGCTAAATTGGTTAAAAATCGGTTACAATGAGTAACCGCTTTTAAAGTTTGCAATTTGGGAATAATTGCTAATGAGTTGGCGCCATATTGTATGCCCAATCGGTTATTGGCCCGACCCCCAAAAGGAGGCACAGATGGCTGGCCCTACCCCTATCTAATTCCGGTCGTCTCGCAAGACGACGAAGAACTTTGCAAAAGGCGAATTGGTAACACGCTGTGGAACAAGACGAAGAGAGCTGGCGCGACCCCATGGGTGCGATTTATGCCGAAGTGAGTCCGCTCACTGGAGTGGCTCCCCCGCGAGAGGGCAGATGGAAGCCAGGACAATCCGGCAACCCCGCCGGACGACCCAAAAGCAAGCCATTCAAAGACGCCCTACAAGCCATAATGGACAAACCCGGCATGCTAGAGAAGACAGCAGCCGCACTAGTAGCTAGAAGCCATACGGGGGATGTCGGCGCCACCAAAGAAATTGCCGATAGACTCGATGGCAAGGTAACTGATACACTGGAGACCAACAGCCTAGTGAGGGTTGTCAGTGGTTGGGATGAATGATGGAAGCCGAAATATGGATGGATTGGGTAATTGTTGGTGCCGCCATCGGAGGCATTATAGTCGCGAGCATTATGTTTCGGCGCGCCGGATACGGCTTTTGGCCATAAATTGATATGGTGGCCCTGGCAAGAGTTTCCCTCGCGGAGTGCCGGCATTGCGGTAGGCCTTGGCAGCCTCCAGCCGGCGTGACCATCGATAAGGCTTTCTGCCATCGTTGCAGCAAGGAACGGCGGGCGATTGCCAAGAAGGTCCTGGGCCTACGCGCGCTCACGCCCGACGATTTCGTTGGGCCTTATATACTCCAAAAATGACTGGGCCTACCTGGAAATTTTGGTTATGGACATGGCGCGATGCGATATGCGGTGTCCCGATTTCTTTAATGCTGCTAGTCCTCACACTGGCAGTCCTGGCTTTATGACAAGGAGGCGATCATGCCCGGACCTGGATTCTAACGAAGCAGATTACGAAGCGGCTATCGGTAAATACCGCAAGTGCAATTGCCCCAAATGTCGATCCTCTATCGAGTACCTTGACGCACTACTCAAACGCAGGCCATATCTTCGCAATGATTCAGAGGCGCTGGCCTTGACCAATGACTAAGCTACACTCCACTAGGGTACCAGACTTGGGCGGAGTGGATGAAATGACTCTCGACAAGGCGGTTGAGCGGATCGCGACAAAAATTATGAAGGAGCGAGCAGGCACGGAGCGCCTGACTCTAGAGGAGTGGGAGCACTACTTGCGAGCCCTGCTCAGGTACCTCACACAATCTCGCTAACCTGAAGCGATAGATCGGTTGCAAAAGCGCTTCCCCGCCTGGTTTATCCAGGTCCACGCGTGAGCGAGATAAGCCGCTAGGCTTAAGTGGAAACCGAAATATTCCCTTCGGGGACTTCCGGGGATTGGCCGCCCCCGAACAACTACTGAGGACTGGAAACGTGCGTTTGGAGCCAACCGATGGTCGGCGCTAACACCTCCAGCCCACCTTTTGGCCTGATCTAACAGGTGGGCAGTGGGCAAGAAAGGTAAGGGCAGCACGAGTCTTGTTACCCAGAGCGTTACCCTCTCCCGCGCGCGCCGCTTTACGCTAGTAGTATCAACAGCATAGCATAGTCAGTGCGTAATTGGTAGTTACGCACTGAGGGGTGTTCACGGTTTGTTCTATAGGGATGGGCAGGTCTATAAAGGGAGGGCCCCCTTTGACGCATCGTATGCCATGCTCCAGAGAGCGTAGCGAGACGCCCCGTTCGCTCACCCAATACAAAGCCCACCTGATCATAAAAAAGCCACAATACCTCCTGTTAGTTGGTATAGACCCCCTAATAATCGGCACCCCACTGATAATATGCAACTTATAGTCATTCTGATCCATCTTCCCATTCTGGCGCTGGCCGTCTATCTTTGCGAAAGGCATCGCAAGAGCGGCGCCAGGTGCGCTTGCGCGTATCCGGGGAACTGGGCCGGCTATTAAGTGTCCCTAGCAGAATGCGCCCCCGGCACCAGCCAGGTCATAGATGACACGGCCTTCATCAAGATCAACTACAAGCCCAGGGCCTACTTCAAGCCATTTCACGGGCGAGAGCAGCGATTTGCTGCCGTTGTGGCTCACCGCAGGGCTGGTAAGACCGTTGCCGCCATTCACGATCTACAAAGATCCGCTCTACGGAACGATTACGACCGTAGCCTATATGCTTACATAGCGCCTACCTACGCCCAGGCGAAAGCGACGGTCTTTGACTATCTGAAGGAAGCCGGGGCGCCGTATATAGAAAAAGGCCTGGCTAAGGTTAACCAGTCGGAACTAACGGTGACATATTTCAATGGGTCAACAGTCCGATTGTTCGGGGCTGATAATTATGACTCCCTGCGCGGTCTGCGTTTCGACGGATCAGTGCTTGATGAATACGCAGACATTGATCCGCGTGCTTGGACCCAGGTTGTTCGGCCGGCTCTCAGTGACCGCAGAGGGTTTGCGACATTTATCGGTACCCCCAGAGGCCATAATAGCTTCTACGACACCTACAGAGACGCAGTTAAAAATCCTGGGGAGTGGTTTTCCGGCTGCCTCAAGGCCAGCAACCTAGTTCCCGCCCATCTTACATGGGCGCCGGAATGGGAGCCCATTTTAAGGGGGGCGACTTCTGAGCAGGTCAACCAGTTCTATAAGACCAAGGGCCTTCTGTCCGAAGATGAGCTTAGGCAAGCGAGGACGCAAATGTCCGAAGATGCCTATAATCAGGAATACGAGTGTGACTTTGAAGCCGCTAACCCAGGCGCCTATTATGGAAAGCAGATGGGAGATGCTCTCAAAGATGGTCGCCTTACTAAGGTCCCATACGACCCCAATTTTAGGGTCTACACCGCCTGGGATATCGGGGGCGACAGAGATGCTACCGCCGTCTGGTTCTTTCAGTTGGTCGGAAAGGCAGTCCACCTAATTGATTATATGGAGAATAAAGGGGCCGATTCTGCGCCGTACGCAAAGGCCGTCCTAGACCGCTCATACAGCTATGCCCAGCATTTCCTGCCTCATGATGCGGAAGCGCGACATCCCGGCTCAGAACGAGATTATTCAGAGGCTCTCGCGGCGCATGGACTACGCCGAATTACTGTGCTCCCGTCCGCCGTGCGGGAACTCGGAATCAACAGCGTGCGACTGCTACTGCCTAGATGCTATTTTGACGCGGAAAAGTGCGAACGTGGTATAGAGTGCCTCCGCATGTACCAGACAGAATGGAACGAAAAGGACAAGGTCTTTAAGAGCTCCCCCAAACACGATTGGGCCTCCCATGGCGCCGACGCCTTCCGCTACCTATCTGTTGCGCTTGACAAGCATATTTCTACTCCTAACTTTAATCGCAAGCTGGTATACCCAAAGGGATTTTAAGATGTTCCCCAACACCATGCCGATGGTCAGCGGGCCGTCTGCCAATCCCGACATGTCGCAGCAATTGCAGCAACACTTGCAATATTTGCAGCAAATGCAAGCGGGGAGGGGGGCGCCGGCCATGCCGGGCATTACAGTGGCGCCGAATTTCCAACCCAAACCCCCGATGTCCGGGGGCCCGAACTGGAACGCCTTCATGCAGAACGCCAGACCCTCGACCAACATAGAGGACCATAGGCGATGATGGAAAAGCTAGGCGGGGTCTGGTTTCGGGACGGTGTAATGGTTTCCGACCCGGAGATAGTCAAATTTGCAGAGGCGATGAAGGACCCGAAGTTTTCTGAGCAGGTCTTTGATGAATGCCTCGCACACAATGCATTCATGCAATGTCCACCGACCAAGACGTGATCGATCTGCGCAAGCTCGCAGATGATTTCTGCCGCGCCTTCAAGTGGGGGCCGGAAAGCGACAAGCAGCCACGGTCGCTCAGCGGGCTACTCAGGCGTGTCGCCGATAGGTTGGAAAAAAATGTTTCCTAAGCGCCTTATCTGCTTTCTTGTCGGCCATAAATGGCGCCGCTCTAAATCAGAATGGCAATTTGATTGTGAGTTCTGGTATTGCGCCAGATGCAATAAGGTAGGAGCAGGAATTGTTCCCTAATACCGCCCCCATGGTCGCCGGACCTTCGGCGCCATACACCGACCCGACCACTCAAGCCCTGACCAATCCCACCGCTGCTACGCAGCCCGGCTATGACCTTCCCGGGCTGTCTATGCAGCAGATGATGGCTACGGGCCCCTATGCTCAATACCAAAAAGCCATGCAGGGGATGCAGCAGCAGCAGAAGAATATGCAGGCGCATGGCGTTGGTTCCATGAATCAGCCTCCCGGGTTGCCCGCCGGCGTTATGCCTGGCGGTGGTGGCATCGGGACCGGTGGTGGCGGGGTATTCGGTCCATTCCCTCAAGGGGCTCCTCCGCCTCAAGGCGGGGGCTTCTAAGTGCAACGGCAGCCGCAGGGGCCTACTCTCGCCCAGCAGATTGGCGCCCAGCAGCAGGCGGCAATCGTCGCTCAGTCGCAGCCGCAGGCCCCCACCATGCCGATGCTCGGTATGCAGTCCTCCGGGCCGGCCCAGCCTCCGGCCGCTCCGGTGCCGGGCAACACTTCATTTCAGCCCGGGGGTAGTAATATGGCCTTCAGCGGCCCCCCGCAAATGCTGGGAGCGCAGGGCCCGCCGCCGCCCGTACTGGCCCCGGCCGGGACCTACACCGACCCCAATCAGCAGCCGCAGGCGCCGTCCTTCCCCTGGGGGGCCGATCCTAGCGGCCTAGGTGGTGCGCAAGCCGGCCTCGGCGGCTATATGGGCTTCTAGGTTGTGCTTAAAAGAACATCGAAAGCGGCGATAATCATACACAAGGCGCTACGTGGATAGCGGTCACACGCTACCCTTGGTGAATGGGCCGTCGCCCACCCAAGGTGAAACCAGGCCGCTTGATTTTATCCGTCACGGCAGCACCAAATATAACAATACCGTTGGTGATCAACCACCTGGTGATGCCGACAAGATCAGGGGCCACATAGACGTACCGTTGGACGACCGCGGCAGGGAAGAGGCAAAAAAGGTCGGCCAGAAGCTTTGTAACATCAAAGATCGCCCGGCGCTGCTGGTTAGTTCTGATCTTTCCCGCGCCAGGGAAACGGCCCACATTATCTCGAGGATATGCGGTATCCCCGTCGGTGGGAGCCTACCCTCTCTGCGGCCGTGGAATTTGGGCAAGCTGCAGGGGCAAGAAAGCGCCAAAGTAGCGCCCATTATTAAGCAATTAGCAGAAAACCCGGACCGTTCTGCCCCCGGCGGGGGAGACTCTTTCCACCAATTCTTACATCAATTTTTTGGTGGACTAAAGCAGGTCCTCGCTCACCCACAACGTATCGCAATGGTCGCCCACCATAGGAATGAGCGGGCTATAGCTGCGATGGAAAAGGGGAATTGGCAAACGCTCGACCTCAAGGAATTTGCGAGACATGGCGACCGGCCTGGATCGATGGTTACGTTCAGTATTCCAACCGCTTGGCTTTCGTAATGAAGGAAACAAAGAAAGAAGCCAATTACCGCGACGGGCGGTCTGACTACAAGTGCAAGCTTTGCACGATGTTCCGCCCACCGCACGGATGTTCCTATGTTATGGGGCCGATTTCCTCAGCGGCCGTCTGCGACTACTTCGAGCCTAAATAATGGGCTTTGTCGGCGGCGCATACGACGGCAATCCGGCCACTGGATACCCAGGAGGCCCACTTTCCGGTAATGCCGTTGCCGCTCCTGGATCATCTAACCCGAACGTATCATCTAACGCGTTCGTAAACCAGGGCGGCGGTACTGTCCCGTCGGTTGTTTCCAGCGGTCAGACTGCGATTCCAGGTATCTCCCCGGCGGTGATGGCAGCCCTTACCGGCCACCAGATCGGTAACGCGGGACTTGGCCCCTGGCCCGGACCGGGGTTCTACCAGGGCGGCGGCGCCGCTAATATGACGCCATCCGGATATAACTTCTCCCATCCGGTTACTGGCGGAGGGGGCGGTCAACGATCCAACACCCCCGGCTATGGTCTCGGGTTTGGTCAGCCATCGTGGCCGGGTTTTAATTCTGGCCTTAATCTGGGTGTTGAGCCCGGTCCGGAGGCCGTGCCCTATGGGTTGGCTGGCAGTGGGACGGGCGCCACGCTACATCCTCCAGTCGACGACAACCCAGACTATGCGAAATACGCCGCTGGTGGCGGGCTAGACGCCCCGCCAACTGTAGCGCCAGACGCCGCCTCTGCCGCCGATCCTAACTTCTACGACCCGTTGTCTGGTCTGCCAATGCCGCCGGTTACTCAGCAGAGTAGAGGTATTCCGGATTGGCTCTCTAACATATTCCCAGACACGCCATCAAACGTGCAAAACGCCGGTCCGCGATTGTACGAGCAGGGTGCTGGCGCTCCGGGCCAATACGCGCCACAGCCGGAGCCACCGACGCCCAGCATAACGCCTCCGTCAGAGGTACAGGGCGCTGGCCCGCGACAGTACCAACAAGGTGCTGGCTCGCCCGGTCAGTATGCGCCCACCGATATCACCGTCCCAGGCACGATGTTGCCGGAGATTACGGTAACGCCAGATGCCCCATCACAGCCCGATTATGGCACACTCGGCTTTAACCCCCCGGATTATGGGGCTCCGCCACCCGCTCCAGCGCCAATAGACTCCGCTATTGCGGGGGCATCTGTGTACTCTGGTAACGCCACCCCAGCGGAGCTTCCTCCCGTTCCGGCCGGGTTCGGGCCGCAGACCGCCGAAGTCGTGCCAGCAACGAGCCAGGATCAGACGGCGGCCGACATACTACAGGACAAGATTCAGGATACCCCCGCCGGGGAACTTATCGATAAATATGGTAACACCCCGACTCTGAGACAAATCGTTGCCGGCGAGTCACCGAAAGACTTACAGCAACTTATTGATAATTTTCCCCAAAATATAGACTTCAAGATTGACCTCACCAAGCCGCTTGAGCCGCAGCTTAGTGAAACGCTAAGCCGCGGTAATATGGGGGTTTATTCTAAAATAGCCGTCCCCCAAATGATGGCGGGATTCTTCCCGGCCGGGGGCCAATTATCAGAAGCTGGAATTCGTTCTGCCGCCTCCAGCGGCAATCAAGACATTCCAGCTACACCGCCTACGCTTAGCTCTGGTGCTGCTATCGGCCCCGCACCAACGCCCCCCGCGGACATACCGCAGACCAACTGGCTGACGCCGCAGATAGAATCGCCGCCCCAACCTCAGGACATGGGGCAGACTTTCAATGATGCGCTCGGCGGAGTGCCGCAACCGCTGGGCATAGACATAAGCGGGGGCTATGGCGGCGGGTCTCCTAACGAGCAGCTCACGCATCTGGCGCTTTCCGATCCGACTCTTGCGGCAATGCGCGCCGACGATCTGGCGCAAATGAGTACGCCAGAGGGGCAGGCGTGGGCCAGGAAAAATATCGCAGGTTTCGTTCCGCAAGAGGTCCCCTACGGTAGCGGGCGGGACCCGGGCGGGGCTGGTTTCAATTCCAAAAACGTTACGACGTGGTTTAACGCTCAGGAAAACCGCGGTACCGGGCTGGGTTTGGACCCCGAAGAGGTTTATCAAAATCTAGTTCCTGATTACAAGGGGAGCGGAGTTTGGAATCCCACCGGTACCCAGGGGTCATTCTGGCCGGGCCCGGGAACTGCCGGTCCGGGGACCAAAAATCCTGGTGTGGGTGGGGCGCCCGACCCGGAAACTGGCGTTTCTCAATCCTATTACAACAACGCGGGGACTACTGACCCCATTCTACAGGCCCAAATCATGGGGGCCTATATGGACTCTCTTAGTGGATCGCCCCTTGGCGGCCTTATCAACAACAGCGGCGCCAACGCCGCCAGCATGGTCGGCGCCGGCTCCGCCGGGGCGATCAATATGGCGCCACCCAATACGATTAATTATCCGAAAAGCATGTTTGGCGAGGACTACGCCGCGAGCCCACAGCAGGGGGTGTACAATCTAATCGATCAATATAATGCTGCGCAGCCATTAACGGCACAGGGTGGCGCAGCACCGCTCACTGCGACGCAGATTCAGAACATACTCATGAATGAGGGCAGGGCGACGCCGCAGCAGTTTACTGATGAGGGCCCGATGGCCCCAGATGCTAATCTGGCCCCGGATACCAACCTCTACGACCCAATGTCTGGCTTACCCATGCCTAGAGCCCCAGAGCCCATAGACCCCGGCGTGGGTAACGTTTTCTCTAATACGAATTGGCAGAAGTTTGAGGCCGGGGCCAGGCCGTCAACCAATGTCGAGGATCTCAGAAATCCTGGAGCGTCGATAGCATTCCAGCAGCAGGGTATAATGAACCGCCTGGAGTCCACGGCGAATAAGGTAAAGCAGGAATTTACCGACACGGGGCAGGCTGATATATCCTATGATCCGGCACAGGGCTATGGCGGTGGTGACACGTCGTCTACGCCGCCACTCGATGTCTGGAATATACCCGATAACTCTTCAGCTGGCGGGATGCCAGCTCAGCCACAGGCCGGGATGGCTCAATATCTGAGCGGCCCCACCCAGCAAGCCCAGCCAGTCACACAGGCGGCCCCGCACCCAGTTCAGCAGGCGGACCAGCCGGCCCCGCAGGCGGCCGCGCCCTATCAGGTTGCTGCGCAACCAAGTGTGGGCGGCAGCAATTCTGGCCCCGGTCTGCTGTCAAGTATAGAGAACTTCTTTTCGTCTGGTGCGTCTGGTATTGAGTCGGCAATTTCGGGCTTGGGGTCTGCCGCTAAGGCGGAGTTCTCGAAGTTGGAGTCGGAAGTTGCGCCGATACTATCAAGTCTTGGTTCTGATGTTGGGTCTGGATTCTCGCACCTGAGTGCCGATGCCAAGGCGGAATTATCGCAAATGGAGGACTTCCTTCAAAGATATGGGCTGCTGCCCCAGGCCGGTTTGTTGCCGCTGGGCGTGCAACCGACTTCTATCCGGACTGCCGGGTCGTATGCCGACCAGGCCCATTAGTGAGCCATCTGATAGGCGTGACAAGCATATAGTTTGATGGGGTCGGTAAGCATGGCTTCTGCTAGGCGGATGCACTCCGCTTCTGTTGCGATACCGGGGATGGAGACATAAGAAACTTGGCTGGCGGTCCCCTTAAGAGATTCGGCGGCGGATTCGGCGCGGGGCGGAGTCAGGGGAACGATGAACGGAATGTTGTTTATAATTTTAAAGGTAAGCAGATAGGCGGTTACTCCTGGGGCCTCTGCCGCGCGGCCGGCCGCCATCGCAAAGAAGAACATTGAAGACGCAAAGATTGCCACGACAAGAACTTGGAGGAGGCGGTTCATTGGCTGGCCCCTTTTGAGCAAACAGCGATGGCGATTAGATAGCCGGCTCCTAGCACTGCGCCGGCAAGTGGGTGAATGAGAAGCAGAGTTCCTATTCCAAGGAACCACAAAATCATAATTGGCTTCATTGGTTGCACGCTAGATTTGAGTACAGCACCCAGCCGCGCGAAAGCGGGCCGCCCCTATCGCGCGGGTTTGAGATAAAGACCCAATCGCGCAAGAGACTTCCGTCTTGAAGCTGGACCTGCTCGCCGAGCGCGGTAGTTCCGACAACGGTATTGCCGGCCGGTAGCGAGTAGATGTTCATGGCGACTGCGGTACAGAAGATGATCGGGGTCATTGCGATACTCTTTTCTGGAACCTGGCTTCGAGCTCCTTTAGGGTGTCGGCCGAACACCAATGCTCTCGTTCGCGGCAGACTAGTTCATAATGGGGGGCATGCCCGTGAACGTGCGCGCGCCTCAAGATAAGACCATGCTTTTTGGCCACCGCGCGGAAGCGCTTGAGTTGCTCGTTGTGTGTTTGTTGGATCATCGTGGCGCTCCTTATTTATGTAGCGAGACCATAATGCGCAATTTGCGAACTGTACATGCGGCAGGGTGACGCGGATGCTTAGCCAGCTATTTGGCGTGCTGATAATTGGTTCTGTATTGGCGTTCTGGCTTTATTTGTACCTATGGGGGCGCAACGTTCGCGTGACCGAAAATTCAGAACCTAGCGACTTCGTGCCAAGTCTATGAGCTGCGGCGACCTGGCTTGCTACAGGGGGACTACAAGCAAGGACACCTATCAGTTCAAGGACGGGCCTTGCGACAGTGTTACTTGTTCATGGCCGAAACATTTAAAGCCTAGGCAACATTTTACAGACACGCCCTCAAAATCTATCGTTGATGCGGGCGCGGAGGCGCTGGCCAGTCGTCCGCCTCCGCCATAGATATGACGGTCCACCCGTCGCTTCCGAATTTTTCGTCTAACTCGCCGGCCGCAAACCGATTGGCATCGTTGCGGCAGTCTCCGTCGAATCGTGCCGGGTGGAGACACTCGCATATTCCGCATTCGTAGAAATAAACCATAATCTACTCCCTGGAGATAGTTTGAAGATTCTAGACATGTCTGCCGGGATGCGCGCGATTTGGTTCAACAAGAAGCATCCTGATGCAGTCTATCTAGATCACAGGTCAGAAATAGCGCCCTCCGATTGCAACAGACGATCATCGCCCGACATTGTGTGCGATACGCGGAGTATGCCCTCTGCCGTGGGGGCGGGTTATAGCCTTATTGTATTCGATCCGCCACATGTTTCGCTTGGCGCCAGCGGCACTTTTGGGACGCGTTACGGATCGTACTCCGTCGCGGAAATTCGCGACATCATAAAGCGCTCCGCTTCTGAGGCGCACCGCGTTTCATTGCCCGACGCACTTATGGCCTTTAAGTGGAACGATCACGATCAGAAGCTCAAGGATATTTTATCATTAATGGAAGATTGGTGGGAGCCGCTGTTCGGCCAGCAAACAGCGCGGCATAAGATGTCAGAAACATACTGGGTTATGCTTAGGCGCAGGCCCGCATGAGCGCATTTGCAGAGAATGAAGCCGGAGTAAAACCCTCCGGCAAGCAAATGTCGGACGGGGAATTGAAGTCTATGCTCGACGCCCAGAAGATGGGCGCGCTGGCTTCTATCTGGTCTTCGAAGCTCTCAAGTGAGCGTGATGACGCGCTAATGTACTACATGAACGACATGTCCAAGGACATGCCGAGCATGGATGGACGTAGCAACGCTGTAAGCTCTGACGTAGCAGACACCATCGAGGGTCTCATGCCTTCCCTCATGGAGATATTCGCCGGCAGCGAGGAGGTAGTTAAATTCAATCCTACTGGGCCCGAGGACGTAGGCGCCGCCGAACAGGAAACTGACTACGTTAATCATGTGTTTATGGTCGAGAACCCCGGGTTCATCGTCCTTTACTCCTTCATCAAGGACGCCCTACTCTCCAAGGTTGGAATTGTCAAACTCTGGTGGGAAGAGAAAGAGGAAATCGAGGAAGAGACCTACCACGATCTGACGGATGACGAACTCGATGTCATCTTGGAAGATAAAGACGTAGAGATTATCGAGCACACCAAGCGGCCAATTGATCAGCAGACCGCTATGGCTCTTATGTCCGCCCCGCCCCACAAGGCGATTGCGGATATGCAAGGACAGGCCCAGCAACAGCCCGGCCCTCAGGGTCCGTCTGGTGCGTCACCCGCGCAGGGTGGGTCTCAGGGGGCGCCGCCCGTAGGTTCCGGACCGGGCGGCCCCCCGCTACAACAGCAGGGGAAACTTCCCGCGCAGCCCGATACCGGACAACCCATAGACCCGCCGCAGCCGACAATCTCTAAGGAGCTGCACGATGTCAAAGTCAGACGTTCCAAAGATGCCTCTCAAGCCAAATGTCTCGGAGTGCCACCTGAGGAATTTGGAATTGAGAAAACAGCTAGAAGCCTACGTCTGCACGAGTGCAATTATTGCTTCCACCGCACCGTAATTTCGGTCAACCGTCTCTTAGCACAGGGCTATGACGAGGATATTGTCAACGCTCTTCCGACTTATACGGCAATCACGATGCCGGAAGAGATCAACAGAGACTCTGTAGACGAGCACCAAAATGTCGGAACTGAACATAACCCGGCTACTCGACGCGTTGAGGTTATCGAGCACTACGTTCGGATGGACTATGAAGGAAACGGAAGGGCCGAACTCTATAAAGTTGGAACTGGTGCTTCCGAAGGGCAGCTTCTTTACAAAGACGGCGAGCTCGACCTAGAAAAGGTAGACGACTTCCCCTTTGCTGCCATGACCCCGATTATCGTGACCCACCGTTTTTTCGGTCGGTCGATTGCTGATCTCGTCATGGATATTATGCGAATTAAAACTTCTTTGCTTCGTTCGCTGCTGGATAACGCTTATCTGGCAAATAATCCGCGGGTGGAAGTGGCCGAGAGTCACGCCTCCGACAATACATTAGATGACTTACTTATTAGCCGTCCGGGTGGACTTGTGCGAACGAAGCAACCCGGCGGCATCAATTGGCAGCAAATCCCCACCATCGGGCAGCACGTCATGCCCCTTCTTGAGTACCAAGATTCGGTACGGGAAATGCGTACTGGTGTTACCAAGCAGGGGCAGGGGCTCGACCCCCAGAGTCTGCAAAACCAGACGGCCCAGGCGACCAATCAAATCTTCAGCATGTCGCAATCCCGCATGAAGTTGATTGCCCGCATTTTTGCGGAAACCGGCATTAGTGACCTGTTCATCAAGCTTCACGGCCTCATCAGAAAGCACGGCCAGGAACTCAAAACCGTCAGGCTGAGAAACCAATGGATAAAGATAGACCCTCGCGACTGGAAGAAGCGAAACGACATGACGGTGGACGTTGGACTTGGGACCGGGGGACGACCGGAACAAATGGCCATGATGAACGCCATCGCTGGGCTCCAAGAAAAGGCACTTATGGGTGGGCTAACCAATCTGGTGACAGTGCAGAACTGTTACGAGACGGCAAAGGCGATCACAAGGCTGGCGGGTCATAAGGACGTTGACAAGTTCTTTACCGACCCCAGCACCCAACCGCCGCCGACGCAGCACCCCGACCCCAAGGTGCAGCTCGAGCAGATGAAAATTCAAGCTCAGTCACAGTTGGCTGACAAGAAGATGCAACAGGAGCAGGTACACGAACAAGCCAAGTTCCAGGCTGACGCCGCCCTTGAACAACAGAAGTTCCAGCATCAGAAAGAGTTGGATTACACCGAGCAGGCAAGGCTGTCGCAGGAGCACCAGCTCAAGATGCAGCACCTTGGTGCGGAACACCAGATGAAACAAAATGACATGGCCAATCAAATGCTGCTCGCACAACACAGCGCCCAGATGCAGAACGATCAGGCCCAGAAAAAGATTCAGATGGAAGAGGCGTCCCAGGCCCACGAAATGAGTCTGGCCGAGCGTACTCACGCCCATGCCACCAGCATGGCGGAAAAGAAACACACCGGCGACATGGAACTTGCCAAGACCAAGGTCGCGAGCAAGCCAAGGAAATAGAGGATGTCGGGAACACAATATTGGGGTACTGCCTATCTAGGCAATATCCAAAGTTTTTCCTATACCGCGACGGCGGGAGTCACCAGCAATGTGAGTGTCGCCTGCCAAAAAGTCAGGCTCATGTCTACAACGGACTGTTTCTTTGTTATCGGCAACTCGACGACCGCCACAACCGCCAACGGTGCTTATTTGCCAGGACTGCGGCCGGAGTATTTTAGTATCAGACCGGGGCAGCAGATTTCCGCCCTCCAAGTCACGGCCGGCGGCAATATGTTTATCGCCGAGTGCCTCTGAATGTTTGGTGGTATGGGGGCCGGCGATTTTGGTGCGCTTGGCGCCGGAGCTGGCGGCACTGCATTCGCGTTGCCCGCGGGCATCAATGTCATCAATATGCTGGCGAGCGCCAATCCGGCAAACTACGCAGTGAGTTGGCTCGCCATTAGTGTAGGAGACGCGACATTCGCCACGAAAACGACGGCGCCTGACGGTACTCTCACCGGCGCAAAACTCACAGCGAGCGTTGCAAATAACAATCACACCGTTTATCAGAATATCGCCGGGACGGCGGCAAGTTCCGCCACGGTCTACACGTTTACTGTATTTGCCAAGGCTGCCGATCTATCGCGTATTCTGGTAGGATATTTCGACTACGACGCCGGGGCTGGTGGGCCGTACGGAACGGCGGGCGTTTACTACGGCTTCGACCTTGCGGGCGGCCAAATTGCTTACGGGCCTACTACGTTCGGAGCTGGCTTCACGACTGCGGGCGCCTCCGCCGACATAACGTCCGCTGGTGGTGGCTGGTACCGCTGTCGCGTCACTGCTACTACCACCACAAACAGCACTTTCAGGGCGGCCATTTCGCTGGACAGCGGCACGGGGACGGGAGTGGCGGCTAACGCCTTTACGGGGAGCGGCACCAACGGCGTCTTTCTCTGGAACGCCAACATAGTTCCGTCCGCCGCCTGGCAGCTAACATCGCAAACATTCTTTGATGACTTCACGTCGCTCTCGACACTTGACGTGAACAACACTAAGGCGAGCGGCTTTAATTGGTACCCCTCCAACGGCTGGCCCAACTCCTCGCCGTACAATGAATTCAATGGTGTCGCCAACCCCGACGCATGGCTAGCAGTGGCAACGCCATCGTCGACGACATTTTCTGTCGCCAACTCTGTGCTATCTATTGCAACTGATGTTAGTAGCTTTGCTTATACCATTAGCACCGTGGCACCCACCAGCGCGGGATATACGGGTACGGTTTTCGGTGGTATTCGACTCATCGAGGCCAGTGTTGCATTCGACCCCGCTCTGTCGTTAACGACAGACATTACTTTTCCGACATTTTGGGCGATAGACCTACAGTTCCTTCTGGGGACCGCGCCGACCAATTGGATCGAGCATGACGTTATTGAGGCATACCGTGGCGCCACCACCGGCACAATTGCTCCAGACTTCGGCATAAATGCCTGGAATGTCACCACCGGCAATCTGACGGCTACCTCCAACTTGGGCTCTATATCCACCGGGGCTGTCACCTGGACAAACCAGAATCGTTTTTCCGAGCTGATCATTCCGGCGACCCTAAACAATGGGGTTGGCATCAATCAATTCTACAAAAATGGATTGATGTTTCAGGAATACAAATACTCTACCAGTGCTACCTCCGGCTTCGCAAGTGGCGACAACCATACCGCGCCGCTGATCTTGGGGGCCGGGCATAGTTGGCCTATCAACGTGGATTACGTCCGAGTCTTCAGCACGGTTACGAGTGTCCAATAATGGCTAACTACGACGATCTGATTAAGATAGCCGGCAACGATGGCTTTCAGCAGCGTATCAAATACGCGCTAATGAGTGCGGCCGTTAATATCTACAGCGAGGCGACAAGCACCACCGGGCACGCTGCTCGAGGCGTATTGGCCTCGCAGGTCATCCAGGGGAGCTACAACGCCGCCTCAGTTCCACTTGCGGTGCTGACCAACACTACAATTGCAGGCGAGGCAACGCTGGCATCGGCACCGGACTACGGCATTCCAGACGGCGACATTCAGTTTGCCGTCAACTCTCTCTGGAACGCGCTGTCTAACGCCTAATGGATGAAATCAAGCTTGGCATCGCGCAGCATCGGGGGTTGCGCGCGCAGGAACTATTGGACAACACGCTTCTGAACGAAGCGTTTGCAGAAATCGAAGACCGCTACATGAGCGCGTGGCGCGCGTGCAGGGCAGAAGACCTCACAGCCAGAGAGGCCGCTTGGCGGGCCATTAAAACACTCGACGGTATCAGAGACTTGTTCAGGCTCTACGTCACGAACGGCAAGATTGCCGCTCAGGACCTCAAGCGCCTTAGCGATGAT
>Ga0073928_10006068_pt1 | contig 16494 bp, 15 predicted proteins | sample PaiPotPPA55metaG_FD_76969 | JGI IMG/M metagenome (GOLD analysis project Ga0073928, IMG submission 76969) | Iron sulfur acid spring bacterial and archeal communities from Banff, Canada, to study Microbial Dark Matter (Phase II) - Paint Pots PPA... ... | reverse complement strand
TTTGCCTGTTCACCGGATCCAGGTTCACCACCACCATGATTTTGTCGCCGCGATCCTCTGAAGTTTTGCTGTACGCGATAATTTGCGGATTATCGGTGGGGTGAAATTTCAGACCATCGTTATGCTGTAAAGCCAGATGGTCCCGCCGTATGCTGTTCACGCGGCGTATCAAGCCCTTCAAACTTTTCGGATCATTCCTGTTCCAAACTCGCACTTGATATTTTTCCGAGTCCAGATATTCTTCGCTGCCTTCGCGCACCGGCACATGTTCCATTAACTCAAACGCCGGCCCATAAATTCCATAATTCGCCCCCAGCGTTGCCGCCAGCACCAGTCGCGCAATAAACGCCGGTCGTCCGCCCTTCTGCAAGTACTCATTTAAAATATCCGGGGTATTCGGCCACAAATTCGGCCTAAAAAACTCGCTAACCGGCGGCTGTGTAATTTCCGTGAAATATTCTGTAAGCTCCGCTTTGGTATTTTTCCACGCGAAGTATGTATACGACTGCGTGAATCCCAATTTTGCCAGCCGGTACATAACTTTAGGCCGCGTGAATGCTTCCGCCAGAAAAATCGTGTCAGGATATTCCCGTTGCGTCTCGCGGATCAGCCATTCCCAAAATGCAAACGGCTTCGTGTGCGGATTGTCCACCCGAAATATCTTGATGCCCTGCGAAATCCAGAACAAAACCACGCTCTTTAATTCTTCCGCCAACGCCGCATAATTCGATGTCTCAAAATCCAGCGGATAAATATCCTGATACTTCTTCGGCGGATTCTCCGCGTACTGCACGCTGCCATCCGCCCGCGAGCGAAACCATTCGCGATGCTCTTTCACATAGGGATGATCGGGCGAACATTGAAACGCGATATCCAGTGCCAGCTCAATTCCGTGCAGCCCCGCTTTCTCTCTTAACGCCCGTAAATCCGCCAGCGTTCCCAGCTCCGCATGAATAGCTTTGTGTCCGCCGTCCGTCGAACCAATGGCCCACGGGCTCCCAGGATCCGACGCCGTCGGAGTCGTGGAATTATTTTTGCCTTTGCGTTCAGTCACCCCGATGGGATGAATCGGCGGCAAATACAAAACGTCGAATCCCATATCCGCCACATATTCGATGTACTCAGCGCAATCCCGCAGCGTGCCAGGCCGCTCTACGGAAGTTGTGCACGAGCGCGGAAACATTTCGTACCACGCGCCAAACCGCGCCCGCGCCCGATCCACACGCACCACCAGCCCTTTCTCGTAAACCGTATCGCCTGTGCGCTCCCGGTACTGCGACATCAGCGCAATCAAATCCTCATCCTCAGCGAACGCCACCGCCGCCGCTGCATCCGTACCAGTAATCTTTCTCAACCGCGCACCCAGCGCACTCAATATTCGCTCATCCGCGGGACTCGCCCGCTTCGCAGTCGCCGCCAAAAATTGCGCCCCGGTCTTCAAGTCCAACGTCAGGTCCTGCCCCGCGTCCGCTTTTTTTCCCAAATCACGGGCCCAGGTTTTGAAACCGTCCACCCACCCTCGCAAAGTATAAAAATAAATTCCCGCGCTCCTTGGGCGGAACTGCGCTTCCCACCTGTCATTTATGATCAATCGCATCGGCTCGGACTGCCAATTCGCATCGCCGTCTCTGCGATACTGCAGCGCCGCATCGACCACATCGTGCCCGTCGGCAAAAATATCAGCGCTCACCGTCACCAGTTCCCCCGGCGTGCGCGTAATGGGAAACCGTCCGCCATCGATTTCCGGTAGCACGCTTTCAATCACCACTCTCTGAACAGACTTCGGCGTACTTTTATCCGCGGTTTGTTTTGGAATCAATCGTTCGTCTGTGACCGTCACGGCCTGAAGTAAATTCTCTCCCAATCGCCTGTTTAATCCTTGAGTCATTATATACGCCACTAGCGCAACGATTCTTCATGCAGCAAAATACTTATTCAATTGATTCAAATTCCAAATGTAATTTGTCGAGTCAGTTAATCTTTCTAATTTCTCTACTGGATTTACTGGATACTCTTGAACCACTAAAAAGTTTACACTTGCAGTGCTGATGGGCATGGTTTGCCCAGCGCGAGGCCCCAGTGAAAATTGCACAGGTATCTCCCCTGTATGAAAGTGTTCCACCGAAAATGTATGGAGGTACGGAGCGCGTCGTTTCGTTCCTTACCGAAGAGTTGGTTGCGCAAGGCCAGGAAGTAACTCTGTTCGCTAGCGGCGATTCACAAACCTCCGCGAAGCTCATTCCCGGATCAAAAACTTCCCTGCGGCTGAGCAAAAATTCCATCGACCATCTGGCGCATCACATCGCCATGCTGGATGACGTAATGCGTATGGCCCCCGAATTCGACATCATTCATTTCCATATCGATTACATGCATTTCCCGTTGTCACGCTATTGCGCGCTGCCCTCCGTAACGACACTTCATGGCCGCCTCGATCTTCCCGACTTAGTTCCAGTTTATAAGCGTTACGCGGACGCCCCGGTGATTTCCATTTCTATGGCGCAGCGTAAACCATTGCCGCGCGCCAACTGGGTTGCCAACGTGCATCACGGCCTGCCTGTTGATCTTTTAACGTTTAATCCCAAGGCTGGAGACTATCTCGCTTTTCTCGGACGCATTTCCCCCGAAAAACGTCTTGATCGCGCCATCGAAATCGCCAAGCGCGCTGGCATGCACCTGAAAGTAGCCGCGAAAATCGACAACGCCGACCGCGAATACTATGAATCCACCATCAAGCCTTTAATGGGCGATCCCAACATCGAATTCATTGGCGAAATCGGCGAAGACGAGAAAAGCGAATTTCTCGGCAACGCCTACGCCTATTTATTCCCCATCGATTGGCCCGAGCCTTTCGGTCTGACCATGATCGAAGCCATGGCCTGCGGCACTCCCACCATCGCCTTTAATCGCGGCTCCGTTCCGGAAGTGATGCAGGATGGTCTGACCGGCTTCATCGTGGACGATATGGATGACGCCGTGGCAGCGGTGGAAAAAATAGCATCCATCGAACGCACCGCCTGCCGTAACGTTTTTGAAAAGCGCTTCACGTCCGCGCATATGGCCGAACACTACATCCAGGTCTTCCAGTCCATGTCCTCGGATCTCCACCTCGCTTCTCCTTCCCAGGATATGCCTGTCACCCCTGATTCACAGGCAATCGCATAATAAAAATTCCCCGATTCATGGCAGGATGTCTCTGTGGCAGATATCGTCCGCGTCAAAGACCAGTATTACGTTAAGGCGACCTCGGCGCTCGCCGACGACCGCACACGCGTCCTCAAGTACGGCGACACCTTCGCGGTCCTGAATCGCTACGGCGACATCGAGCCGCTCGGCTTCGGCCAGTTCGGATTGTTCCATTCCGAAACGCGCCACCTCTCGCGCATGACCCTGCAGCTAAATTCGCAGACTCCCATGCTGCTGAGTTCCACTATCCGCGACGACAACGCTTTCCTCGCCGTGGACATGACCAATTTCGACACCACCATCGCCAATGGCGCCGCCGGCCTTAGAATCGAACCAGGTCTGCCCCGCGAAACGATTCATCTTTTCCGCGCCAAATTTCTCGACAAGGCCACCTGCTACGAACAGATCCGCTTGATCAATTACGGTCTGCAGCCGCTGCAAATCTCCCTCAGCTTTCAATTCGAAGCCGACTTCGCCGACATCTTCGAAGTCCGCGGCACCAAGCGTGCAAAAAAAGGCGACCGCCTGTCCGACTCTCTCGACGGCGATACCGCCGTCCTTTCCTACCGCGGCTTGGACAATATCAGCAGAAAAACGCGCGTCGAATTCACTCCCAAACCGCGTGTGCTCACCACTCGCCAGGCGCGTTACGAATTCACTCTCGATCCCAAGCAGGAGCAATCCGTTTTCGTCACCGTCTCCTGCGAACGAAATTTAATTCCCATTCCCACCAATCCTTATCAGCGCGCTTTCGACACCCTGCACCATCGCTCCACCAACGAACGCCTGCACGAGTGCCAGATCACCACTTCCAACAAACGCATCAACTCCTGGCTCAAGCGCTCTGAAGCCGACTTGCGCATGCTCACCGACGGCAATCCCGAAGGCGAGTATCCCTATGCCGGCGTTCCCTGGTTCGCCACCGTTTTTGGCCGCGACGGACTTATCACCGCGCTCGAAACTTTGTGGATCGCCCCGCACATCGCCAAAAGCGTTTTGCAATATCTTGCCGACGAGCAGGCTACCGAGGAAATTCCCGAACAGGACGCCGAGCCGGGGAAAATTCTTCATGAAATGCGCCGCGGCGAGATGGCTGCGCTCAAGGAAGTTCCCTTCGGCCGCTATTACGGCAGCGTGGATTCCACGCCCTTATTCATCGTGCTGGCCGCGGGATATTTTCTGCGCACCGCCGACATCGAATTTTTATCTTCTATCTGGCCTAACATTCAAGCCGCGCTCCGCTGGATCGATATGTACGGTGATCGTGATCACGACGGTTTCGTCGAATACGCGCGCCGCTCCAACACTGGTTTGGTCCAACAGGGCTGGAAAGATTCTAACGATTCCGTTTTTCACTCCAATGGCCAGCTAGCCGAACCGCCCATCGCTTTATGTGAAGTGCAGGCCTACACCTACGCCGCCAAACGTTCCGCCGCCCTGCTCGCCGGCGCGTTCAGCGAAAATGATCTCGCCTTGAAACTCAACCTGGAAGCCGATCGCCTTCAGCAGCGCTTTGAAGAAGAGTTCTGGTGCGAAGAAATCGGCATGTACGCGCTCGCTCTCGACGGCAAAAAACAGCAATGCCAAGTCCGCTCCTCCAACGCCGCCCAAACTCTTTTCTGCAAAATCGCCTCGCCCGAGCACGCCGCAAAAATGAGCAGCCAGCTTATGTCCACTCAGCTTTTCTCCGGATGGGGTGTGCGCACCATCGGCTCCGGCGAATTGCGTTACAACCCCATGTCCTACCACAACGGTTCGATCTGGCCTCACGACAATGCCTTGATCGGCCTCGGCCTCTCTCTTTACGGTTTCCAGGATGCCGTCGCCTCCATCCTCAACGGTCTTTACGAAGCCAGCTTGCACGTCGATCTGCATCGCCTGCCCGAACTTTTCTGCGGCTTCCACAAGCGCACCGAATCCATCGGCCCCACCCTCTACCCCGTCGCGTGCGCGCCACAAGCGTGGGCTGCCGGCGCTCCATATCTTTTGCTTCAAGCCATGCTGGGCCTGCAGATAAAAGCCGCTGAACGCCAGGTCTGCTTCGCCAATCCCATCCTGCCCGCCAATATCGAAGAAGTGCGCATCGATAATTTAGGCATCCCCGGCGCCAATTGCGACGTAATCATTCACCGCTACTCCGCCGGCATCTCCGTAGACATCCTCCGCAAAACCGGCCATATAGAAGTCCTCAAATTGCTTTAGCCTAACCGTCCATTTAGCAAAATTGAAGACACGCGAAGGGTGCCCCATCCTCAGGTTCTTGGAGGGTGGGTCTTGTAACGTGGAAACATCCAGCCCGACCATTCGAGAAGTTTTCAAGAAGTAATGTCCAACAAAAACTGAAAAAACGCGGAGGGTGGCCCGCCCTCAGGTTTTTAGAGGGTGGGTTCCTGTAACGTGGAAACACCCAGCCCATCTTTGAAACCAATCCGAAGAAATCTGAGTAAAAGAAAAACAAAAAAAAGAGGAGGCGGGCCAGGTCTTCCCGCCTCCTCGCATTCCCCTCTCGGGGAGAACCAGCTAGTCTGACGGAGGGTGACTAGCCGGTCGTGTGTTGGCCTGCCCATGAAACCCCACCCGCCCCCAAAAAGTTTCGCCCTCCTTCAAAAAAACTTAAGTAGAATCATTCTGCAAGCTTATAGCCCGCTAACCACCTAATGTCCCGCACCTCCAACCTCAGCCCTGAAAATCTATTGCGTTTTCTACAGGTTAAAACCGAGCCCGTCTCCGCCAATGAAATCGCCCGCGGCTTGAATCTCGGAAAATCCGACCGTCGCCCCCTCTTCAAAATCCTCACCAAACTCAAAAAACGCAACACCATCGAAGAACTCCCCGGAGGCCGCTACCGCCTAGCCAAACGAAACGCCGCAAAAGAATCGTCTGCCGCAACTCCGCAAGCAAAGCGCCGCCCCGGCGATAAGCAAATCGACAAGACGCAGATCGACGTTGCGCAAATCAAAGACACGCAAACCAAGCCCGCCACAAATCTCCTTGCCCGCGATGAAATAAAAGGCCGCCTCGTACTCCACCACGACGGCTACGGTTTCGTCGTTCCCTCCACACCGGTCCCGCAACTCGACGGCGATCTCTTCATTCCGCCCAGCGCCATAAATGGCGCAATGCACGGCGACCAGGTCATCGCAAAAATCAAACCCGCGTACGGCGTCACCGGAACGCGCCGAGCCGAAGGCACCATCGTCCGCATCCTCGGACGCGCACACACCACCGTGGTCGGCCTTTTCCGCTACAGCTCGAGCGGCAATGTCGTTCTCCCCTACGACATTCGCATTCAGAACGAAATAGAAATCCCGCCCGGCGATGAATTAACTCCCGAGTTGCGCAAAAAACTAGGTTTGCCAGGCGTCGATCACCAAGCAGCCCGCCCCAGGCGCCTCCCAGTGCTCCCGGAACTCGACGGCGCGGTAGTCAACGTCGAGCTCACGCGCTACGCGCGTGGCGGCGCACCGCCCACCGGACGCGTCGTCGAAATCCTCGGCCGCCCCGGCAACCTCGGCGTCGATATCGAAATTATTATTCGCAAGCATCACCTCCCGCACACATTTTCCGCCGAAGTCCTGCAGGAAGCCGCGCGCCGCGCCATTCCCGTCAGCGAATCCGAACACCAAGGCCGCGAAGATTTTCGCGCCCTCCCCATCGTCACCATCGACGGCGAAACCGCCCGCGATTTCGACGACGCTGTTTACGTCGAACGCCGCTCCGACGGCGGCTGGCATCTCCAGGTACACATCGCCGACGTTTCCCATTACGTTCGCACCGAAAGCCCGCTAGATCAGGAAGCCCGCCTGCGCGGCACATCTGTTTATTTTCCCGACCGCGCCGTCCCTATGCTCCCCGAATCGCTTTCCAACGGCATGTGCTCCCTCAAGCCCCACGAAGACCGCCTGGTGATGAGCGCTCTGATGGAATTTGATCCCGCCGGCAACATGCGCAGCGCGCGCATGACCCCCGGAATCATTCGTTCCTTCGAACGCATGACCTACACCAACGTAAACAAAGTCATCGAGAACGATCCCGAGATGACCGCGCGTTACGCCCCCTTCGCAAAACATTTCGCAAACATGAAGGAGCTGGCTCTCCTCCTAAACGCCCGCCGCAACGAACACGGCTCCATCGACTTCGATCTCCCCGAACAAGTCATCGAATTCGACGATCAGCAGCGCATGGTCAGCATCGGCCGCAGCGTGCGCAATATCGCCCATCGCCTCATCGAAGAATTCATGCTGGCCGCCAACCGCGCCGTCGCCAGTTATCTGCTGCAGCGCGGCATCAACTCCCTGCACCGCGTTCATGAAAAGCCCGACGCTCGCAAAGTCCTCGAGTTCGAAGAACTCGCTCGCGCTTTCGGCTATTCTCTCGGCGTCGAAAATTTGCAGCAACGGGAAATTGCCGTGCGTCATGGACGCACCCCCGCCCCCGCGCGCGCCGGCCGCCCCGACTCTTACGGCCACGGCCGCGAACGCCCCATGAAAGTCACCCTCCCCGGCGGCGTCGACTTAAACATCACGCCCCAGCATTACCAGCGCCTCATTCGCAAAGTCACCGGCAAGCCCGAAGAGCGCATCATCTCCTACTTAATGCTTCGCTCTCTCAAGCAGGCGCGTTACGCCGCCGAGCCTCTCGGCCACTTCGCTTTGGGTTTCGACGAGTACACCCATTTCACCTCGCCAATTCGCCGCTATCCCGATTTAATCGTGCATCGCATTCTGAAGTGGGCCCTCGAACATCCCGAAGCCAAGCCGCAACCCGCAGCTCCGCCCCGCGCCTCGCAGTGGAGCAAAACCGCCGCCGCCGCACTCGCGACCCAGAACGAAGAAGCCAAACTGTATTCCCAGCATCAACTCGAGGAAATTGCCGCGGAAACCTCCGAAGCCGAACGTCGCGCCAACGCCGCCGAGCGCGAATTAATGGATTGGAAAACCGCGCAGTTCATGGAGCAGCATCTCGGCGAAGAATACGACGCCTTGATCATCTCTGTACAAAAGTACGGCTGCTTCGTGGAGCTCTTCGAAGTTTTTGTGGAAGGCCTGCTCCCCAACAGCGCCCTGGAAGAAGCCGCCGGCACCCGCGTCGTTTTTCGCGAACACGATCACGCCATCGTCTCGTTACCCGGCGGAGCAGAAGGCCCCCGCGGCGGCCAGCGCAGAAATTCTTCCGGCCGTGGCCGCGGCACAAAACCAAAACAACTCACCTGGAGCCTGGGCGACAAAGTCCGCGTCCGCGCCGACCGCATCGACCCCATGCGCAAACGCGTCGAATTCGCCCTGGCAACTCCGCCTCAATAATTTAATTGGGAAATAAATCTCAACGGGATGCCCCAGGTTCGCAGTTGAGGTATGAACCTGGATCTTAGGGTTGCAGTTATTCCCACGTTAAATTTACTATTTATAAGAAGTATAGTTAGCCGGAGGGTGCCCCACCCTCGTTTTGTAGGGTGGGTCTTGCAGTTTGTAGCGTGGCTCTCGCAGTTTTCAATGTCTACTGGGTCAAAACCGCCCAGCTGATCCACACTTCACACTCAGCGTGGCGGTCGAAGCACCACGGAATCACCCGCTCTCGTCGGCGTCGTTTGAGCGCCCAACTCGATCTTTTTCTTCTCCCGCCGCACCCGCACAATCTTTCCCAAACATTCCTGCTGCTCGCCCAACTGTTCCCTCTGCTGCTGGTCTACTTTCTGGCCACGTCCGGAAACATCCTGGCCATCACCATCGCCGCCCATCACTTCGCCCAAACCTAAAATCCCCGCGCCCCCAGTATCCTCATCCTCGCCAATCCGCTTAGCAATCAACTGCTCCCCGCGCTGCATCAACACCACATCCCCGGCTCTCATATTCTCCAGCTTATCCCTGCGAATCAACGCCACGTCGCCAGGCCGCACCAGCGGCAACATACTAGTGCCTCGCACATGTATCGCCGTCCGTCCGCGCCTCTTCAGCGCGTCGACAATCCGCTCAGCATCAGCCTTCCGCCGCTCTCCCGAACCGGCTCGATTTTTTCTGCGTTCTTCCATGACCCACTCAGAATCCAGCTTTGCATAGCAGTGGTCAATGAACCCCAAGTCCCAGTTGCCCAAACCCGTATTACCTACGAATCTGCGCAATGTTGGGCCATCCACACAAAGGCGCCCCCGGAAACTGCAAGAGCACTATCCAGGCAAAGACAAAGCATCCGACTGCCCTATAACAAGAAAAGTACTTGCACGCGCAATAAAAATTTGTCATACAGGTGCCCAGCACTTCCCTCTGAAGAGGCACGCCATGTCCACTCAACTCATCACCCAAATTATGACCGGCCTTCGTTTTCGCTACCCCACCCTCAACGATATCCACTACGAAGCGGGCTGGACCGATAGTTGGTGCCACCGGCGGTGCATGCACCCACACAAAACCCTCATCGAAGCCGCTAAATGCGGGATGCCCCAAGGCGCTGGCTGGTATGTCTTCGCGGTCGAACGCGGCGAGCCACGAGAATTGCTGGCAGTGGAAGACAGCGTAGTGGAACGCTTCCGCTTCGGGAAATAAAGCAAAGCGCCGCAACTCCATTCATTTTGGCGACGGGACTCTCCAAATGCTGCCCGAACACGGAGTGTGCATTATTGGACAGCGCGGCAAGGCCCCGAGCGTCAACATATGGATGGAGAAGTGGGGCCCATGGAAGAAAAACCGATGTTGAATTCACCTGTAGAACTTCAAAGTGATGCGGCCGATGAATTCGCCAAGGAAGTCATTAGTCGGTTGAATGCATCGCACGACGCTCGCAAAGCGTTGAACAGCATGCTGTCCGACGCTGTAAAGCGGGACTTGGAAAGCATCGAACGCGATAAACAACGTTTCACGGCACTGGTTAGCATTTTCAATCGCAAGACCTTTGGTGCGGCGGGATAATTAAGTTCAGGGCGCAACGTAAGCCGAGTGCCCGCGGCTCACCAGGACCCGTTCTACTGTCCAGCGGTCGGAATCTTCTGAAGAGGCTACCAATCTCCGCACTGTCGCTATTTCCCACCGCACACCACACCCCCGCAAATTCGAACCCTCCAATCACTTCTGTTATTCTAGAGCCCTACTGACTCCATCAGAAGGCGCGCTGTTCCGCTGAGAACGCCCCGCCATTTTTAGCCAAGAGAGGATTTTCGCCATCGTGACTACCTCCATGCATCTGCCCCAAACCCAAACTCAAACCTCCAAAAGAGCATTCAACTTCAACGCCGGCCCCGGCGCGCTCCCACTCCCCGTGCTTGAGCGCATCCGCGAAGAGCTCCTCGACTGGCGCGGCAGCGGCATGTCTGTCATGGAAATGAGCCACCGCTCGCCCGAATTCGAAAGCATCATTGCCGGCGCGGAAGCTCGCCTCCGCAAGCTCATGAGCATTCCCGACGAATATGCTGTCGTCTTCCTCCAGGGCGGCGGCAGCATGCAGTTCACCATGGTCCCCATGAATCTCTGCCTCCCCGGCAAGCCTGTCGACGTTCTGCACACCGGGATGTGGACCGCCAAAGCCATCGGTGAACTCAAAAAAGGCATCCTCCACAACATAGCCGCATCCAGCGAGCCCGAAAAATTCGCGCGCCTCCCGCGCCAGAACGAAATGAAGTTTTCTCCCGACGCTTCCTACGTGCACATCTGCACCAACAACACCATCGAAGGCACGCAATGGAAAACGCTCCCGGACACCGGCAGCGCCCCCCTCGTCGCCGACATGTCCTCCGACATCGCCTCGCGCCCCACGGACGTAAAAAAATTCGGCCTGATCTTCGCCGGCGCGCAAAAAAATCTCGGCCCCAGCGGTGCCACCATCGTCATAGTCCGTAAAGACCTTGCCGAGCGCGCCGACAAAAACCTCCCCACGCTGCTGCAGTACCGCACGCACATAAAAGAAAAGTCGCTCTACCACACTCCGCCCACCTTCGCGATCTACATCGTCGGTCTGGTCCTCGAATGGATCGAATCCGAAGGCAGCATCCCCGCCATCTCCAAACGCAACGACGCCAAAGCCAAGCTGCTCTACGACACCATCGAAGATGGCGGCTTCTACTCCTGCCCCATCGAACGTGAATCGCGCTCCAAAATGAACGTAGTCTTCCACGTAGCAGGCGGCGACGAATCCATCGAAAAACAATTCGCCAAAGAAGCCGCCGCAGCCGGCCTCGTCGGCACCCCCGGCCACCGCTCCGTAGGTGGCATGCGCGTCTCCCTCTATAACGCCGTCACGCTCGAAGCCGTGCAGGCTCTAACAAACTTCATGCGCGAATTTCAACGCACCCGCGGCTGAACCGCGCGCATCCACAACGCGTCTTATGCGCGTCGCCGCCATCTACGACATTCACGGCAATCTCCCGGCTCTGGAGGCCGTGCTTCAGGAAATTCGGCAGGAAAAAGTGGACCACATTGTCGTCGGCGGAGATGTCCTGCCCGGCCCCATGCCACGTGAAACCCTCGAGCTTTTGCGAGATTTGGACCCGCCCGCGCATTTCATTTATGGCAACGGCGAAGTCGCCGTGCTCCAGCAAATGGCAAGCAAGGAACCATCAGCCGTGCCGCAAGCCTTTCGTCCCGTCATTCGCTGGACCGCCCAGCAACTTCATCCTGACCATCAACAGTGGCTATCCAGTTGGCCAAAAACTCTAACACTTGAAATCGGCGCACTCGGATCGGTCGTGTTTTGCCATGCCACGCCCCAAAACGAGAACGACATCTTCACCCGCCTAACTCCCGACGACCGCCTTCTGCCGCTCTTCGAAAACCTCCACGCCGCAATAGTCGTCTGCGGCCACACCCACATGCAATTTGACCGCATGATCGGCCACACCCGCGTCGTAAATGCCGGCAGCGTTGGAATGCCCTTCGGAGAACCCGGCGCCCACTGGCTGTTGCTAGGGCCCGATATTCAATTTCGCCACACAGCCTACGACCTCGCCCACGCCGCCGAACGCATCCGAAGCACCGCTTACCCGCAAGCCCAGCATTTCGCCGCGCGCAATATCCTCAACCCCCCAACAGAACAGGAAATGCTCGAAATATTCACCCGCGCAGAATTCTCCGCCAAGACGAAATAAAAAAGGCGCGAAGAATAATCTCCGCGCCCTCGCTACCGCACCAAACCAGCCCTTACGCCAAATCAAATAGCAGCACCTCCGCCTTATCCACTCCCGTCAGCTCCACGCTCTTCTCTTCAGATATGGCCGCACCATCCCCTTCTTGCAACGGCGTGCCATTCAGCTTGACCTGCCCTCTCGCCACCTGAATATAAGCGTGCCGCCCCGGCCGCAACTCATGCTTCACCGTGTCATCCTTATCCAAAATCGTGGCGTACAGCGCATTGTCCTGCCTAATCTTCACCGAGCCATCCGCCCCATCCGGCGAAGCCACCAGCCGCAGCCTGGCTTTCTTCTCCGCCACACTGAAGTTTTTCTGATCATACGTCGGCTTCAATCCGCGCTTCTCAGGAAGCATCCAGATCTGCAACAGGTGCAGCGGATCCTTCGACGGATTGAACTCACTATGCGTCACGCCCGTCCCCGCGCTCATGTATTGCACGTCGCCGGGCGCAATCACCGACCCATTGCCCATGCTGTCGCGATGTTCCAGCGCGCCTTCCAGCACGTACGTCACGATCTCCATATCCCGGTGCGGATGATTCGGAAATCCCGCCCCTCCCGCGACGCGATCGTCATTCAAGACACGCAGCGTCCGGAACTGCACGTGCTCCAGATCAAAATAGTCCGCAAACGAAAATGTAAAGTGGCTGTCCAGCCAGCCGTGGTCAACGTGCCCCCGCTCATTGCTCTTGCGAATCTCGATCATGTTGCCCTCCTCAAACTGCCCCACATAATAGTCGTTATAACGACCATTGTCAAGAGCTAGATATCGCACACAAAACGCTGCCTTTATTCTGGTAGGGAAACCCTACTCCCCATCCGCGGGTTTTTTCTTGGGTGAGTTACGCCAACTGCGAGGTGCAGTGCGGGCAACGCTTGGCCGCCAGCGGAATGGGCATCGCGCATTGCGGACAATCTCGCGTGGTAGGCGCCGCCGCGGGCGCAGGCTTCTTCCCCCAGCGATTCACTTGCTGCACCAGCAAAAATACCGCCAGCGCCACGATCAGGAAATTAATCACCGTATTCAAAAACAACCCGTAATTTATCGTCGGCGCCGCAGCCGCTTTCGCGGCCGCAAGCGTGTCGTAATGCGTCCCATTCAGGTTTATAAATAGGTTGGAAAAATCTATATGGCCGAGCGCCCGCCCGATCGGCGGCATGATGATGTCCTCCACCAGCGATGACACAACTTTTCCAAACGCCACGCCGATAATCACGCCCACCGCGAGATCAATCACATTCCCGCGCATCGCAAAAGCTTTAAATTCTTTGAACATATATTATTTCCTTCCGCGTGCCGCCCTGTTCGGAAGCGGCATCACCTGCTGCCTTGACGTTGAGCCCCAGCGGGGCCGTAACAGTAGCACAAACCCAGCGATGCCTCGCGCCAGCAGCACCACCCCGGCACACGCCAGCAGCGACCCCACCCACGCAAACGGCACTCGCGAAATCGCCAGCAGCACCATACCTAAAAGTGTCAGCGAAACCGCGCGCGTATAATCTTCCGGATGCGGCGGCTTGCTGCCCGGTTTTCTGTAAATCCCGCGAATGCCCCACAGGATCAACGCCACGCTCAGGATTAACCACGGCAATTTGTGGCGGTCAAAAAAAATGTGGCCGGTGAGTCCCAGCCACACGACGAGCAGCCCCAGCAGAACGAAAATAATTTCGATCACCAGTCGAAGCAGCCGCTCAGGAGTGAGCATCGCGATTTACCACATGGGAAAAGTTTCAGGGCCCAAATGCCCTACAAAAGATCGCCCGCCAAGGCGCCTACAAAGATTAGAACTACGCGGCAACCCGCTCGATCCGAACCTTCTTCAAGGCAATCGGAGTCTTCGGCCGGTCGCCGGCATCCCGTGGCGCGTGGGAAATTTTGTCCGCCACATCCTGCCCTTCCACCACTTCGCCAAATATCGTGTGCTTGTTATCCAGCCACGGAGTCGCCGCCACGGTAATAAAAAATTGGCTGCCATTGGTGCCCGGCCCTGCGTTGGCCATCGAAAGCTTGCCCGCCTTCGAATGCTTCAATGAAGGATGAAACTCGTCGCCGAATTTGTAACCTGGTCCACCGCGTCCGGTCCCCTCCGGGCATCCGCCTTGAATCATGAATTGCGGGATCACCCGGTGAAACGTCAGCCCATCGTAAAAATTTCGTTTTTCTTTCTTGCCGGTCTTCTCGTTGGTAAATTCTTTGGTTCCTTCCGCCAGCCCGATAAAATTCTCAACCGTCTTCGGCGCTTCGTTTTCCAGCAAACGAATCACGATATCGCCCTGCGAAGTCTCAAAAATTGCGTACGTTCCCGCATCTCTGCTCATCAGTTTTTTTCTCCCAAGTACGTATTTATCGTACACGACCCTTCATCACGCGCGCCACCCACTCCTCAAGTGCGCAATTTCTTCTGCTCCCGCCGGCAGTGGAATTTAATACTCCTGTAACCAGCCGCCATAATATGAAATTGTTTAAATCCCCACGTCACAGGGAAAAGCCACACAGGAGAACGCCCAATGAAATACGCGATTTTTGGAGCCACCGGGTCCGTCGGAAAGGCCCTGGCAGTAGAATTAGCAAAAAAAGGCTCCAACTTTCGAGTGGTGGGACGCTCCGAAGAAAGCCTGCGCCGTCATTTCCGCGCCTACGAACCGCTCGTCGAATACAGTGAAGCCGACCTTGCAGATCCACTCGCTGCCGCTCGAGCCGCCGCCGGAGTGGACACTATTTTTTACACCGTGGGTGTTCCCTATACTCAGTTCCAGCTGCATCCGAAATTCATAAGAATAGCGCTTGAAGCCGCAACCGCGGCCCGCGTTTCGCGGTTCCTCCACGTCAGTACCGTCTACCCCTACGGCATTCCGCAGACCGACTTCGTTAGCGAATCCCATCCACGAAATCCGGTCGCTTTCAAAGGCAAGATGCGCAAGGAGCAGGAAGACTTGGTCCTAGCTGCTGATACGCGCGCTGGAATGCGCACAACAATTCTGCGCCCGCCCGATTTTTACGGACCGGACGCGGAACTGAGTTATGTGCGCGCGATATTCGTCGCTGCAGTAAAAGGTGGAACAGCCAAGGTGATCGGCCCCGTCGACACCCCGCATGAATTCATCTTCGTTCCCGACCTGGCGAAATTCTCCTCGCCCTTTCAGAAAAAACGGAAGCCTATGGTGACGCCTGGAACGTGGCCGGCCCCGCACTGATCACCACGCGCGAATTCGCCAATCTGGTCTTCGCCGCCGTTCATCAAAAGCCTCGGATCCGTGCGGCCGGCAAATTTGTGTTGCGTGTGATGGGTCTTTTCAACCCTTTCATGCGTGAAGTGCTCGAGATGCATTATCTCTGGACCACGCCCGTCAAACTGGATGACACTCGATTGCGTAAGCTGCTCCCAAATGTGAAAAAGACGCCGTATGCGGAAGGCATTGAAACCACTATCAAAGCCATGAAGGCAGCCTGACTTCCAAACGAAAACAAACGTTCGATACAAAGCGCGAACATTCTGACTTCCGTCATCCCGTTGCTCGACGCGCAAAAATTTCTCTCGCCGCTACCAGCCTCGCCGCTTCCGCAACTCCGTAATATGCGCGACGTGATGCCGCCCGTGCCATTCGTAAACAAACAGCAACCAATCGATGTCCCGTTCACCATGCTCCGGGTGCACCAGCTTGCGCGAAAAATCTTCCGCCTTCAGCGATCGCCACACTCTGTCCCACCGTTCGTGCAGCGCCTCCAAAAGTTTCTGCGACGCCTCGATCGGCGCACCCTTGGCATCCGCCAGTTGCGCCCACGTGTTTTCGTCATACGGTTTAATTGTTGGCGCAACCTCTGTCAGCGCCAGCTTCAATCGTACATACGCGTTCATGTGACTGTCCGGCACGTGATGCACCACCTGCCTCACCGTCCAGCCGCCTTCGCGGTACGGCGTGTCCAGTTGCGTCTCATCCAACCCGCGCACCGCTTCTCGCAATTTCTTCGGCGCCGCGGCAATCGTTTCGATCGCCTGCTGCCGTTTCGCGGCGGTAATCTCCTTCGGCATTTCCATCTTCCCAATCGGGTATCGCGCATCCATCGGCTATCTCCTTTGCACGCCCCAGCAGCCTCTGAGGCTCCAGATCTTCAATTCACTTTGCCAAATGATCAGCCCCTCCTTCCAAATCTAAGCAACCATCAGCCCATAAAACCCTCTCCAATTTAGCTCTGC
>Ga0073928_10006067_pt1 | contig 16494 bp, 11 predicted proteins | sample PaiPotPPA55metaG_FD_76969 | JGI IMG/M metagenome (GOLD analysis project Ga0073928, IMG submission 76969) | Iron sulfur acid spring bacterial and archeal communities from Banff, Canada, to study Microbial Dark Matter (Phase II) - Paint Pots PPA... ... | reverse complement strand
CCTCGAGAGGCCTTGAAGACCAATGCCTCGAACCCCGGCGCGATCGGGGTTTCGAGTTCGACGCTCAGGGCTTCCGCGCGCGCTATGATTTCCTGGGGATCGGAAATGTCGGCGGGCGTGATCCTGTTCGTTACCTCCTCAGCGGTGTAGCCGAGCATGCGTTCGGCGCCGACGTTGAAGATCTGGATGACCCCGTTTGCGTCGGTGGCAATTTTTGAGAAGTTGGCGCTCTTGAAAATCGCTCGCTGCAGAGCTCCCGCGTTGAGCAGATCTTCTTCCGCACGCTTGCGCGCGGTGTTATCGGTGCCGATCAAAAGATAACCGATGATCGCGCCTTCCGCATCGCGCAAGGCAGTCACCGAAACGACCGCGGGGAAGCGGCTGCCGTCCTTACGGATATAGGTCAACTCATAGATATCCTCGATGCCTCGAGAGGCCTTGAAGACCAATGCCTCGAACCCCGGCGCGATTTGGGTTTCAAGTTCAACACTGAGCGCTTTCGCTCGCGCTATGATTTCCTGGGGGTCGGAAATGTCGGCGGGCGTGATCTTGTTCATTACGTCTTCGGCGGCGTAGCCGAGCATGCGCTCGGCACCGACGTTGAAGATCTGGATGACTCCGTTCGCGTCGGTGGCAATACTAGAGAAATTGGTGCTGTTGAAGATCGCGCTTTGCAAGGCTCCGGCTTTGAGCAGCGTCTCTTCCGCATGCTTGCGCGCGGAATTGTCGGTGCCGATCAGAAAGTAGCCGATGATCGCGCCTTCCGCATCGCGCAGGGTCGAGACCGAGACGACCGCGGGGAAACGGCTGCCGTCCTTACGGATATAGGTCAACTCATAGATATCCTCGATGCCTCGAGAGGCCTTGAATACCAGCGCCTCGAACCCCGGTGCGATCGGGGTTTCAAGTTCAACACTGAGCGCTTTCGCCCGCGCTATAACTTCGTTTGGATCGGAGAGGTCTGCAGGCGTGATCTTGTTCACCACCTCTTCGGCGGTGTAGCCGAGCATGCGTTCGGCGCCGACGTTGAAGATCTGGATCACGCCCTTCGCGTCGGTCGCAATGCTCGAGAAGTTGGCGCTGTTGAACATCGACAAGTCATCTTTCTGTCGCTTCAGTACCAGCGCTTGCTTTTCGAGCTGCAGGTTCGTCTGCTCGAGCTCATCACCTTGCCGCTGAGCGGCCTCGAGTACCTCTTCTAGGCGGCTCCGGTCCCTCGACCAGCGCACGGCCACGCCGATTGATTCGAATGCACGCGCCAGCAATGTGTGGTCGGCAGCTTCCAGACGGCGAGAGAAGATCAACTCGATCACAGCGTACACGACTCCATCGACGCTGGCCGGCGCCACGAACAGCTCAATCGGCTTGCTCCAACCGAGGCTGGAAGCGGCAGACATGTAGCCCTCGGGCACCTTCTGCAGGTGTAACGCGCGATTCTCCTTCGCAGCTTGCCCAAGAAAGTCGTCGCCTAAGCGCATCAGGTCAAGCTCCGGCCCCCCGGCAACGGCGTAGCCGGCGAAGCGCCGGAAACGTCCGTCTCGTTCGGCCAGATAGACTGCGCCGGCCTGAACCTCCAGATATTGGGCCAGGAATCCAAGCACGCGGTCGGCCAGCTTCTCGAGGCGCTGGTCGCCCTGAATCCGTTCGCTCAAGGCGATTTGCCCGGTGCGAATCCAGATTCGAATCTGCCGCGCCCGATATTCTTGCGATGTACGGAACGCCACGGCCACGATGAACGCCAGCAAGAAAGCGGCCCCTCCCATGATAGCGAACGAGGAGACACGCCAGGCACCGAGCCACTCGGCTTGATGGGCTGCCAATATCCGGCGTTCCTCGCCCGCCATCTCCGCGGTGACGGTGCGGATGCGCTCCATCAGTTCGTTGCCACGATTCGTACGGACGATCGCAAGCGCCCCCGCGGCGTCGCCTTGACGGCGTAGCGCGATCGTCTGCGCGAGCTCCGTCATCTTGTCGGCGCATAGCTGCTCGAGCGCCTGAAGGCGTCGCTGCTGCCGCAGGTCATCAGCCACCAAAGCGTGCGCGGTCGCGATCTCGTCCGCTAACGTTGACTTGGCGTTCGTATACGGCCGGACGTAGCTCTCATTGCCGGTGAGCATGAAACCCCGCTGACCCGTCTCGGCATCCTTCACGATCGAGAGCAGTGTCTGCAGGTGTTCGAGGACCTCGCGAGTATTGGTCACACGCTGAGCGCCGCCCACGGTATCCTTGAGCGCGTTATACGAGAAACGCGCCACCACCACAGTCGCGGCGACGGCGATTAAAAATCCGATCAGTGTCCGGGCCGGAAGCAGCGGGCCAAAGCGCGAGGCCCGGCGTAGGGACTTCATTGTGAGTTGCCGAGATCGACGATGTCGACGACTCTGGCCTGATGGCCACCTGCGGATCTGGCGCTCTTGAGTGCCTGCTCGGCAGCGGCAATCAAATCGTTCGGGACAGCGCCCGAAGCGGCGCTCCAGGTACTTGAGCGTGAGGCGTCACGACAACCGCCGCCCACAGACAGTGTGACGCGGCCGCGGCCTATTGATGCGGCATGCAGAATATGCAAATCGCTAACTGCATCGATTGCGCGCTGTGCGACAGTGCTCGCGCCCTCCGCGCCGGTTTCCGGCAACAGTAGCGCGAATTTTCCGCCTGCATAACGGCCCAGTACGTCGGTGGGCCGGTGCGCCGCCGAACGCAGCCCGTCGGCAACGGATTTGAGGCAAGCGTCGCCTTTCTCCTCACCGAATTCGGCATTGTATGCGGTGAAGCCTTCAATGTCCGCCAGCAGCAACGCCAACGGCGCTGCGGAGCGCTGAGCTCGCAGCCATTCCTGCGTCAAGGCCTTCTCTAGCTGCCGACGCGTTACCGCGCCGGTGAGGAAATCCATCTTGACGGCGCTGCGCACCGTATCGGACAACATCTTCAATCGCTGATAGGTGCGCACCCGTGCCAGCACCAAAGGTGCATGGGGCGGCTTACTGATGAAGTCTGCTGCACCGAGTTCAAGCCCTTTGGTTTCCAGCTGGGCGCTTTCGTGGCTGGTGATAAAGATGATCGGCACCTCCGCCAGCGCCGGATCGCCCTTGAATGCCTTGCATACCTCGAAGCCGCTAAGTTCGGGCATGTCTACATCCAGCAGCACCAGATCGGGTGCGGATTCACGCGCTAGCTTGAGTGCTGCGCGGCCTGAGGTTGCGAATCGAAGGGGCGCGAAGTCGCCGAGGATGCGGCTCAGGATTCGAATCACCATGGAGTCATCGTCAACCAAAAGAATGCTGAATTTCTCTTGAGCTTGCATAGGCTGTCCAATACTCGCGTACCTAGGTTTCCGGTGCTCACTCGATTGAGGGGGCTAAGCCCGTTTCACCGCGTAGGCCTGAGGTCGCCAGTTGTCTCCGGGCGATAGAGCCGATTCGATGGCATCGGCCAATGTTGTGGCATCGAAGGGCTTGTTCAGGAATGCCACGGCCCCCACTTTCATCGCGCGCTCGCGCAGGCCCGGCTTTTCACTCGCCGTGACGAAGATGATCGGCGTCGCTGCCGTTGAAATGAGATTCTGAAGACGTTCGGCAACCATGAATCCATCTCCGGCCGGTAATGACACGTCGAGCACGACCACGTCCGGGTTGTTCTTGCGAACAGCGGATATGGCGTTTACGGCATCTTTGGCTGCGTACACCGTGTATCCCATGCTTTTCAGGCGCACCCCTATGGTGAGCAAAAAGACGTTGTCGTCGTCAATCAGCAACACGGTCTTCATTGCCATGGCTACCTGTGCAGAATCGGTGGACCGGACAGAACTTGAGTCGCGCGATGATTTTGCGGCCGCAGCGGTCGCTACTGGCGAAGCGCCCGCGTCTTAGGCGAGAGGTCTATCGTGCCACGAATAAGTTAATTGCGAGGGACCTCTGTCTCATTCTGGGACGACTGGCGCAGAAGCATGCCGGGTATTCGGATTGAATGAAGGCTTATGGCAATCGGCGAATCCAGTCAAACGATTGAGCCTCGAGGCTCGAAGACACCCAATATGAGCGTCAGCATCCTGCTGGTCGATGACGATCCGGGCGCCATCCAATTGATGGGTCGTATCCTTGCAGACGTCGGCAAATTGCTATTCGCTACCAACGGGAAGGATGCGCTGCGGCTGGCGCGCGAGTCGGCACCCGATCTTATCCTGCTCGACGCTGAAATGCCTGGTATGAGCGGGTTCGAACTCTTGAGAACGTTGAAAGCCGAGTCCTCACTGGCCGACGTACCGGTGATATTCATCACCAGCCATAGCGAAGCCGGGTTCGAGGTCTCCGCCTTGGATATGGGCGCGGCTGATTTCATCGCCAAACCCTTAAAATCCTCTCGGGTCCTGGCACGTGTCAGGACACAGTTGCGCGTGAAGCAAATGGCCGACGAACTGCGCCGCACTGCCACTACCGACGCCTTGACAGGCGTGGCAAACCGACGTCATTTCGACGCGTCGCTTGAGCGCGAATGGCTGCGCGCCCAACGCTCCGGCGACCCGGTGTCGCTGTTGATGATCGATGTGGATCACTTTAAATTGTACAACGACCTCTATGGGCACCCGAAGGGCGACGTCTGTCTTAGGCATGTGACGCAGGCCCTCCTAAGCACATGCAAGCGCCCGGCCGACCTCGTGGCACGTTACGGCGGTGAGGAGTTCATGATTCTGCTTCCGCAGACGCCGCGACACGGCGCCCAGCGCATGGCTCAACAAGTTCTCGACGCAGTCGCAACGTTTGGCATCTTCCACGAGGATTCCCAGACCACACACTACGTGAGCGTGAGCGTGGGAATCGCCTGCCTCGATGACGCCAGTGCGTGCTGGGCAAATCCGTCGGCAGAACAGATGCGAGATAACTCGCACGCACTCCGCGCCATTGACCTGGTCCAGGCCGCGGATAGGGCATTGTATTCAGCCAAACAAGCCGGCAGGGGGCAGGCCAAGCTGCAAGACATAGCGGACGCCGACGCGCTGGGACCGGCGACTGACATTACACCGTGATCAACGCGGCGCACGGATCCGGTCAATACTAGACGCAGCCCTGCGGCTGCCGCGGACAGGCGCCGCTGCGCGGGCAGATGACGCTCGCGGGCGAGTCGAGCGCCTCGGCGATCCACGCGATGTTGAGCACCTGCGAGGCGGCGCGAATGCCGGCAGCGGCCTGCTCCGGAATCACGCCGTCGCCGCCGCCGCGGCGGCAGGCCTCCGCCACCGCAGCGACCATCTCTTCGCCGTCGAAGCCCTGCGCATCGAGCGCCGGCAGCAGGTCCACACCCACGGAGAGCACGTGCATTTCGTCGAGTGCGTCGCGGGTCAGCAGCGAATGGCAGCAGTACAGCCGCGCACGCTTGCCATCCTGCATCACCGAGATCTGCGATTTCGGTTTCTGCATCGGGGGCGCCGCCGGCGTCGCGTGCAATAGGCGAAACACGGCCCATCGCGGGCACGGGTCGGACACCAGACTCATGTTGCCCCAGGGCAGAGGGATGCCGTTGCCTCGATACACTGCGCGCAGGTAGCCCGGCGCGTACGCGTCGAAGAAATGCCAATGCCGGTATGGCGAGACGGCGGTCATGCGGCGCATGACCAGCGCCGGCGTCACTCCCAGTTTTCGGCAGCCGGCAACGTTGTGCGCCTCGCGGATCAAAAAGCGCCGAAACGGAACGCGCGGGCACAGCAGCGCGCCGGCGAAAAAACTGCATTCGAAATCGCGCCAGGCATAGAGCACGTCCTGTGCACCCATGCCGGCGGCCGAGCCGGACGATTCGCCGTCCCCGGAGTGAATGGCGCTGTGCGGCGAAATGGCGCCGTCGCCATTGTGCAAAATCTTGTGACCGATGAAGAACGCCAGTTCGTATTTCAGCCGTTCCTCTTGCTTGCGCAATCGCTTGTTGATGAGCACCGTTCCGGGTGATTCGAACTGAGATCGCACCAAGGCCCCGCTCGGCTTGCGGGCGTCGCCGTCGAACCATTGCACGTTCAGCGCGTGCTGCTTGCAGATGGCCATCACGGCGTCCAGAGTGAGCGGCATCTGTCGCCCGCCGCACTCCTCGGCCGCGCGCTCGATGTCGGGAAAGTTGTTGTGGCGCGTTTCCTGCCAGACGCGAATCAATAATTGCGCGAATTGCCGTCCGGTGGTGCCGGTTTGCGACAGGAGCTCCGGCAATGCGTTCTGCAGCAGCTCATGCGAAAACAGAAATGCCGGCTCCAAGGGCATGGCCTCGAGACCCCCTCGTTCGCGCTGTGCCGGAGCGGCTTCGACCTCGGTGTTTTCGTCGAGAAACCAGCGTGCGTCCTTGCTGAAAATGCCTGCCAGCATGTCCAGCATGTCGGCCGAGGGCATGCGCTTGCCGGTCTCCACCATGCTGAGATAGGAGACGGACGGGGCTCCCGCCGCGTCGATTTGCACGCAACGGGCGGAAAGTTCGTCGAGGGTGAGGCCATTGCGCTTGCGCAGGGATCGCAGCTTGGTCCCTAGAAAATGCCCCTGTCGGATCAATCCAGCCATGTGAAATTCACACTGTCAAATTTCTAATGTGTAAATCCGCCCGATCCATACTTTAAGCTCCTCCGATCCCGAGACGCAAGCTCGCATTTTTTGTGCAATAAGGAGAGTTGAATTGAGCGACCAAACCAACGACCGCTGGAGCGGCATCCAGCGTCCCTACAGCACGGCCGACGTGGCGCGTTTGCGCGGCTCCGTGCATATCGAGCATTCGCTGGCGCGATTGGGCGCGGAAAAATTCTGGCGGCAGCTGCACAGCGAGCCCGTGATCGCGGGCTTGGGCTGCATGACCGGAAATCAGGCCGTTCAGACGGTGCAAGCCGGCCTCAAGGCCATTTACTGCTCAGGGTGGCAAGTCGCCGGTGATGCCAATACCGCCGGCGAAGTGTATCCGGACCAGAGTCTGTATCCGGTCGACTCGGTGCCAAAAATGGTCGAGCGCATCAACAATGCGCTGCTGCGCACCGACCAGATTCATCACATGGACGGCAAATCCGGCACCGACTGGCTGGTTCCCATCATTGCCGACGCCGAAGCCGGTTTCGGCGGCAATCTCAATGCCTTCGAGCTGACCAAGGCCTTGATCCGCGCCGGCGCGGCGGCCGTGCACTTCGAAGATCAATTGTCGTCCGCCAAGAAATGCGGACACTTGGGCGGCAAGGTGCTGGTCTCGACCGCCGAGGCGATCAACAAGCTGGTGGCCGCGCGTCTCGCTGCCGACGTGCTCGGCGTGCCCACCGTGATCATAGCCCGCACCGACGCCGACGCAGCGGACCTGCTCCTCACCGACCATGATCCGCGCGACGCGCGCTTCCTCACGGGCCAGCGCTCGAGCGAGGGATTCTTCTACGTGAAGGCCGGGATCGATCAAGCCATCGACCGCGGGCTGTCTTATGCCCCGTACGCCGATCTGTTGTGGTGCGAGACGTCCAAGCCCGACATGGCCGAAGCGAGGCGTTTTGCGGCCGCCATCCACGCCAAGTTCCCCGGCAAATTGCTGGCGTATAACTGCTCGCCGTCGTTCAATTGGCAGGCCAAGCTCGACGCGGCGGCGATGAAGCGGTGGCGCGAAGAGCTGGCCGCGCTCGGCTACCGCTTTCAATTCATCACCCTTGCCGGCTGGCATGCCTTGAATCTGTCCATGTTCGAACTGGCGACCGCTTATCGCGCAGACGGCATGCTCGGCTACTCGCAGCTGCAACAGCGCGAGTTCAGCCAGGAAAGCTTGGGCTACAGGGCCACCAAACACCAGGCCTTCGTCGGCACGGGCTATTTCGATGCGGTGCAAACCGCGATCAGCACGGGCGCACATTCCACCGGCGCGATGGCCGGCAGCACCGAGACGGAGCAATTCGTCACACCTGAGAAGCCGGCGCACGAGCGCGCGTTGGCATAGCGGGCTTGGTGCTCGCGCTCATGAGTGCCGCCGTCATTTCCGCCGCGACGCAAGAGGGGGTCACGGCAAAGGATCACGCCGCGCTGATCGCCGAACACTTTCGCCAGTACAACGAGGAGTTCGGCCGAATCACGCGGCGTGCGGCGCTGAACTTCCTCGCGGAGGATTGGCAGAGCGCGCAGCTCGATGCGGTGGCCCGCATCGAGCTCTATGAGCTCCGCGTAGCGCGCTGCGTGGCCGCGATCGCAAGCGAGCTGCAATCGAAACGCACCGATGTCCCGCTGTGGATCGACATCAAGCGCGCCTACGAAACCGTCGTCGCGCGGCGGCCCGACAGCGATTTTTACCGCACGTTCTTCAATTCGGTCACCCGCGATTTGTTCGGTACGGTCGGCGTCAATCCGGAAGTCGAATTCTGCGCGACCAGCGTGGGCCGCGCTTCAGGCGCGGTGCCGATCCGCGTCTATCGCGTAGGCGGATCGCTGCCGACGGCCGTGCGGGAGATCCTTACCGATTTACCGTTCGGCGCGGCGATCGGCGAAACCGACGCCGCGGTGCATCGGATCAGCGCCGAAATCGGCCGATATTTCCAGACCGGACGGGCCACGGGCCACCCTGAGTCGATTGAATTGATCGAACCCGTTTTCTATCGAGGCATGCACGCCTTCGTCGTCGGCCGGCTGATCGGCGACGGTTCGCTCACACCCTTGGTTCTGGCCTTCACCAACTCGCCCAAGGGGGTGCAGGTCGAGTCCGTCATGCTGTCCCGAGCCGACGTGGGATCGCTGTTCGGCTATGCGCGCTCCTACTTTCATGTGGATCTGCCGGTGGTCAGCGCGGCGATCACTCTGCTGCGCTCCTTCATGCCGCGCAAGCCCATCGACGAGCTGTACACGGTGCTCGGCCGCGCAAAACAGGGCAAGACGGAACGCTATTTCGCGCTGCAAAGGCACCTGGACAAATCCATCGACAGTTTCGTGCATGCGCCGGGAGAGCGCGGCCTGGTGATGATCGTATTCACCCTCCCCTCTCACGATCTGGTGTTCAAAGTGATCCGCGACCGCTTCGGCGCGCCCAAGACCAGCACGCGGGAAGACGTCATCGAGCGCTACCAGTTCGTGTTCCGGCACGACCGCGCCGGCCGCCTGGTCGACGCCCAAGAGTTCAAGCGCCTGCGCCTGCCGCGTGCGCGCTTCATGCCCGCCCTGGCCGATGAGCTCTTGACCGAGGCAAGCGAAAGCTGTCGGATCGAAGGCGACGATTTGATCGTAGAGCACTGCTACATCGAGCGCCGCCTGCGGCCGCTCAATTTATTCCTGCGCGAGGCCGATCCCGCCGCCGCCGAATCCGCCATCATCGACTACGGCGACGCCCTGCGCGATCTGACCGCAAGCAATGTGTTTCCCGGCGACCTGCTGCTGAAGAATTTCGGCGTGACCAGCCACGGCCGGGTGATCTTCTACGACTACGACGAGATTTGTCTCGTGTCTGACTGCGTGTTTCGCGACCTGCCTCAAGCAAGCTGCGAGGAAGAGGAAACCAGCGCCGAGCCCTGGTTCCACTGCGGGCCGCACGACGTATTTCCGGAGCAGTGGCTGCCCTTTCTTTCCATACCACCGGCGTTGAGCGCCGTGTTCACGCAGCACCACGCGGATCTGCTGACGGCGGCGTGGTGGCGCGAGCAACAGTTACGTGAGCAAGCAAGATGATCATTCCCTGTCCCGCGGGCAGTTGCTGATGGAGGCAGGCGTTTTCGCCGTCGCGGGGTGACCGTGGCCGACGAAGGCGCTGGGATAGACCGGAGCAGTCGGTTTACGGCATCAGCTGCAGAACGTCGGTTGTCGCGGCATCGACCGCCGTTTTCGAATAGTTCAGAGGGAAGTACTGTCCCTTGCTCCAGAGCGGCAACAGGTCGTCATAGTGTTTGCCGCCGGGCTGTCCGCTTTGTCCCGGGACATTGATTCCGACCGACTTATCCCAATCGGCCAGGTCAAAAATTTCTCGGTAGCTGGCCCCCGACACCTGATCGAGCGACCCGTCATCAAACTCGCCTTTGTCGACCAGCGCCGTCAATCGCCGCGATAGGGTTTGCCGAGGTATTTCTTCTCCGGCGAGCGGAGGAATGTCTCCCGCCCCTTGGCTGGGGTTCTTAGTAAAGTAGTCGAGGATGTGTTGATCGAGGTTTGACATGAGTCAAGTCTAAAATTAATTAATCAATAAAATCAATCGGTTAGTCTCTAACAATGAGGCAAGCATGCCAAAATGAGGCAAGTCGTGAGGCAAATTGAGACACAACCTTGCCCTAGGCAATGAAGGAAAACAACACCTTCTGCCGAACTATGTAGTTTCGCTTCAAAGGCAACCCAAGCTTGGTGGGAAAGGACGAACTGCGGGGACCGGGGGTCAATCGTCGGGACCCGCCGAGCGCAAAAGCATACTACCGTCTTGCAACCGACCGCCCCTCTAGTTGAACCGCACGAACTCGAAATCTGCGGGTTGCTTGTTGATGGCGAGAGCCGGCGGCGATATCCAATTGGCGTAAGCGCCGGGAGCGGCCACTCGGCCCATCAACGAGGCGACGAAAGCCCGATCCTCATCGGTTGCAAGCCAGTCGCGCTGCTTTGCGGCCCACTCTGCACCACTCACGATGCGGCCGTCGGGTGCAAACTTAAGCCCCGCCAGCGGTCCGATCTTCCGATTGAACGCCTTGTGCGGCACACTCAATTCGAAGGGGATACCGGTCTTCCGGATGATGCGGTTCCAGCGTCCGACGCCCGCGACGGAATCCTTGATGTAGTCGTCGCGAAGCTTCTCATTGAGCGCATTGAGCGCCGGCGCTTCAGAGGTCGCGAGGCGGCCGTCAGTGACCTGCAGTACCGGATACATGGCGTCCCGCAGAAGGTGGTCATCGCCGTACTTCGTTTCCTCGTAGCGCCCCTTGAGACCGCTCGAATAAAACGTTGCGGCGTTCGACGACACGTCGGCGCCGAAGAGGTCGATGGTTACGCTGAAATGAAAATTGAGGTAGCGCTGGATGGTCGGCAGATCGATGACGCCGAGCGCGCGCAGCTGGGCGGGGTCATCGGTCTTGTGCTGCGCCATGGCCTCGCACGTGCGTTGGATGACGCGGCCGACGCCGGACTCGCCGACGTACATGTGATGCGCTTCCTCCATCAACATGAAGCGCGTGGTCCTGGCCAAGGGGTCAAAGCCCGACTCGGCCAGCGCGAGAAGTTGAAACTTTCCGTCGCGGTCCGTGAAATAGGTGAACATGAAGAATGCCAGCCAATCGGGCGTTCTTTCGTTGAAAGCACCCAGGATTCGCGGATTGTCGCGATCTCCCGAGCGGCGCTGCAGGAGGGCCTCCGCCTCTTCGCGGCCGTCGCGGCCGAAATATCGATGCAGCAGGTACACCATCGCCCAAAGGTGGCGGCCTTCTTCGACGTTGACCTGGAACAAATTGCGCAAGTCATACAACGACGGACAGGTAAGTCCCAGATGACGCTGCTGCTCCACCGACGCGGGTTCGGTATCCCCCTGGGTGACGATGATCCGCCGCAAATTGGCGCGGTGCTCGCCGGGCACGTCCTGCCAGACGGGTTCCCCTTTGTGGTCGCCGAAATTGACCTTGCGTTCGCCGTCGGCCGGAGAGAGGAAAATTCCCCAGCGATAGTCGGGCATCTTCACGTAGTCGAAATGCGCCCAACCGCTCGGATGAACACTGACGGCGGTTCGCAGGTACACGTCGGCGGTATGCGAGCCCTCCGGGCCCATATCCGTCCACCACTTGAGAAATTCGGGCTGCCAGTGCTCGAGCGCACGTTGCAGCACCTTGTCGCTGCCGAGATCGACGTTGTTGGGAATGGTGTCCGCGTAGGTGATGGTCATTTGCGTGTTCCTAGATGCGATCCCGGTTGAATTTCGCCTTGCGGCCGGTGCCGAATACCTTCAAAGCGCCTGCGTCACCCACGGCGTTGGGCCGGGTGAAAATCCAGTTCTGCCATGCCGACAAGCGGCCGAATACACGCGTTTCCAGCGTCTCGCCCGGACCGAAACGCAGGTTCGCTTCCATGCCGGTCAAGGCGTCGGGCGACAGCGCGCTCCGCTCTTCGAGCGCGATGCGTATCTCGTCGTCCCAATCGAGGGCATCGGGTCCGGAGGTGACGAGTCCGATGGATTGGGCCGAAGGACACTCGAGCCGAGCGCCCACGGCAACCCGCGCCTTGGCGATGAGGTCGGCATCGCCATAGAAGCGCGCCTCGATCCGCGATCGCCCATGCACCGCCGGAAACAGGCCGAAATTCGCCTCGGAGAGAATCGTCACGGGGCCGCCCGATGCGGCATCCTGATTGAGCATGTAAATGCGGTCCGACGCGAGCGCGAGCTCGAGGAGCGACCCGACGAAACAGCTATCGGTCTCGATCAGGGCAAATAGCGAGCGCGACGAGACATCAAGCCGCGCGAACGTGCGCCGCAACTGCCCGATGACTTCGCGAACGAACCAGTGTTTGCGGTGCTCGAGCAGAAAGGCATCGGTCGCGAGCACGCGGGCTGCCGCCCCGCGTGTCTTGACTACCCAGACACCGTAGTCGAGATGGTTGGTGCGCAGATTCAAGATGGCATCATCGAGTTCTCGCGCCATCTGCAACGGCCACCACTGCGCTCCCGCGGCAAGCGCTGCATCGATGGACGCCGGCGGGTCCGCGTCCGGCGCCGAGATCGTCAATTCGACGCGCTGCGTTGGACCGTCGAGCCGGACGTCGACAAAGCGATAGTGAAAGCCGTGCGGCTCCGTGACCCGATCGAGCGGCGGGAGCGGAACTCCGGCGGCGGACTTCGGGCGCTGGCTCAGCGCCGCGAGCGCCAGCGCGCGCTGCTGAATGTATCCTTGGAAATACTGCGGCTTGACGATTGCATCGACCAGCGCCCAATCCCGCGCACGCTGACCGCGCACACCTTCGACCGTCGTACAAAATACGTCGGCGAGATCGCGGCGCACGCGACGCTTGTCGGTCAGCCGCGTCAGCCCCCCGGTGCCGGGCAATACGCCGAGCAAAGGCACCTCGGGCAGGCTCACGGCCGATGACCGATCGTCGACCAGCACGATTTCATCGCAGGCAAGCGCCAATTCGTAGCCGCCTCCGGCAGTGGTGCCGTTGCAGGCCGCAATGAATCTGATTCCGGAGTGGGTGCTCGAATCTTCCATTCCGTTGCGCGTCTCGTTGGTAAATTTGCAAAAATTCACCTTCCAGGCGTGACTGGAGAGTCCGAGCATGAAGATGTTCGCGCCGGAGCAGAATATCCTGTCCTTCCCGCTGGTGAGGATGACCGCTCCCACCTCGGGGTGTTCGAATCGGATGCGCTGCAACGCGTCGTACAGCTCGATGTCGACACCCAGATCATATGAGTTGAGCTTCAGGCGATAGCCGGGACGAATACCGGCTTCTTCATTGACATCCATGGTCAGCGTCGCAACGGGACCCGCGACGTCAAGCCGCCAATGCCGGTAACGGGAGGGATGCGTATCGAAGTTCACCGGCGGGGCAGCCGGCTCTACAATGGTCGCGGCGGGTTCCGACATGCTATTCCCCGTGAAGTGCAATATAGTGCATTCTTGTCCGAGCCACGCTAAACGTCAAGTAGAGAGTTTTTACTGCATATATTGGGCTACTCAGCGATCGATTGATGCATTATAGTGCGCATCTGGGTCGGGGCCCGGTGATCGCGGGGGCGCAATGACGACGGCGGAGTTTCATGGATCTCTGTGAGATAGACATCACGTCGAGCCCGCCGGTGCTGCGAATTCCGGAGCGCTTCAACGCCGCTCACGACCTGTTGGATCGCAACCTTCGAGCGGGCCGCGAAGCCAAGATTGCGTACATCGACGACGCGGGCACATACACCTACGGAGATCTCGCGGCGCGCGTCAATCGCTTCGCCAATTCCCTCCAGGGCTTTGGCTTGGCACTGGAGCAGCGGATACTCCTCTGCATTCAAGACGGCATCGATTTTCCAACGGCTTTTCTCGGAGCGATCAAAGCCGGAATCGTGCCGATCCCGGTCAACACGATGCTGTCAGCCGCCGACTATGCGTACATGCTCCACGACAGCCGCGCGCAGATGGCGGTGATTTCGGAGCCGCTGCTGCCGAAGTTCCAGCCAATCCTAGGGCAATCTCCCTTTCTGAAACACGTTCTGGTAACCGGGTCTGCGGTACCGCCGCCGGGCATGCGCGCGTTCAGCGACGTTCTGGCAGCTTCGGCGGAGTCCTTCGAAGCGGCCCCCACCTCGCGCGACGAGCCTTGTTTTTGGCTGTACTCGTCCGGCTCGACCGGGGCTCCCAAGGGCACTGTGCACGTGCACTCGAGCCTCATCGAGACGGCCGCGCTGTATGCACAGGCCACGCTCGGATTGAAGGAGAGTGATGTGATGCTCTCGGCGGCGAAGCTGTTCTTCGCCTACGGCTTGGGCAATTCCCTGACCTTCCCGTTGGCGGTGGGCGGGACGGCCGTACTGATGGCGGAGCGCGCCACTCCGGCATCGATTATCGCGCGGCTGCGACTGCATCGTCCCACGGTCTTCTCGGGTGTGCCGACTCTGTATGCCTCGTTGCTGGCGAGCGATCAACTGCCGGGAGCACAGGAATTATCGCTGCGCTTGTGCAATTCGGCGGGAGAGGCCTTGCCGGAAGACATTGCGCGCCGCTGGCGCGAGCGCACTGGTGTGGACATCGTCGATGGGATCGGCTCCACCGAGATGCTGCACATTTTCATATCCAATCGGCCCGATCGAATTCGTTACGGCACCCTGGGACTTCCGGTGCCGGGCTTCGAGGCAAGGATCGTTGATGAGGCCGGAAATCCCGTTGCTGCGGGCGAAACCGGTGATCTCCTGGTGCGCGGGTCGACCAGCGCCAAGTTCTACTGGAACCAGCACGCGCGCAGCCGCGCAACCTTCGTCGGCTCTTGGACCCGGACCGGCGACCGATTCCGTGTCGATGAGAACGGCGATTATGTGTACGCCGGTCGCGCCGATGACATGCTTAAAGTAGGCGGCATCTATGTCTCCCCCATCGAAGTTGAATCCGCCCTGATCGCCCATCCGGCCGTGCATGAGACCGCGGTGGTAGGCAAGGAGGACTCGGACCAGCTGGTCAAGCCCATCGCCTACGTCGTGCTCGCTCGCGGGTTCCTGGCCTCGGAAGCTCTGGCGGGGGAACTGAAGGCGTTCGTCAAGTCTCGGCTCGCCCCGTACAAGTATCCGCGCTGGATCGAATTTGTCGCCGACCTGCCGAAGACGGCCACGGGCAAGATTCAACGGTTCAAGTTGCGCGACGCATGCAAACAGACCAGCTGAACTTCGAGGGCCGTCAAATCGAGTATCGCTTCGCGGGACCCGCCTCGGCCGACGGCGTCGATCTCGTGATGCTGCATGAGGGGCTGGGTTCAGTGTCGATGTGGCGAGATTTCCCGGACCAGCTGGCGCAGGCAACCGGGTGCCGCACGCTCGTGTATTCACGGCACGGCTACGGCGGCTCTTCGCCGCTCCACGCGCCGCGCAGCGTCAACTACATGCACGAAGAAGCCCGCATCTGGCTGCCGGCAATTCTCGAGCGGCTGGGAATCCGCCGGCCGGTGCTGTTCGGCCACAGCGATGGGGCCTCCATCGCCTTGATCCATGCGGCGAGACCCGAAAGCGAGGTGGCGGGAATCATTGCGCTTGCGCCCCATGTCAAAGTCGAAGAACTCACCGTGCGCAGCATCGCGGCGGCGAAGGCCGCTTACACGCAGACGGATTTGCGAGCGCGGCTGAGCCGCCATCACCTGGAAGTCGATTCCGCCTTCTGGGGATGGAACCGGATTTGGCTCGATCCGGCATTCCGCAGCTGGAACATCGAGGCCCTGCTCCCGTCAATCCGCTGTCCCATCCTCGCGGTCCAGGGGGAGGACGATGAATATGGGACGATGGAGCAGATCGCGAGCATCGCCCGCGCGGCTCCGGACACGAAACTACTGGCGGTGCCGGCCTGCCGCCATTCGCCTCATCGCGATCAGCCGCAAGCCGTGCTTGCTGCGACCCGTGAATTTATCTCGGGAGTTGCTGCAGCTGCAATGCACTCCCATCCGCCAATGCACTCCCAATCCGCCAATCGCTGACAACTTAAGGCCGCGCACCGCCACAATTCTCATCCGACCATGCCAAGATCAACCACACCGCGCCGCGCCTCAGGAGGCCGCACCAAACCCCGCCGAGCCGATCCGCAAGATGTTGCTTACTTGCACAACCTAGCCGATAAAATCCGCGATGCGCGCGCTCAACGCGGCATGACTCGCAATGCGCTCGCTGCGGATTCCGGTGTTTCCTTGCGCTTCCTTGCACAACTCGAGGGCGGCCAGGGAAATCCTTCCATCTTGGTGCTGCGGCGGATCGCGGCGGCCATGGGGTTTCCGCCCGATGATCTGTTGTCCAATGACCCTCCGCCCGCGATCGACCGAATCATGGCTGTGCAGATGCTGAAGCGGCTGTCGGACGATGACATCGCCAAAGCGCGCCGGGTGCTCACCCAACACTTGG
>Ga0073928_10006066_pt1 | contig 16494 bp, 14 predicted proteins | sample PaiPotPPA55metaG_FD_76969 | JGI IMG/M metagenome (GOLD analysis project Ga0073928, IMG submission 76969) | Iron sulfur acid spring bacterial and archeal communities from Banff, Canada, to study Microbial Dark Matter (Phase II) - Paint Pots PPA... ... | reverse complement strand
GCCCGGTAGAGCCGGTCGGAGAGATCGTTGAACTGCACCAGCAGCAGCCGCCGCAGCGATGGCTCTGCGCCCATCGCCTTGACGGTTTCGATGCCCTTGATCGAGTCGATCTGGCGGGACTGGTATTTGCCCCACGCCTCCTCGAGCACGTCGAAGGTCGGACGCAAACGGGTCTGGGAGAACCACATCAGGCCCGCATAGCAGGGCAGGGTGATCAGATAAACCAGCGTCAGGCGCCAGCTGAAGGAGACCATAATCGCCAGCGCCACCACCACCTGGGTGGCTGCGGCAAGCCCGACCACCCCGTTCTGGACGATGAACTGGCGCACCTGCCGCATCCCGTTGAGCCTGCGGTCAATGTCGCCGGCGCGCCGGGCCTGGAAGTAGCTCATCGGCAGCGCCAGCATCGTCTCGGAAAGCATGTCCAAGCTGACGCGGTCGACGCGCACCGCGATGCGGCTCAGCAGTACCCGCTGCACCAGCGAGGCCACCACGGTCAGCCCCAGCGCGCCGAACATCGCCATCACGAGCAGCGTCAACAGAGCCGTGTCGTGGTACCGGATCACCCCGTCGACGATGAACTTGCTCAGCACCGGGATTCCCATCTCGGCGCCTGCGGCGAGCAGGGCCAAGCCCAGCACGATCAACAATTTGCGCCGATACGGCGCGAAGAACTCCAGCAGCCAGCCCACGCGCAAGGACTCCTGCGGGGCCTGCTCGAACGCCTCGGTGGGGGCGAAGAACGCGGCGTAGCCCGACCATTTCGATTCGAACTCGGTTCGCTTCAGGCGCCGTCGGCCCCGCGCCGGATCAGCCACCCACGCGTGCTCGGCGTCAAGGTGGTAGACCACCAGCCAGTGGTGATTCTCCCAGTGCACGATTGCCGGCAGCGCCATCGCGTCCATCCGGCTCTTGGACACCTTGGCCGTGCGCGTCGCCAACCCGAGTGATTCCGCGCCCCTGGCGATTCCCAGCAGGCTGGTGCCGTCGATCGCGGTGCGCACCGCGTCGCGCACCCGCGAAACGGACACCTTGCGACCGTAGTAGCGGCAGATCATCGCCAACGCCGCTGCACCGCAGTCCATCTCGTCGACCTGCTGCACGTGGGGGAAGCGGCGGATGCGTCGCGCCGGGCGGACGAATCCGTCGAGGGGTGTGGCGGCGTCCTCGTCCTCGGCCAGAGGTGGGCTCGAGCTTTCCACCGCGGCACGGGTCTGCTCCTCGGCGAGCAGCGCGGGCCCGGTGGCATCGGCGGGCAGCAGCTCCTCGGCGAAGTCCAGCGGGACGTTCGCGACGCGGCGATAGTCGTAGGAGGAGATGCGCTGCTCGATGCGTTCCCGGAACTTCGGCTGCTCAGCGATCAGGCGGGCGAACAACTCAGGCTCAAGCGCCCACAGCTCGCCGTCGCTGACTGCCTCCACGCTGGCCGTGCGGGCCGTACCGCGCAGCAACGACACCTCGCCGAAGAAATCGCCTCGCCGCAGATACGCGCGCTGTTCGCGGCCGCCGTCACCGTCGATGTAGGCGCGCAGCCGTCCGTGGCGCACGACATACATCGGACCGGCCGGCTCGCCCTGGACGATCACCGGCTGTCCGGCGTGAAAGGACTTCGGCGTCAGTCCCTCCAGCAGCACCCGAAGCCCGTCGGGCGGTAGGTCGGCGAAGGCGGTGTACTCGCGCAGGAAGTCACGCAGCTCGTGGTGCCGGATGTGTAGCTCCACATAGTGAGCCACGTCGGGCTCGCTCCGCACCAGCGCCTCGAACACCGCCCGGTCCAGCCGCAACGCCTGCACCGGGCCGGAGGCGCGAACCGTGGCGGTGCGCCGCCCCCCGGGCTCCAGCAGCGCGCGCTCACCGAAGCTGTCTCCGGCACGCAGCACGTTCAGCGCCACTTCCTCGCCGTGATCACCCACCTTGACCACCCTGGCCGTGCCCGAGACGATCACAAACAGCGCGTCGGCCTCGGCGCCCTCGGCGACGATCACCTCGCCGAAGCTGAACGCCAGCCGGGTGAACGACGCCTCCACCAGCCGACGCACGGCGGGAGGCATCACCTCGAGCAGCGCGACCCGGCCCAACTCCGCTGTTGCGCTGGGTGCCGGCGGGTCAAAGATACTCATGCCAGTTCACCTGCCGGCTAATCTCGCCCGCCAGGGCACGTTCGATGATGGCCTGCTCGGCGCGCCGGCGCAGGGCGGGATCATCTCGGCTGGGCGGCACCCGCCGCAGCGCCAGCACCAGTCGGTGATCTTCGCCGGTAGCCAGCGGCCCGAGCAGTTCGCCCGATTGTGCGGCCATCAGCCGGGTGCGCAGCGCCGGTTCGGCGTCGTCGAGCAACAGGCTGGTGTCCTCCAGGCGCGCGCCCGCGTCGGCTGCGACGTCGGCCAGCTCGCGTCCGTCCTGCCGCACGCATAGCGCCGCCTCCCGCACCACCACCTCGTCCTGGTGGATCAGTGAGCGGATGTCCAGACGAGTCCAGCCAACGGTGTTGTTCGCGATCTCGGCGGCCAGCGCAGACTCCGTGAGCTGGGCCGCGCAGAAGCGCTCGCGCTGGCGGCCCAAGGTTTCCAGCTCCTCGGGCACCTGCGCCAGCGGCTGCTCAGCCAGATGCACGGCAACCTCTTCGGCGAGCCTGCGCGCGTATGCGGCGAGCTCGCCCGAACACACGGCGTGCACCCACACCTCCCGCTCCTGGGGTTGCACGAGGTGGGCCGCCGAGGCTGCCTCGGACTCCAGCAGCGAGCGGCGCATCTCGGCCATCCACTCCTGCAGACCGATATCACGTCCGAGCAGCCAGTCCTCGAGCTCATCGGCGCTGATCAGGTGGTGCAGGTAGCGGAATTCGTTGGCGGCGGCCCGAACCTCTGCCGCATCGGGCAGGGCCCCGGCGGCGGCCAACTCGTGCTCCCGGGCCACCAGCGCCTGCACCTGACGCTCAAGTGCCGCCCAGTCGCCGCGGGCGCGGGCCGCCTCGATGACCTCAACCCAGGTGAAGCAGCGGCCGCCGGCGCTGAATACCGGCGCGTCGCGTGCACTGCTCACACTCTGCCCTCCTCCGGGGACCGGGACGCGGTCAGGCACCATCCGCGCGCGCGATGACCGGAAATACCGTTTCCAGCCCGTCGCGGCCTTTGATCTCGACGTGCTCGGCGTCGCCCCAGCTGAAGTCCGCCGCAACGGCGGCGTGTACGGCGGCGGTGACCATGACCGCCGCCCGCCCGTGCCGTCCGGCGAGGCCGGCTAGCCGGAACGCCACGTTGGTGGAGTCGCCGATGACCGCCTCCACAGATCTGGTCATCGCGGCAAGCGCGGCGGTGCCCCGCACCACGCCCCAGCCCATGTGGATCGGTGAGCCGTCCGGGCCTCGCAGCGGCAACTCGGGCCCCAGCTCCTCGACCCGCTGGTTGGCGGCCAGAGCGAAGTCGATCGCCAACTCGTTTGCCTTCGGCAGCAGCTCCAGCTCCCAGACCGCGTACAGCGCGTCGCCGGCATAGTGATTGAGCGTGCCCTGATGGGCGGTCAGGATGCTGCCCAGCTCATGCCAGAGCAGGTTCAGGCTCTGCGCGATCACCGTGCTGTCGGTGAACTGAGCGATCGTCGAGTAGTTGGTGATGTCGCCGACCACCATCACCATGGTGGCCGTGCTGATCCGGGCCCGGGTATACAACGCATCAGGCGCCCCGGCGCCGTCGAACCGGGTGGACCGGAACGTCAGCGCGACATTGCCGAGCTGGATCTTGTCGTTGGGCATGATCCGCCGCGGAAGGCCGCGGGCGAGTCGCATGCCGTTGACCGAGGTGCCGTTGGTGCTGGTGTCGATCACGAAAGCTTGGTCGGTCACGGGGTCCAGGCGGATCTCGAGGTGATTGCGTGAGATCTCCGGATCGCCAATCACCAGTCGGCGCGCCTCGCTGACTCCAACGCACTCTCGGCCGACAAAGAGCTGACCGAAAATCGGCACGTTGGATGCCAACTCACCATCGCCTACGACGAGGTAGCCCAGTGGTTCGTCAGCCTGTTCGGTGGGCACGTTAGCAATCTAAACCCAACACGAATCCCCGGTCGGAGCAATGCAAATCGCCGATGTCGTGTCGGACCGCGAACTGGCCGCCGAGCGGGGACTGCGTGGGCGCCGCGCTTGCCCGCATCGAAGCCACGGCCGTGTTGATCACGTTGCTAGAGCGGCCGCGCGAGTTCACTCTCGATCCCGACGACGGCCCCGCGTTGCGCGGAGCTCGACTTAGGTCCACTGACCTACTGGCCCGCGTTGCGGGCCAAGTCAACGGCGTACTGGCTCATAAAGCGCCCGGTTTGGGGGTCCCCGCGGTCGCACGAGCCGTCGGATTCACCGGGACGTTTGATCCACAGGTAGGCATCGGCGTGCGCGCCCGCGGTAGCCGTGGTGGGCGGGGTGCCGAGTGCTCGGCCGCTGGGGTTGCACCAGTTGAGCGGGGCGTCGGGCGCTGGTCCGGCGCCGTTGCGCGAGGTGTCGATCACGTAGTGCGAACCGTTGGTGAGCCCCGAAATCGCCTCGCCGTAACCGGTTTCCTCGTCGGTGGTGAAGAAGTTCGCAGTATTGAGGCTGAAACCTCGCGCGTGGTCCACACCGACCTGATTGAGGCGGGCGGCCATTTTGTCGGCGCTCACCCAGCGCGAGTGCCCCGCGTCGATGTACACGGCCGCGGCCGGGTTCCGGGTCAGCGTGTCGACGGCGTAGCGCATCAAGTCGAAGCGTTCCTGGCGCTGGTCAGGCGACAGACAGTCGGCCATCGCGAGTGCATCGGGTTCGAGGATGATTGCCGCCGGCGAAGAGCCCAGGCCGGACGCGATACCGTCGATCCACCCGCGGTAGTCGGCGGCCGTGCCGAACCCGCCCGCAGCGAAGCTCCCGCAGTCGCGATGTGGAATTGCATAAAGTGCCAGTACCGGCATGGCGCCAGCAGCCTGCGCCGCGCCGATGTATTTTGCGACCGTACCTGCGGAAGATGCCGGGTCGAGCCAGTACGCCTGCGGCGTGTTGGCGACGGCGGTCAACTCGGGATTCGGCGGATTGGCGTTCTGCGCGGCGACCATGGCCGCCGACGTGGGATTCACGTAGAAGGGTGCTCCGGCCAACGGGTTTACCTCATCGGTCAGGCGCACGGCCGGGGCGGGACCGACGTGCACCAGGTCGGCAGAACAACCCATGCCAGCGACGGCCGCAACCGCCAGGAAGGGGGAGATCCACCGAGCGACTGCGCCAACAGCTGAGGACGACATCACCCCGAAAAAAATAGTGCCACAGCGCAATATGCACCAATCACCGACGACAGGTGATGACGCGATCGGTGCTTGGTCAGTCAAGCTGCAAACCACGTTCCGGAGCCGCGAATAGGACACTGCGTGCCCCAAGACGGTGGGGCCGGGGTGTTCAGCAACGCCACCCGCCGCCTGCTCCGGTTATGCGGTTCGGTACCGGTTTCGAAATCCCCTTAGCTCCACTCAAAAGCAACATTGCAGAGCTATGTTCATCATTCAGCCGGATAGATTCATCGCTTCTTGCATGCCCCGGGTTGCCAGTTCGTCGGCCAGTTCGTTGTCGGCGACACCCGCGTGCCCTTTCACCCAGAACCACTCGACCCGGTGCCGCGCGCAGGCTGCCTGGAGCCGCTGCCAGAGGTCGACGTTTTTCACCGGCTGCTTCGCGGCAGTCTTCCAGCCGCTGCGCTCCCAGCCGAGAACCCACTTGGTGATGCCGTTCCGGACATAGGTGCTGTCGGTGTAGAGGTGCACCACCACCGGTCGGGTGAGCGCCTCCAGCGCCATGATCGGCGCCGTCAATTCCATCCGGTTGTTGCTGGTCTGGCCCGACTCGCCACCGCACATCTCGCGGACGTGCTGACGTTGGCGCAGCACCGCCCCCCAGCCGCCGGGCCCGGGGTTGGGCCTGCACCCACCGTCGGTGTGGATGACCACGACATCCTCGTGATCCTCGGGGTCGACCATGCGCCGAGGATAGGCACTGCGTCGAGCGATTGGCTCCGCGACTCGCGAGGCCATAGTGATGCCGTGGATCTCGACCCCGCGATTTACGGGTGGAACGCCGGGGGGACGAAGCGATTTGTCATCGGGGGAGGCGTTGACGCCGTCAACACGTTTTCCTATTCGCGGACGGCGTTACGCGTCGTTTCGCGTGCTTCGCATGAGGCCCCTTAGCTCCACCCGATCACTTGACCACCGGATTTCAGGTTCAACCTCGTTATTCGACGGATAGCATGCTCGGCCATGCAAGATCTGCATCGGCGGACGGTGTTGCTCGGCGCTGGGGTCCTGGTCGGACTGGTCGGAGTTCCCTCCGTCGGCGCCCCTCCGGCTCGTGGCGAGCCCGACCCGAATGACGTGCCCGACCTTGCCCTGCTTCGGCGAACCTTCGTGTTGGCCCAGGAAGCCAGGCAGAACGGAGGCGCGCCGTACGGAGCCCTTGTCGCTGATGTCGACGGCAAGGTGATCGCGGAACATCGCAACACAGCCTGGGCAGACGGAGGTGACCCGACGCAGCACGCAGAACTGGTCGCCACCACCGAGGCGTGGCGTGTGCTCGGTTCCGACGCGATGAATCACGCGACTTTGTACGCCAGTACTGAGCCATGTTCGATGTGTGCTGGTGCGTCCTACTGGAACGGAATCGGCAGGGTTGTCTATGGCATGTCGAACCTTCGACTGTTCGAATTCACGGGCGACGACCCGGCACACACGTCGTTCGCGTTGCCCTGTCGCGAGATACTTTGCAACGGCTCGCGTCCGATCACGGTCATTGGTCCACTGCTCGAAGATGAAGCGGCGCAATCCCACGAGGGTTACTGGCACTAGGAACCCTGGCCATCACTTCGGCGATCGGTGCCGCCACTAAAGCCAGCGACGACGTCGCGGTAGATTGCCAGCCGTGGGCGACGACAGAGTTTGTGTGCGGACAGGCGCCAATGGCGTGGCGACGGTGACGATGGTGCGCTCTGATAAGCACAATGCGCTCGACCAAGCGATGTTCGAAGGACTAATGAATGCCGCCGCGCAGGTGGCAAACGATGCCTCCGTTCGCGTGGTCGTGCTGCATGGCGAAGGCAAGAGCTTCTGCTCGGGTCTGGACATTGCAAGCTTCATGTCCGGAGAAGGTGGTACGAGCGTTCTGTTGGCCCGCGACGATGATCGGCTGGCCAACTTCGCTCAGCGCGTGACCTACGACTGGTCGTTAGTGCCGGCGCCAGTGATTGCGGCCATTCACGGCAATTGCTTCGGCGGCGGTCTACAGATCGCGCTCGGTGCCGACATCCGGATCGCCGCGCCGGACGCGAAGCTGTGCATCATGGAGATCAAGTGGGGCCTCGTACCCGATATGGGCATCACGCAGACGCTGCCGCGGCTCGTACCAATCGACGTCGCGAAAGAATTGACGTTCAGCGGCCGTATCGTCTCCGGGAGCGAGGGTTTCGACCTCGGGCTGGTCACTCGGACTGCAGAAGATCCGCTTTCTGCGGCGCTGGCACTCGCGGACGAAATCGCGCAGAAATCCCCGGATGCCATCCGCGCTGCGAAGCGCCTTTACGACGAGTCCTGGACGAGCAACGACACCGCGGCTGCTCTGGTGCTCGAAACTGAGCTGCAGGCCGGGCTGATCGGCAAGCCCAACCAGGTCTCCGCCGTCGTGGCTGGCATGTCGGGAGAGCGGCCGGTTTTCGTCGACCCTGCATAGCGTGATGGCGAAGTCGGACGCCGCCCTACGAAGCTGACTCCTCAACTGCCGTCGTGCGACCGAGACCGGCCGCGCCGCCATTTGGTCTTCTTCGGCGGTTGGTAGAGATCCTGAGTCCAGGCGTCCATCATGTCGTCGGCGTCGCCGTGCACTGGGCTATTTGTGATCTGCCATCCGAGGCCCTCAATTTCTCTTGTGCACCATCGCATGAAAGATCCGTCGGCGCCGATCTCGTTGGCAAGAAGAACCCTCTCGTCGGATTTCAGCCGGTCACTAAACGCGTCAACACTGTTCTTCACACGCCAGTAAGGAACAGCTTCATCAAATGGCCGACAGAGCTCTAAGAGTTCCTTTCGGGCCTGGTCGAGGAGGGATGGCGGCGTCGTTTCGACTTGTTTACCGGTCGAGCTCTGCTGCAGCTCTCCGTCAATCTCACGGTGACCCTCGGGCTTCTCGCCGCTCGGATCTCCCATGATTGGCGCCGGATGCTGCAATCCGGCGACTTGACGACGCTGGCTATCGACATACTCCGCTAGCTCGAGGTACTTGACGCGCAACCCATCAAGCTCCGCCGTAGCCGCCTCCGCCCTCTCCCGCCACCATTGGAGGTGATACTCCGCCAGCTTCGCCTCACAGTCAGGGCAAACCGCGACTGGACGGGTTTCCGGGCCTAGCCGGGCCGGCTTCTCGAACGCTACCCCGCAGAGCGCTTGGTCATTACGGCGGTTGAGGTAGTCCTCGTGGTGCACCTCCGAAGAGGATGCCTCCTGCACGTAGCTGTGGGGTGGTTCCACATATCGAAAATAGTCCACCACTGCTGATGCTTTTGCAGTTCTGTCAAACGACCGACGGCTCAACGCAACTCGGCTGGCTCGAGCGTGACCTGGGGCGCTCCAGCGTCGCTGCCGGCCGCTCTCGCGCCGGGCTACATGCACATGCGGGACAAGCCGCTATGCGGTGGGACAGGATGACGCCATCAGCCCAGGCGAGGGACTTCCTGGGGATGGAGGGGACACGTTTACGTTGTGTCCTGATTCAACGTGGGCCATCATCGCTGGATTGGTTTGACCGCTGGCCGATCGGCGGTGCGATCAACAGCGCCGCATGCTGTCAGCGCCGCCTCAATGGTGGCGTTCACGAGCGTGTCGTCGATCGGCCCGATGGGCGGGAGCGCTGCGCGAAGCAGCAGCGGACCGGTCAGCAGGTCGGAGATAACGCCTGGCTGCGATGGCGGCGCGATCTCGTGGCGGTCGGCGGCTCGGGCGAGCATTGCGGCCACCGAGCGGCGACGGGGTTCCATGAAGCGCGCGTAAAACGCCTTGCCGAGCTCATCATCGTCGCGGAGATCATTCAGGACGCCGGCCAATGCGGCCTGGACCATGGGGGCGACGAAGAACTGGCGCTGAAGTTCCTGTATTAGTCGCAGATCCTCGCGCAAATTACCGCTGTCGGGGGCGGGGTCGATCCCGAAACGGCTCACCAGCAGCGCAACAACGAGCTCGCCGCGAGTCTTTGCCCGGCGGTAGATCGCAGCGCGGGTAGTGCCGGCGAGCTTGGCGACGCGATCGATGTTCACCGCTGAATACCCATGCGAAAGTAACACCGCCTCAGTCGCATTCGCGATCGCGGTGTCCAAGGCTATGTCGCGTGGGCGACCTCGAAGGACTGACATGTGATGACAAGCACGATAGCGTTGACGTATTAACGATGCACAGTGTACCGTAAATGTATGCCGACAATCTGGATACTCGGCGCGACCGGCAAGGGCGGTCGCGCAATCGCTTCTGAACTGACCGACGGCGACGCCGATGTGGTGCTCATCGGACGTGACCACGACCGGCTGGCCGCCGTTGCCGCATCACTGGGAGGACAGAACCGTACGATCCTGTCGTCCGGGCCGGCCGAGCTGGTTGCGCTGATTGCGGCCGAAAAGCCAACGGTCGTGGTGAACACCATCGGCCCGTTCGGCGAGACAAGCACGCCGCTGGCCCGAGCGTGCCTGGCCGCCGGGAGCCATTACGTAGATCTGGCTAACGAGTTGCAGCCGGTGCAGGCGGTGCTGAACATGGATGCCGACGCGAGAAGCGGGGGAGTCACGCTGGTCACCGGAGCGGGTTTTGGTGTGCTCGCCACCGAGGCGCTCGTCATCGAGTTGGTTGGCGGCCGACCCGCAGTGGCCCGCGCGACGGTCGCCGCGATGCCCGCCGTGGACGGCTTGGGCTCGGCCGTGCTTTCCAGTGTGATCGATGCTGTCGCATATGGTGGGCGGCGCTACCGGGACGGGCATCTGGTGCGGACACGGCTTGGCGCCGAGCACGCGTGGATTCCGTTGCCGGACTTGCCCGCAATCCATGGCCTCGCGGTTCCTACCGGTGAGCTGGAAGCGGCACGCCGCGCATCAGGGGCTGACGATGTGGTGGCCTTCTCCAGTGAGGTGCCTAGCGGGCGAACAGTGCGCGCGGTCCTACCGATGTTGTCCGCTCTGCTAGCTGCGCGACCAATCCGGGCCGGGGCGCAGCGCCTTGTCAACCGTGCCCGGTTGACTCCACCGGCGAAGTCCAGCGACATCTCCTGGGCGTACGCCCGACTTGAGTGGCCCGACGGTACACATCGTGAGGCATGGCTCCGGACCGGGGAGGGCTACGGCTTCACCGCCAGGGTCGCCGCCCACACCGCCACTCGGATAAGCGACGGTCACGGCCTCCCGGGCGCATTCACGCCCGGGGCACTATTCGGCGTCGATTTGGCTCGCGATGCGGGCGCACAGATCATCACACCGGGCACGGTGACGTCGTGACGGACCGCACCGTTAGCCGCCGCCAGCTGCGGATCCCAGCCGGCAAGGGCGACCAGCTTGATGCCTGGGTGTACATGCCCGACCGGTCCGGTCCGGTTCCGGTCGTGGTCATGGCGCACGGCATCGGCGGTATTAAGGCCGGCGGCTTAGCGCCGTTCGCGCAACGGTTCGCCAGCAGCGGATTCGCAGCAGTTGCGTTCGACTATCGACACTGGGGTGATTCCACCGGCGAGCCACGACAATTCCTTTCTGTCCGTCGTCAGCTCCAGGACTACCGCGGTGCGCTGGCGTGGGTACGCACCCAGGAGAAATTCGATGCTGCACGGATGTTTGTGTGGGGCACCTCATTTGCCGGTATGCACATTGTCGAGTTGGCCGCCAGTGAACCCGGCCTGGCTGGTGCGATTGCGCAATGCCCCCTGGTGGACGGTTTTGCCGGGCTGACCAACATCCCGGTGGCCCGCGCGCTACGACTGACCGGGTATGCCCTGGCCGACTTGGCCGGCTCTGTGTTCGGCCGACCTCCGTACTATCTGCCCATCAGCGTGCCCCCCGGGCAGCTCGGGGTGATCGCAACCGACGATGCGATGGTCGGCATGGCCCGACTCGACCCCGGTGACGGATCCTGGTCCAACGAAATCACCGCCCGGTCTCTGCTTGACGTGACGGTGCACCGGCCGGTGAGACACGCCCGCAAGGCCCGATGCCCGCTGCTCATGGTTGTCGCCGAGCAAGACACTATGGCTCCCACCGGACCGGCGCTGGCCGCGGCCGCGCGCGCACCTCTCGGAGAGCTATACCGCAGCCGCGGCGGACACTACGACGTCTACGCCGGCGGGCTTGACCACGAGAACGTGCTGCGCGCCGAGATATCCTTCTTGCACCGACACTCCGAGATGCCCGACCGAGACGTCGCACCCTAGCGCTGACACGGCAACGAATTCCGTGCTCATCGGCCTGGTCGACCGCGTCGAGGCATGCAGTGGAACGCCGAGGATCTTCAGTGAGCCCCGCACGGGGGACCCCGCTGGACGCCAAAATTCCGATCGACATCGAACAGCGGAGGATCGAGGAAGAGTTCGCGTAACGAGCCAAGTAACATCGCCGCGCGAGGTCCTCGAATGCAGCACTCAGCATCGTCCACCCGTTAAGGAGTGTCGCAATGAAAATCAACCTTCGCGCAGTTCGTCCAGCGTTAGCGGTGCTTCCGTGACTGGAAACAAGACAGGTCCGCTGCGGATCGGCATCCTGGGCGCGGCGCGCATCGCGCCGTCGGCGCTTATCAAGCCGGCCAAGGGAAACGGCGAAGTCATAGTCGCCGCGGTGGCGGCGCGCGATGGTGCACGTGCGCAGGCCTTTGCTGCGAAACACGGCATCGCCCGAGTGCACGACAGCTACGACGCGCTGATCGCCGACCCCGACCTCGATGCTGTCTACAATCCGCTTCCCAACGGCTTGCACGGCCGCTGGACCCGCGCCGCGCTGGCCGGCGGCAAGCACGTGCTGTGCGAAAAACCATTCACCGCCAATGCCGCCGAAGCAAGGGAGGTCGCCGAGCTGGCCGCCAAGTCAGGCCTGGTTGTGATGGAGGCATTCCATTACCGCTACCATCCGCTGGCTTTGCGAATCGAGCAGATCATTGCCTCGGGCGAACTGGGAAAGCTCGAGCGGGTGGAGGCCGCCTTGTGCTTCCCGCTGCCGAAGTTCTCCGACATCCGGTACAACTATTCGCTCGCAGGCGGCGCGACGATGGACGCCGGGTGCTATGCGGTCCACATGGTACGCACGTTCGGCGGCGAAACCCCGGAAGTCGTTTCGGCGCAGGCGAAACTGCGCGATCCGCGGGTCGACCGCGCCATGACCGCCGAGTTGCGATTTCCGAGCGGCGGCCACACCGGCCGGGTCCGCTGCTCAATGTGGTCATCAGATCTGCTGCAGTTGAGCGCTCGGGTGGCCGGCGACCGCGGCGAACTGCGCGTGCTCAATCCGGTGGTGCCACAGATCTTCCACCGACTCTCGGTCCGGTCAGCCGACGGCGAACGTGTGGAGCGTTTCGGGCGCCGCACGTCCTACGCCTATCAGCTCGACGCTTTCGCCGCGGCAGTGCTGCGTGGCGACCCGGTGATGACCACCCCAGAAGATGCGGTCGAAAACATGACCGTCATCGATGGGATCTATCGGGCCGCCGGCCTTCCACTCCGCGAACCCACCTGAACGCACGAAACAAGTCATTGCGCCGCAGCCACCGATTGAGCGGTACGCAACGAGATCGCCTGTGTTGTAAGCACTTCGATAACCGTACGCAACGGGCGGGGTCGGTATTTGCTGCGTTACGCTAAGGTGGCCGTCTATGGGTGCGCTGGATGGTCGGGTCGCGTTCATTACTGGAGGGGCACGGGGGCAAGGGCGTGCGCATGCCTTTGCGCTAGCCGCCGAAGGGGCAAACGTCGTTATTGCCGACGCACCCCGTCCGATGGCGGATCTGACGTATCCGCTCGGCACCGAGGATGATCTTCGCGACACGGCCAAGCAGGTCGAGGAGCTGGGCGGACTCTGCCTTCCGATCACCATGGATGTGCGCGAACCCGCCGCGGTGGGCGCGGCAGTCGACGAGACCGTAAACAGGTTGGGAAGTCTCGACATCGTGGTTGCGAACGCCGGGATCGTGAGCACCGGACCATTGGAAGAGGTGACCGACGAGGTCTGGCGTCAGCTTGTGGACACCAATCTGACGGGCGTATTTCATACTCTGCGGGCTGCGATACCGGTGATGCGACGGCAGCGTTTCGGCCGGATTGTCGTCACGTCCTCAATGGGCGGCCGCATGGGCATTCCGGAGCTGGCGGCATACAACGCCACTAAATGGGGAGTGATCGGGCTCGCAAAGTCCGTGGCATTGGAGGTCGCCAAGGAGGGCATCACAGTCAACGTCATCTGCCCGACCACGGTTCAGACACCGATGGTGCAGCCCGAGGGCGGCGACGACGTTCGCGACGACCTGGTCCGCCGGATGATGAAGGCAAATCCGATTCCGCAGCCTTGGCTTGCACCTGAGGACGTCAGCCGCGGGCTCCTGTACTTGGTCACAGATCCGGGCGTCGTCACCGGCAGCGTCCTCGAGATCGGTTTGGGCGGCAGCGCTCGAATTCATTGACGATCACAAGTCTTCCGCTGGGCTGCTAGAGCAGCGCGCTATCCCCGGCTTGTTGATTGCTGGGCCAATCGTGTAGTTGCTCGTTCCCGACTGCACTCGACGCTGACCGCGGCAGTTTCGCTCCAGGCGCAATGCCAAGCTGAAACTCTCGGATTTTGCTGAGCCAGTTCTCAGTTCACTCTCAGCCATCGCAGGCACGTTGGACTGAAGCCATGTGGGCTGATTGACGATTCAGAAAGAGAACGAACACAATGACGAACCCTCCGCAGTCTCCCTGGGATCGGCCCGACCACAGACCGGATCCGAGTCCCTCTGTGGGACAGCTTTACCCGGGCGTCCAGACCCACGTTCCCTCAGATTTGCGCTATGGCTGGCGCTATGCCCAACAGCCGACTGCGTCACCGCACGACCCTTATCACTCTGCAGACCAAACGATTACGGCACCAATTCCCAGGCTTCGGCCCAAGAATTCTCGTCGCGGCGCCATCGTCGCCGGTGCTGTTGCCGCCGCGGTGGTCGGCGGCGGAATCGGTGCAGCCACGGTGGCTATCACCGGACGAGCCGCCGACGCGACTGCCACGAAGGCGCCCATCGCCCAGGCACCCGCCGTGCCACACCCCGTAGCCAACCAGCCCGCGGGCTCGGTGGAACAGGTCGCGGCCAAGGTGATGCCCAGCGTCGTCAAGCTGCAGATCGACATGGGCGGCCAAGGCGACGAGGGTTCGGGCATCGTGCTCAGTGCCGACGGCCTCATCCTGACCAACAATCACGTCGTAGCCCCCGCCGCAGGCGAGGGTCAAGGAAGCCAGCCCACCTCGGCCGACTCCACCAACGGTGGCGAAGCCACCAAAACCGTGACTTTCTCCAATGGCCAGACCGGGCCATTCACCGTCGTCGGCACAGACCCCGCCGGCGATCTGGCCGTCGTGCGCGCTCAAGGAGTGTCGGGATTGACACCGATCACCGTGGGATCGTCCAAGGACGTGAAGGTGGGTGAGCAAGTCGTGGCGATCGGCTCGCCGCTGGGACTACAGGGGACCGTGACAACCGGCATCGTCAGTGCGCTGGATCGGCCGGTCGCGGCTGGCGACGGCTCTGGCGGAAACGGCTCCGTCCTCGATGCCATCCAGACTGACGCTGCAATCAACCCGGGTAATTCGGGTGGCGCACTGGTGAACATGAACGGTGAACTGATCGGCGTGAACTCCGCGATCGCGAGCATGGGCGGTGGCGACGCCGGCTCTGGCGGCGGTCAAGGCGGGTCGATCGGGCTGGGCTTTGCCATCCCGGCCGACCAGGCCAAGCGGATCGCCGATGAGCTGGTTTCCACTGGCACCGCCAGCCACGGTTCGCTCGGTGTACAGCTGAGCAACGACGCCACCAAAGGCGGCGGGGCGGCCATCGCCGACGTCGTCAATGGCGGCCCCGCCGCAGCCGCGGGACTACCCAGTAGTGCGGTGATCACCAAGATCGACGGCCAGGTGATCGACGGTCCGGAAGCACTCGTCGCCGCGGTTCGATCAAGAGCGCCTGGAGACACCGTTTCGGTGACCTACCTCGACGCCTCCGGAGCCGCCCAGACAAAGCAGGTCACTCTGGGCAAGGCGTGACCAACGGCGCGTGTGGGCCGTCGCAACGCTGGGGTGTCAGCGCACGATCGGTGGAACTCGCGTGCTCAGATCTCTTCGGGAGCAGTAGGATTCGGTGACATGATGTCGATGGCAAGCGACGTCGGCCGCCCGCCATTGATCGCATTGAGATCCATCGGGCACGCCGAGAGAACCACCGCACAGTCCATCGCCGCCACGAACGTCACCGCATCCCCTGGCCGGCTCACCGCAGGCAACCAGCTCAGGTCACCCTCGGTGCTCACGGGGATGTTCATGAACACATTCACCGGCTGGGGGACGGCTTCGGTGGCCAACCCAATCTGCGCCAAGGCGTTGTGCAGGTTGTCTGCGCAGCAGGCGTGGCCCGGGGCGCCCAACATGCGGTAGCGCTCCGGGTCGCACGCGGCGATCAGCATGTCATGGACACCCGGCGAGGTGTCTGCAACCAGCGTCAGGATCGGCCTACGTCGGTTGGTCATGAACTGCTCACCGATGCGCGGAAATAGCCTGCTAGTCGACGCGTGGGTATGCGACGCCGACAGGGACTCGCCGGGATCCGCGGCAGCGAATGCGAATAGATCACCGACCTGTTCTCCCTCGACGTCGACGATGCGCAGGTACTCGCCGTGCCGCACCCACACAGCCCGCCCCGCACCGGCGGGAACCAGCATGTGGGTCGGCCTGTTTCTGAACTCCACGACACCCATTCAACTCGCTGTGACAACGGCCACCTTCGGGACTTGCCTGCAGTCGGAGTCGACACTATCTACCACCGCGGGAGCGGAGCACCCGTCAACGGCCGGTGGGGTGATTCGGCACGGGGGGTCACTCTTGAGGTCGCAGCGCAAGCCTCTGCGGCAGCTGCCAGCCTAAGGGACGCGGGGCTTGGCGCCAGAGGCCTGCACGGGCTGGGCTTGTGGGCTGGCCGGGACCACTGGTTTAGGCAGCAGATCGGTCGCATTGGCGCGGTCGACCTCCTGGTCCACGCCGGGGAACTGCACCGGCTTGATGCCTGGCGACTGGTTCAGGCGCAGCGCCGAGGTCAGGTCTCCGAAGGTGCTGCGGCGCCAGGCGGAGATGTTCGGTTCGCGCACGCCGGTTAGCCATTCAAGGAATTGCAGGCAGGAGGTGTGATCGAAGCGGTCAGTGGCGACCCAGCCGCCTACCGTCCACGGCGAGACGATGACGCACGGCACCCGGTAGCCTC
>Ga0073928_10006065_pt1 | contig 16495 bp, 13 predicted proteins | sample PaiPotPPA55metaG_FD_76969 | JGI IMG/M metagenome (GOLD analysis project Ga0073928, IMG submission 76969) | Iron sulfur acid spring bacterial and archeal communities from Banff, Canada, to study Microbial Dark Matter (Phase II) - Paint Pots PPA... ... | reverse complement strand
GCCCTACGTTGTGAAGTGTGGGACGCCGGGGCCTAGCCGCCTCGGCGAAGTGGCGTATACTTGAACACCTTGCGTGCCTTCTTCCGTGTGAACCGCCAGTTGATTTCAGGGTGCCGGGCATGCCCTCAGGGTAGCCTAAAACATTTTCTTATGCAAGCGTTTTATAGAATTGTTTCAGGCGGTCGATGACCTAGCGGCCCGCCCTGCCAGAATCCGCGTCGGGGCCTTTTGTGGCGTCGCTGGGATCGCGCCCCTTTGCGCTCTCGTGTATATCGTGCAAAACGGGTCCGCTGCCGGAAGCTGAATCTGCGCCGCCGGTGAAGGCGTAGAATGCGGCTTCGAGCGAGGCGTGGCCTTCCTGCATTTCGGCCGGCGTGCCGTCGAAGACGATGCGGCCGCGGTTGATAAAGATGACGCGGTCGGCCATGGCTTCGACTTCCTGCAGGATGTGGGTCGAGAGCAAGATGGTTTTGCTGCGGCCCAGCTCGCGGATGGTCTGGCGGGCTTCGCGGATCTGGTTGGGATCGAGGCCGCCGGTGGGCTCGTCCATGATGAGCACGTCGGGCTCGTGGAGGAGCACCTGGGCCATGCCGACGCGCTGCCGGTAGCCTTTCGAGAGCTTGTGGATGGGCTTTTCGATGACGGCTTCGAGGGCACAGCGGGCAATGACGGCATCGGTGCGCTGCTGGAGATGAGCGCCCGAGAGGCCGCGCGCGCGCCCGAAGAATTTGAGAAGGCCAAGCGGGGTCATCTCGGGATAGAGCGGGCCGTTTTCGGGCAGGTAGCCGAGGCGCTCGGCGGCGGCGATGCGGTCGGTACGGATGTCGAGGCCGGCGATGCGCGCGGCGCCGGTGCTGGGGGCGAGATAGCCGGTGAGGATCTTCATGGTGGTGGACTTGCCGGCGCCGTTCGGGCCGAGGAAGGCGGCCACCTGGCCCTGTGGGACCGAGAAGGAGACGTCGCGGATGGCGGCGAAATCTCCGTAGAATTTTGCGAGGCCCACGGCCTCGATCATTGGGGTAGCGCTGGGTTCCTGCATGCCTGCTTGGAGTTTAGTTGATACTACTGATTTACCATAGGCGCGGGTGGGGGCGCAAAGAGGGCGCGCGTTGCGCGCCGGGGTCGGGGGCTGGTGGCTGGGGGCCGGGGAATGGTATCTCAGCGATAGAGGCTTTCCTCGGCGTCATGCGGCAGCGGAGCGTCGAAATCATCCGGTACTGTAATTCGCCGGAGCTCCGGCTGTGGTGATGGTGATCTCTTCGCCTTGGGAAACACGATCGAGAAGGTCAGCGACGTCGTCGTATTACTATCGCTCACATTCTTTGCGCGCCGCGACGATTTGGCGGGATCTACGGGCTGTTCGAAAGGCGGCGGAACGTAGAGCGTCGCCAGGAGTGGCGACGCGGCACGCAAGAGTGTTTCCCGGCCCGCCAGCGGGCAATGATCGGAATGAAAACAAAGGGCTTGGCCCTGTGTTTTCGAGGGTGCGTGCGCCACGATTTGCGGCGGCGCGCGATCATCATTGCCCGTCGTGTTGATGAGAGCATCGAACGGCGTAATGCTGATATCTATGCCGGTCTGGGCTGCCACGATATCCGGTTTGCCATCTCCATTCAGGTCTCCGATAGCGGCGCCGCAATAACCGATCGCTACACAACGAACGTAGCCGGTTTGCTGCGTGAATGTGCCGTCTCCGTTGCCCAGGTAGATGATGAGCTTTGCATTCTGATCTCCGCCGGTCAGTAGGTCGAGATGGCCATCGCCGTTGAGGTCGCTGATCAGGAGGTTGCCCCCAGTCTCCGCATAAAAGGTCTGGCCTGTCTGGAACGTACCATTTCCGTTGCCCAGCAGGATCACGGCGTACGACGATGGATTGAAGAATGCCAGATCGAGCTTGGCGTCGCCGTTGAAATCGCCGGCACCGATTCCGCAGGCGGGTCCACGCGTGTATAGGGCGACCGGATTTTGGAATGTGCCATTGCCGTTACCGATGAATAGCTCAGGACCCAGCAGGGCATCGGAAGCCACCAGATCCGGAATCCCATCGCCGTTGAAGTCGCTCAGCGCGAACGCGTCTCCCGACAGGGTCGCGCTAATGGGCAGCGGCGTGCCGAAGGTTCCGTCGCCCTTCCCAAGCAATACCTGCGCGGTGGCCGCGCCGTCGCCACTGTCGGTGAAGCGTACCACCACCAAGTCGAGTTTGCCATCCAGGTTGAGATCGACCGCCGCGATCGCGAAGCAGCAGACTCCCCCAACCGCATAACTGGCGCCCATCGAAAAAGTGCCGTCACCATTTCCGAGCAGGATATAGATCAGGTGAGTCTGGTTATCGCCGACGGCCAAGTCCGGTTTGCCATCGCCATTGAAGTCACCCGAAATCAAGCCGGACGGGGACGGACCGGCGGTGACCGTTGCGGGAGAACCAAACAGCCGATTGCCTTTGCCCAGGAGGATCTGAATCGAGTACGCGGCCGGCACGGCGGCATCCAGGTGGCCGTCGCCATTGAAGTCCGCCAGCACCGGATTGCCCACGGCCGACTGAGTCATATCCACCGTGGGCTGCGCCTGGAACTTGCCCTTGGGCGCGCCGGGAAGCAGTGACAGCGCCCCTTCCAGCACCACCACGTCGCTTGCGCCATGGCCCAGGAAATCGGCCGTGCCGATCCAGTGCGGGCCAAAATCTACCGCGTTGGTAGTCGGGTGTTGGTAGTTGGGTAGTCGGGTGTTTCCCAAAATAGCGACGCCGGATGGCGGAACCGGAGTTACCATGTTTATGGTTTCAGTTCAGATTTCCACTACAGGTTTGGAGGAAGCTAACGCCATGAAAACGCTATGCTCTTTGCTCTTGACTACGATGGTCACTATTGGTTTCCCAGCGATGGCCGAGGATCACCAAAATATTACCGCTTCCGTGACAGTTTCCGCGTACGCCAATGGCGAATTCGGGGCCGGGTATACCACAGACGCGAATGAGCAGCCACTTGTGAAAGCCTTGGTTGTACCGGGGCCGGGCGTGATAACGATAACTTACGTAAGTGGGATGTGGTGTCTGTCCAACGGCCAAAGCTGCACATCCGCAAACGGTTATGCGGGTACCGACTTCGGTGGTCAATGGTATGATCCACTTTCGGAGGCTACCGGTGTACTGGGGAATTCATGTACCGATTGCGGCGCTCTGATCGGAGCATTCGTTCCGCAATCGTGGGTGGAACAACCTGGGTTCGTGGCCGAAAACGGCAAGAAGCTCACCAGCGGGGCAGGGATCATGCCGAACCATCTATTCTTCGTCGGCAGCTACAACTACCTGGAAGTCAGGGGGCCGGGCACTCTTTACCTGGGCATCAACGATTGGAAGGTTGAGGACAACTCTGGATCGCTGAACGTCACTGTCTCTTATAGCCATTGATCGGCGCTTTCGCCATGCCGCCTGTTCACTGAAAATCCGACACTTTCCGACACTTTTTCAAATTTTCGGCTCGGTAACCGCGCGTCAGCGCCCGATGGTATTCACGATAAATTCGGACTCCCGCTTGGCCGACTTGCTGGTCGGCGAGAAGGTGTAGCTCTTGCTGCCCACTTCAATGTGGAAGGCGTGCTCGGCCGTCAGTTTCTTGTTCTTGGCCGAGACAGTAGAGGTCGGGAAGTCTTGGTTGTGGCTGCCGGTCTCGGCGGTGAAGGATGCCGTGCCGGTCTTTACGTGTAACCAGCCGCTGCTGTCATCGTGGTGCACGCGGAGAGTCGCCTCGCCGCCAAGATTGATCGCCCTCTGGAAGTCCGGGATGGCCTTATCGGCATCGTTGAGGTCGTAGAGCTCGATTACGGCGCGCTCGTTGTAGGCGTCGGGGCGATTAGGGTCGGCCTGGATGGCGCGAGCGAGCAGATCGAGGGCAGCGGTGAAGTTGCCCGCTTTCCGTGATGTGATTGCCTGGCTCACGAGACCGGCGTAGTTGACTTTCGTTGTTTGTACAACGGGCGCGGGTGTCGGCGGAGCAGGCGCAGGAGCAGGAACGGGGACGACCGGCCTTACATCCGTCTGAACGGGCGGCGCAGGAATCACTCTTCGTGGGGCCGGGACTGGTTGCACGGGAGCCGGCTCGACCGGCACTCCCGCAACGACCGGCGCTGCATTTGGTGCCGGCGGCTGCTCGGCGATCTTGCCATGGCCGGCGCCTTCGAGAGCTTGTGCGCGTTGCCCATCGGTTTGCAGGGCGACGTTCGGATCGGGGTCAGGCGTCAATTTCGGCAGACGGTGGAACAGGCGCGCGCCGATTGCGAAGAGCAGAATGGCGGCGAGGATGCCAGCCGGTATCCAAATGCGCCGATCGAACCGGCTAGGAGCTTTGACCGGCGGAGGGGGAACCGGCGGCGGAAGCGTATTGATGGGCGGCTCTGGTTCGCGCGGCTTCGGCGGAGGGGGCGGCGGCGGTACGCGGGCTTCGGTGATGGTTTTCTTGAAATCCTCCACGGTCTGAAAGCGATCTTCGCCGCGCACGGCGAGGGCCTTCAGCAAAGCAGCTTCCGCATAGGACGGGATTCTCACCCCGGCACGCGACGGTGGGGCCATCTTGTCATCGACCAGGCGGTCGAGCGACTCAGGGGGCGCCTTGCCCACGATGGTGCGGTAGAACGTGGCGCCCAGAGCGTAGACGTCGGTCCAGCGGCCTTGCGCGCCATTCGACCGGTGCTGTTCCTCGGGCGTATAGCCGACGGTGACGTAGCGTGAGAGCTTGCGGCTCTGTTGCGAAAGCTCCGCGCGGGCGGCGCCGAAGTCGATGAGTTTGACCTTGCCCTGCTGGGAGATCAGGATGTTGCGGGGACTCACATCCCGATGCAGAATTCCGGCAGCATGCACAGTGTTCAAGGCGTCCATGACGGGAAGCATCAGATCGAGCGCTTCATCAAAGGGGACGGTGCCGCCGCGCGTCCGGAGGAATTCCTCGAGGCTTCTGCCTTCGAGGTACTCCATGACCAGGTAGGCCGTAGTGTTCTCGCGGAAGACGGTCTGGATGCTCACGATATTGGGGTGATTGCTGAAGGTCCGCAAGGTGCGGGCCTCCTCGATGAACCGCTCCAGGCCCCAGTCGAAGTCGGCCTTGGTGGCGTCGGACTGCGGGGTCATGGTTTTGAGGGTAGTGCGGCCGGCAATACCGGCGGGCGCGTACTCCTTGATGGCCACGCGGTTGGCGAGATTGATGTCATAAGCCAGATAGGTGACTCCAAAGCCGCCCTGGCCGAGCACGCGGCCGATCACATATTGCTCGCGCAAAACACTGCGCGGCTGCAACACCAGTTCGTTGGTGGTTTCCGGATTGAAGGGGGCGGCGCACACGGGACAGGTGGGCGCGCCGGTATCGCTCTCCATGCAATTGGTGCAGATCGTGTCGATATTCATGTTCCGTTCTCCTTATGGCAGCCTAGTGATTCTTGGTTGACTTGTTGTTGTTGGAAGCCGCGGGCTTGGGTTGATTGGACGCCTGAGGCTTCTTACCACCAGGGAGGAAGCCCTTGCTCGTGGCGGGCTGCTTGGCTTGACCGCCGTGCGGCTGAGTCTGTTTCAAGGGAACCATGCTCTTGACGGCTTTGCCAGCGCTCGCGCGGACATTGTCGAGGGCACCGCCTACCGATTTCATGCTGGGAATGGAGAGCTTCGGGGCTAGTCCGGAGCCGGGGTTGGTTCTCGGCATGGGAGTTGATCTCGCCTGGCTCGGCTGGGCGGACAGCGGTCGAACATTCGGCCGCTCGGTGAAGTGAGGAGGAGCGGCGGGTGGTGGCGTGCGCGTCACCACGTGGTTACCCTTGGTCGGTTCGGTACCTTTTATTGGAGCATTCGGACCGAGCGCGGCCGACTTGGTAGGATTCACGCCCGGATTAGATCCCGGTTGCGCCTGGGCCTGCGCTTGTTTATTCACGTCCAGGCTGGCATCCGCCGCGCCGCCGTTGGCGAAGGCGCTTTGCCGGATCGCGGTGCCGCCGATAAAGCGCAACGCATAATTCACACCGAACCGGACCAGTTCTCCGATGGTGAGCGGGAACCAGGCCACGACAGATTCCTCATAGATGACCACGCCGGGCTGATAAGTGGCAAACGCGACAGTGGCGGGGGAATAGTGGGGGCGAGCCACGATATCGCCGGGCACCCATCCCCACGTGCCATCGACATAGGCCCAGTTGCCGTAGTGCGATGTCGCGAAGCCCCACTGGGAACTGTCGATCCAGGTCCAGCCCCAAGGCTCGACGTTGGTCCAGCGGCCGTAGCGGAAGGGAACCCAACCGTCGGGCGTATTTCTGGGGACCCAGGTCCAGCCGAACGAGCTGTAGCGCCACTCGCCCTGACCGTCGAGATCGGCGAAGCCGGGGACATCGCGGGAGACATATTGGGCGGCTTCGGAGGCGTCCAGTTTGTCGGCGCGGGTTTTGCACCACTCGTCGAAGCCGTCGCGAGGCGGCGCAGTGCTCTGGGAGAGGGTAGCGTCGCCGCCGGTCAGGAGAGCCACGGCCGAGGAGGTGAACAAGCCGATCCGCTGCAAGAAACTGGGGTTGTCGATCACCGTCACGCGGACCTGCAAGCCGGCGGCGAGCTGCAAGGCTTTTTGCCCGTACGTGATCAGCCCGGCGCCGCGGCGCACCGTGACGGTGGTGACGCCGGAGTCATCGTCCACCTCGACGCGGTAATCGCCGGGTTGGCCGAGGGTCAAGGCCAGTTGCGGGGTGTCGACCTCGAAGGCCTCATTGGACGCCAGAGTGTGCAGGCGCACGCTCAACCCGCCGCTGGTCAGCTCGATTTGGGTGGCGGCATCATTCAGATTGAGGAAAGTGAAGCCGGTGCGCCCGTTGAGCCGGATCTCGGCGTTGTTGGTTTCGAGTTCCGCGCGCCCCTGAGCCTCCGTCCAGAGGTGATCGGCGGTGGTCAAAGGCCGGTTCAGTTCGGCGGGGACCTCCTCGGTGAAGCCGGCGGGCCGGAAAAGGGTGTGCTGGGAGTAGGCTAATCGAGCCACCCGGTCCGGAGTGCCTTGGCTCAAGGCCGTGCCGGCGGTTACCAGCATCATTAATAACGGGGCAAAAGCCCGGTTGGAACGTAACATACGGTATGCTCCTTTTCGCTGCCTCTAATCATGTGCTGCTAGCGCAGTTCCTTACACTTAATTCAAAAACGGAACTCGCGGGATGTTTGGATCAATCCCGGCCCAAAATATTTTTAGGGCCGGCGGCCGGTCCCTGCAGCTCCCGGTCGGTTGCCGCGCGAAAACCGCCCGCAACATTATAAGCGACATTGCGGCGGGAAAGGGGTAACGCTGGTCACAAGTGCGTTAGAATAGCGGAGTCAATTCCATGAAAAGCGCGAGCGATGCCCCTCCGCGGGTGATTACGATGCTTCTGGAAGGCGCTCGCAGGGGAGAGCCGGAGGCCGTGGGCCAGCTCATGTCCCTGGTCAACGGCAAGCTGCGACGGCTTGCCGGATACTACATGCGGCTGGAGAGACCGGACCACACCCTGCGGGCAACCGAAATTGTGGACGAAGCGTACATCAAAATGGTGGGGCGGTTGGGCAATTGCAAGAACCGGCAGCAATTCTATGCCCTGGCAGCGCGCGTGATGCGGCAGATTCTGACTGATTATGCGCGCGCGCATCTGCGCGAGAAGCGCGGGGGCGGACTGAAGCCTGTACCGCTGGAGGAAGCGCTGGTCTATGCTCCGGAAAAGGCCGGCGAACTGGTAGCCCTCGACAACGCTCTGGAGCGGCTGGAACGGCTCGATCCCCGGCAGGGGCGCATCGTGGAATTGCTGTTTTTTGGAGGACTTACCGTGAAAGAAACTGCGGCGGAGCTGGGCATTTCCGAAAGGACCGTGAAGAAAGATTGGCAGGTGGCGCGGCTATGGCTGCACCGGGAGGTGTCGCATGGGGCCTGAGATGGCGCCGGAGTATTGGGAGAAGGTCAAGCAGATCGTGGCCGCGATTCTGGAATACGATCCGAGCGAGTGGCCGGGGCTTCTGGATATTGCTTGTGGGGGCAACGCGGCCCTGCGCCAGGACGTGGAGTCGTTGCTGGCGGAGCACCGGCGCAAGGGTCCGCTGGACGAAACGGGCGTCCGGGAAACCCTGTCAGAGACTCAGTTCGTGCGCCGCCTGTTCGACGACGCACTGGCACGGCCCCGAGAAGAACGACGCGCGTTCTTGTGGAGCGCCTGCGGGGGCGACGCCACGGCGTTTGAGCAGGCATGGCGGCTGGTCGAGATGTATCAGGCGGCGCCGGGCGCCTCCGATTCCCCGGCCCAACGCTTTGGCCGTTATGCGGTGCTCGCGGAACTCGGCGACGGCGGTATGGGGGTCGTTTACCGGGCCTTCGATCCGCAACTCGAGCGAAACGTGGCGGTGAAGGTAGTGAGACCCGACCGGATGGATTCCGCCGCCAGCAAGAAGGATTGGCGCGAGCGGCTTTTGCGCGAGGCGCGTTTGGCGGGAGGCCTCTCGCATCCGGGTATCGTTGTGGTGTACGATGCCGGCCGGGAAGGCGACGCGGCTTACATCGCCATGGAGTATGTGACCGGTCCTTCCATGGATAAGCTATTAAGAGCCGGTCCGCTGCCGCTGCCGAAGGCCCGCGCCATTTTGAGGCAGGTGGCGGCGGCGCTCGACTTTGCGCATCAAAAGGGCGTGATCCATCGCGACGTGAAGCCGGCCAATATTCTGCTGCAGGACGGGGTGCTTCCGAAAGTGACCGACTTCGGCATCGCCACACTGTCCTCGGATCGGACCGGCGATGGGGCCGGCACGCTACCGTACATGGCCCCCGAGCAAGCCGATGGGCAGGAAGCGGATATTCGCTCCGACCAGTTCTCGCTGGCGGCGGTGGCGTATGAAATGCTAACCGGGAAACGCGCGTTTATGGCGGACACCGAGCCGGCCCTGCACTACAAGATCCGGGAAGGAGAGCGTCCGTCGGCGGCAGCGGCAAATCCGGCTCTGCCACCGGCCATCGATGCTCCGCTGCACCGCGGCTTATCTCGCTATGCCGGCGATCGTTTTGGCAGTTGCACGGAATTTGTCGCGGCGCTGGAAGCCTGCTTCGAGGATGTTCCGCAAGCGCGCAACACGGAACTCGAGGCGCTGCTGCGGGAGGCGCGGCGGGCTATGGCCGCGGGCGAATTGCGGAAGGCGCAAGCGCTGCTGGAGTCCGGCCGCAAGCAGTTTGGCAACGATATCAAATGGCGGATGCTGCGCTACAAGCTGGATAAGATCAAAGCCAAGCAGGAAGCGTAATTCAGCGCGGCGGATCGACCGGGGTTTGAAAGTACACGTCGATCTTGCGGAATCCGGAGAGGTGGGCGACCACATTGTTCGGGAACAGCGCGATTTCCATATTGTAGTGCTCGACCGCTTCATTATATTTACGGCGTTCGACAGCGATGCGGTATTCGGCTTCCTTGAGCAGGTCGACGACTTCGCTGAAGTGTTTGCCGCGTTCGAGCTTCGGATACTTCTCGGCCGTGAGCAGCAGGCCGGCCAGGGCGAAGTCAAGCTGCTGGTTGGCCCGAATTCTTTGTTCGGAGCCGTGCGCCGCGAGCAGCGCGGAGCGCGCATCGCTCAGTGCGCGGGTGGCGTTGGATTCCTGCGGAATTCCGCTGGACATGAACTCGACCAAGTCGGTCACGGCGCTCGCGCGATGTTCGAGTGCGTCATTGACGCGCACCCAGGCGGCGTCCACGTCGGCGCGCGCGGCGGTCAAACGGTGGCGCGCGCGAATGAACTGGCTGCCTGCGATCAGCACGATCACAGCCAGCAGCAGGATCAGGCCCTTTTTCATGGGCTCAACACACCAGGTCTTCGCGGCCGATCTTGAAGTTCTCCAGGTTGCCAAGCACGGTGAGCGCGATCTGCTTGGGGTCGAAGAATTTTTGCGCGATGCGCTGCACGTGGGAGGCGGTCACCTGCTCGATGCTTTCGATGAGCTCGTCCAGGCTGAAGAAGCGGCCGAAGTACATCTCCTGCCGCGCGAGGTTGGACATGCGGCTGGAAGTCGATTCGAGGCTCAGCATCAGGGAGCCTTTCAAATGATCCTTGGCGCGCCGCACTTCTTCCTCGTTGACCGGCTCCTGCTTGAGCTCGCGGAATTCCTTGGTGATGGATTCGACCACCTTGCCGGCCGATTCGATGGAGGTGCCGGCGTAAATGGACAGGCAGCCGGTGTCGCGATAGGGGCTCAATTCGGAGAACACGGCGTAAGCCAAGCCCTGTCGCTCGCGAATATTTTGGAACAGGCGCGAGCTCATGCCCCCCCCCAGCAGTGTGTTGAGTACGTAGCAGGCGAAGCGCTCTTCGTGCGGAAGCGGGTAGGAGGGCACACCCAGGCACAGATGCACCTGCTCGAGCGATTTCTTGTTGCGAAGGGCGATGCGCGCGTGCGTCGCGGGCGCCTGATCGGCGGGCGGCGTGCCGTTGGGCGGCAGCGACTCAAAATCGCGGCGCGTGAGATCCACCAGATTGTCGTGCGTCAGGTTGCCGGCGGCGGTGATCAGCAGGTTGGCCGGCGAGTAGACCGCGCGATAGAATCCGTCGACGATTTCGCGGTCAAAGCGCTTGACGGTTTCACGCGTGCCCAGAATCGGCTTGCCCAGCGGATGATCTTTCCAGAAATTGGCGGAAAAAATCTCGTGTACCAGATAATCCGGGCTGTCCGCCTCCATCTTGATTTCTTCCAGGATGACGCCTTTTTCCTTGTCGATGTCTTCCTGGCGGAAGAGCGGGTGGAGTACCAGGTCGGCGAGGACGTCGAACGCCAACGGCAGATGCTCGTCCAGCACCTTGGTGTTGAAGCAGACCAGTTCCTTGGCGGTAAATGCGTCGAGGTTGCCGCCTACCGAATCCACCGAGCGCGCGATATCTTCCGCCGAGCGGTTGGTGGTCCCCTTGAAGAGCATGTGCTCGATGAAGTGGGAGATGCCGTTCTGCTCGGCGTTCTCGCGGCGCGATCCGGCGCCCACCCAGATGCCGACGGAGACAGAGCGGACATGGGGCATCACCTCGGTGATGACGCGGACGCCGTTGGCAAGGCGGGTCGTCTCGATGTCGCGCACAGGAGTGGAAGTAGTGGCCATGGCCGGGCGGTCTGCGGATGAGACCTTTCTCTCCTTTATAGGATAGCAGCTTTGGCGGCGGCCGATCTCAATACACTGTGCGATGCGCAGTCTCTTCCTTCGTTGCCAGTGAGTAACGTGGTTCGACCGCGCCGCCGTCCAGGATACGCGCCGCGAGGTATTCACCCACAGCAGGGCCGTGCTTGAAGCCGTGGCCGGAGCCGCCGCCGGCGAGCCATACGTTGGTGAAATCGGGATGGCGGTCGATCAGGAAATCGCCGCTCGATGTATTTTCGTACTGGCAGACGCGGGCTTCGAGCAGCGGCGCGTTGCGGAGCGCGGGAAAGCGCTGGCCGAGGAAATCGCGCGCGGCTGCCAAGCCTTCGACGGATGGTGTGCGATCCGCGGTATCGGGATCGATGCGCGGGCCGTGCTGATCGAGCGCGATTTTTACGCCGCGGTTTTCAAGATCCGGGAAGCCGTAAGGGCCGCGCGGATCGGAGAAATCGACCCACACCGGCATGGCGGGCGGCACGAAACGGCGGTCGCTGGCCGGGACGCCGAAGAAGAAGGCTTCCTGGCGGGTGGGCTCGATGCGCTTTCCGAGCAGGGGGGGAAACAGCTTGGGGAGCCACGGCCCGCAGGCGAAGACGAAAGCGCCGGCGTGCACCGTGCCACCACCGCTGACGGCCAGCGAGGCCAGTGAGCCGGTACCGGCCGGAGCGGCGACCGCTGCGGGCATGTACTCGACGCCGCTGCGCACCGCATCCGCCACCACCGCCTGGACTACCGCGCGCGCCATTAACGCGCCACTTGATGGTTCGAAAATGCCCCAGGTGCCCGGCGCGAACGCCATTTGTGGGTAGCGCGACTGCAACTCCGCGGTCGAGAGCACTTCGAATTGGACGCCGCACCGTGCGAGGGTCTGGCGAGTCTGCTGGGTGTACGGGTCGCCTTCAGCCGCGGTCCACAGCACGCCGGTTTCATGAAACAGAGGGTGTCGAACGCGCTCGCAGAATTCGCGCCACAGCGTCAGCGCGCGCATGGCCGATCGTGTGTAGATCTCGTCGGAGCCGTAGCCCATGCGGATGATGCGCGATTCGCCGCCGGAACTGGCGCGCGCATGCGCCGGGCCGTAGGCATCCAGCAGGATCACGCGTTGGCCGCGCTGGCGCAAGTGATGCGCGGTCCACACGCCGAAGACGCCTGCGCCGATCACGGCTGCGTCGTAAATCATGGGAGTTATTCTAATTGAATGGCAGGGTCGGGGGGGCGTTCTATGACGTGTTGACGGAGCCACCTGTCCAGCTCGTCGAAACGCATTCGACCACTCTCGTAGAGTCGAATCAGGAACGAAAACGCATCGGCATCATCGAGCGCCAACCGGTAGCCGTTGACTCGCAGGAAGGCGGCTGCGGCAGTGACCGCCACGCGCTTATTCCCATCGAGGAACGGGTGATTTTGCGACAGGCTCTCCGGCGGCTTCCTCGATCACGTCGCGGTAGTAACCGGTGCGGGGTCGCGCCAAGGCGGATTCCAACGCTGCCAAGTCACGAACGCCTGCTGCGCCGCCGAACTTCGCGATCAGACTGGCGTGAATCGCGATTACTTCGTCTACAGTGGGGTAGGTAGTCACTCCGCGAGGCGTCGCAGAAGGTCCGGATGAGCGGCAATGAACTCATCGGCAGCTTGGAGAAAAGAGAACGCCGGCGTTTCTCGCTACTTCAGGTAGTCGATGAATCGGCGCACCGCCTCCTGCTCCTCCGGCGTCAGCGAGTTCACAACGTCGGCCAGACTCTCAGCCGTCATATTCGAAGTATAGCGCGCACCCGGCGTCCTGCGATGCTGCCCCGCGTTGGGATAAACTCGTTACTGCCATGCGTCAATCGCACATTGCCATCATCGGAGCGCCGCTTGATCTGGGCCAGGACCGCCGCGGCGTGGACATGGGCCCTTCGGCTATCCGCGTGGCCAATTTGAATAAGCGCATCTCGGCAATGGGCTACCAGGTCGAGGATCTTGGCAACGTGCCTGTGGAGCAGCCGGAGAGCCTGCCGGAAGGGCCGGAACGCGCGAAATATCTGCCGCAAATCGCGGCGACTTGCAAGCGCTTGGCGGGGATGGTCGAGGGCGCGCTCAGCAAGAAGAAAGTGCCGCTGGTGTTGGGCGGCGACCATTCCGTGGCGATTGGCACCATAGCGGGCGTGTCACGCCATTTCCGGCGCGCAAAACAGGAGATCGGCGTGATCTGGGTGGATGCGCACGCCGACATGAACACTCCGGAGACTTCGCCCAGCGGCAACGTACACGGCATGCCGCTGGCGTGCTGCATCGGGGTTGGGCCGAAAGAGCTCACCCATCTGCTGGGGTACGCGCCCAAGGTGAATCCGCGTAAGGTCGCGCTGGTGGGACTGCGCGATGTGGATGTGCTCGAAAAGCTGCATGTGCGCGAGGCAGGCGTGCGGGCGTTTACGATGCGTGACATCGACGAGCGCGGCCTGCGCTCGGTGATGGACGAAGCTTTCCGCATCGCCACCGAAGATACGGCCGGGTTTCACCTTTCGCTCGACATGGATTGGGTGGACCCGGAGTTTGCGCCGGGGGTCGGCACGCCGGTGCGCGGCGGCGCTACCTATCGCGAAGCGCACCACGCGATGGAATTGATCTGCGATGGCGGGCGCATGGTTTCCATGGAAGCGGTGGAAGTGAATCCCGTGATCGATGAGCAGAATCGCACGGCGGATTTGGCAGTCGAATTGATTATGTCGGCTCTGGGGAAACGCATACTATGAAGACCAGAGTCGCCGTGATTTACGGCGGGCGCAGCGGCGAGCACGAGATTTCGATTCGTTCGGCGAAGTCCATCCTGGCGGGCCTGGATCGGGCGCGGTACGAAGTCAGCGAGTACCTCATCGACCAGCAGGGCAAATGGTCGCCGCGGCCCATCCTGCCGGAGCCGGGAGCGCAGCCGGAAATAGACGTAGTGTTTCCGGTTTTACACGGCACCTTTGGCGAGGATGGCACCGTGCAAGGTTTGCTGGAACTGGCCGGACTCCCGTACGTCGGCGCGGGCGTGATGGCTTCGTCAGTCTCGATGGATAAGGAAATGATGAAGCGAGTGTGCGTCGAGCGCGGCTTGCCGGTGGTCGAATACGTGGTGCTCACGCGGCGCGAATTGAACGCCGACGCGGTTTGCAAGCTGCTCCATTTCCCCATGTTTGTGAAGCCTGCGAATCTGGGATCGTCGGTTGGAATTTCGAAAGTACACCGCTGCGAAGAACTGGAGCCGGCGCTGGAATTGGCCGCGCAGTTTGATCGCAAGATCATTGTGGAGCGCGGCATCGAGGGCCGCGAACTGGAATGCGCGGTATTGGGCAACGACGATCCTGTGGCATCGCTACCCTGCGAAATCCTGCCTTCGCGCGAGTTCTACGATTACGAAGACAAATATTTACTGGATCTCGCGCAGTTCCGTCTGCCGGCGGAGCTGCCTGCGGCGCAGACCGCCGAGTTGCGCCGGCTGGCGGTCGAGTGCTATCGCGCGGTAGGTTGCGAGGGCATGGCGCGCGTGGATTTTCTGCTCGAATCCGCCACCGGCCGGCTGTACATCAACGAGCTGAACACCATCCCCGGCTTCACCTCGATCAGCATGTATCCGAAGATGTGGGAGCACACGGGGCTGCCGTTTTCTGCGCTGCTGGACCGGCTGATCGAGTTGGCGCTGGAGCGGCACGCAGCCATTCAGGCGACCCGTTACACACGTTAAAATAGAAGCAACAGGATTGAATGACCCATCACCTCCGCGGAGCCGCGGCTCTCGCCTTATGGCTGTGCGTGTTGCCGCTCGCGGCTTCCGACGACCTGGAATCCAGCGTCAAACACATCACCGAAGCTTACGCGATTCTCGAAGATAACGCCGCCGATGCGGTCTCCCCGGAGGACGCATTCTTCAAAGGCGCGATTCCAGGCATGCTGCACCGCTTGGATCCGCACTCGGTGTTTTTCGACGCGGGCCAGTTCGAGCAGCTCAAGAAACTGGAAACGTCGACGGAGAAGGGTTTCGGCAGCGTGGTTTCGGTGCTGCCGGGGCGGGTCATCGTGCTGCAAACTCTACCGGGCACGCCTTCGGCCAAGTCGGGCATGTCGCCCGGCGACGAGATCCTGGCCATCAACGGGTATCAGCTCAGCCGGCTGGACTTTGAACAACTGGTCCAGTTGCTGTCGGAATCCCGGCAGCGGCAGGCGCAGCTTACGGTCAGGCGTCCGGGCAATGCCCGCTTTCTGAATTTCGTGCTGACGCCGGAAGAGATGCAATCGCCCAGTGTGGATCGCGCGTTTTTGTTGAAGCCCGGGCTCGGCTACGTGCGCGTCAACAGTTTCGACGAGAAGACCCCCAGGCAGATCAAGGAAGCCATCGAGAACCTGGGCGGGGGGGGGCTCAAGGGGCTGGTGCTCGACTTGCGCAACAATCCCGGCGGGCTGTTGAATTCGGCGCTGGACACGGCGTCGCTGTTCTTGAAACCGGGCGCCAAGCTGGTCACCGTGCGCGGGCGCAACGTGCCGGAGAAATCGGAGACCGCGGTGGCGCACACGACTCCCTACGAATTTCCCATGGCGGTGCTGGTGAACGGCAAGAGCGCCAGCGGCTCGGAAATTGTGTCGGGCGCGCTGCAGGATCACGATCGCGCCGCCATCATCGGCGAAAGCAGTTTCGGCAAGGGGCTGGTGCAGAGCATTTTTCCGCTCTCCGGAGGCGCCGGCCTGGCACTGACTACCGCGCTCTACTACACGCCTAGCGGGCGCTCGATTCAGAAGCCGCTGGACGCCCAGCGATTCGCCTTGGCCGCGGCCACCGCACACCCTAACGGTCAGTCCGAGTTCCGCACGGACGCTGGGCGCAGGGTGACGGGCGGCGGCGGCATCGTGCCCGATTACGTGGTGTATCCGGCGGGGCAGACGCGGCTCGAAGCGGTGCTGGATGCCAGCGGTTCCTTCACGACCTTCGCCACCGATTACGTGCGCGCGCACAAAGTCACCGGGGAATTTGAAGTGACCCCCGCATTGCTGGATGATTTTCAGCAGTTCCTGGTGCAACACGACATTCAGCCGAGCGTTGCAGAGTGGTCGGCGGAACGCGACTTCGTCGAGAGCCGACTCAAGCAGGAGATCATCAATCAGTCGCTGGGCGTGGAGAAGGGCGATGAAGTGGAAGCGCGGCGCGACCCGCAGGTGTTGAAGGCGCTGGAGGTAATCGGCGCGTCTCGCGTGGCGGCTTCCAACTAGTGGTGTGAGTCATAAGTATCGCTATATTAAATCGTCTTGGTCCAGCGGTAAGGGCGCGGGTGATCGTTGAGGTAGGTGATACCCTGCGTCAGATTCTCAGCGATCGCATCCGTTGTTTTGAGGTCGGTATTGTACAGTG
>Ga0073928_10006064_pt1 | contig 16495 bp, 12 predicted proteins | sample PaiPotPPA55metaG_FD_76969 | JGI IMG/M metagenome (GOLD analysis project Ga0073928, IMG submission 76969) | Iron sulfur acid spring bacterial and archeal communities from Banff, Canada, to study Microbial Dark Matter (Phase II) - Paint Pots PPA... ... | reverse complement strand
CGAAGCGAATGGTGCGCTTAGGTTTCACACCCAACTTTGTGAGCGCACGCGCGGCTTCCAGCACGGCGGTTGAGCCGGTTCCGTTATCCGTGGCGCCCGTTCCCAGGTCCCAGGAATCGAGATGCGCGCCGATGATCACAACTTCTTCGGGCTTTTCGCTGCCCGGAATTTCGGCAACGGTGTTATACACTTCTGCAGGCTTTCCGCTGAAATTTCCACCGATGTTGACTTCGGCTTGCACGGAGCCGGAATCCATCAGACGCCACAGCAACATGAAATCTTCGCGCGCGATATATGCGGTGGGAATCGCGCCGGGCTTATAATCTCGACCGCTCACGCTCATGTTGAGCAGGCCAAACCATTTTTCAGAGCCGATCAATACCGCCGCAGCTTTTTCCTCGGCAAAAAAGGCCAGCTCCGCGGTGCGCAACTTCATATACGCAGCAAAGTCGAAGGGCTTGTCGCTCTTCGGAAAGGCGATGGGAATGGTTTCTTCGCCCCAGGGTGTCAACATTGGATTTTGCGGTGGTTGCAACTCGATGGGCCTGTTCAAAACAATGATGGCGTCTTTCAGTTTGCCTTTGTATTGCTGCAGATCTTCGATTTTGTCGACTGCTACGCCGACTACTGGACCTTTTACCGTTCCGTTCGTGGCCGGTGACCAGCCACCTGCGGCCATGGTGAGGTTGAGTGAGGTGTGTGCTTCTCCGGGTTTCGCATCGGCGCTCAAAAACACACGTCCGGTCGCGGGTCCGCGCGTCCAACGATTGGCGATGCTCCACGCTTCTTGATGAACGTTGGAAAGGCCGAGCTGCTGGAACCGCGCCAGCATCCATCGACTGGCTTGCTCGAGTTGTTCGGAACCGGTTAGGCGCGGACCGATATGGTCGGACAAAAATTCCAGATTTGCTTTCAGCTCGGGTTCGTCGGCTTTTACCTGCGCCAGAATTTTCGTATCCATCTCGCTAACTGGATCCGGTTTTGCTGGGGTGGGATTAGCTGCGTCAGAATCCGCTGTCGGCTTGGCATTCGCGTCTTCATTTTTATTTGCGTCGGTCTTTGGCGCTTGTGCTTTAGCCGGCACGGGGCGTCGCGGCAGCATCGCAGGCAACTGCGCGGTGTTGTACGCCCACGCCGCGAGCACTTGCGCACCTTGATTTAAGTCGTCCTTCCACACTTTGTCGAAGGTATCCGACTGGCTGTGGTGCGTCTTGGAATATTCGGCGCTGTCTTGAACGGCCCAGAATCCCGGCACGCCTACGTCGTCGAAGGAAGCATGATCGGTGCCGAAGGTGCGCTGCATGCTGGGTTCGAGCAATTTCAATTCACGCAAGGGCGCGATTTCCTGGTCCACGATTTCCCGATCCTGATAATTGTCATGCAGGCCAAGGGTGAGCACCCGGCCTGTACCAGTGTCGTGCACGAGAATTCCCGAAATTTTGTCGAGATCAGCTTTATGGGCTTCCACATATTTCACCGAGCCAACTAATCCTTCTTCTTCGCCGGTAAATAATGCGAAGCGTATGGTGCGCTTTGGTTTGAGTCGAAGTTTTGCCAGCGCACGGGCCGCTTCCAGGACGGCCATCGATCCGGTGCCGTTGTCGGTCGATCCGGTGCCGAGATCCCAGGAATCGAGATGCGCGCCCAGCATCACGACTTCGTCCGGTTTCTCGCTTCCGCGGATTTCCGCGACGGTGTTGTAAACTTCCACCGGTTTTTCGCTAAACGAATTGGTCATATCCAATTCCACTTCGACGGGCCCATGTTTCAACATGCGAAAAAGCATGCGGTAGCCTTCGCCGGTCACAAATGCGGTTGGAATCGCGCCGATCTCGAATTTTTCTCCGCCGATGCCGGTCATGTTCAGGAGCGCGTGCGGCTTATTTGAATCGCGCAGCACCGCTGCCACGCCCTCCTGTTTGAAGAACGCGGTGCGAGCTTTCGCCGCTTCCTGCAAGACTGCGTATGGCGAGGGAGCAGCCGGTTCGCCCTTCATTGGAGGCGGCGCCTGCATCGCTCGGACATATTCGCTTCTGGAATCCTCGGGTTTGGGCGGCGAAAAACTGGCGGGCTCCTGGTAAATCACCACCGCGCCTTTAAGCTTTCCGCGAAATTTCTCGAACTCTTCCTTTTTCTTGGCATCGAAGTACACCACCGGTGCGTGCAACGTGCCGCCAGTGCCTGGCGACCAACCCGCAGCGGCGATGGTCAAAGGGTGTTCGGCAGGTTTCGCGATGCGCGCGGGCGCGGTGCCGCGAGTCCACGAGTGCGCGATGGTCCAGGGTTCAAGATGCACATTGGTCAAGCCATACTTGCGAAACATTTCCGCGGTCCATTCGTTGGCCTGCTTCAATTGCGGCGAGCCGGTCAGGCGCGCGCCAATGGCGTCGGACAAATGTTCGAGATTTTCCATTGCTTCGCTGTGCTCGTGAATTTCTTTTAGAATTTGCGCGTCAGCGGCCGCGTAATCATTTGTATCACCTGCGGCGTGAGCCATGGCGTGAAGGGCGCCCATAGCCAACAGCAGCACAAATGCAAAAGTGATTACTCGACGTAGGTTCATCCGCGCTCCCTGACTAACTTTTGTGCGTGCAAAATGTTTCCAGCCAATTTATTTCGTCTTCAGTCTGTTGCGGGCTGCCCGTTTCGGTCGCTTTCCCGATGATTTGGTTGTTTTCTTGCGATCAGGAGCCGCAAGCTTACGCGATTTTGTTGGCGTGGAAGACATTGCCAGAAAACCGCGCGGGCCAATCTGACATTTGGGGCAAAAATAGCTGCTGCGTCCCGCCACGATGGCCCTGCGGATGATTGTCCTGCAGCGGTAACACTTTTCGCCTTCGCGCCCGTAGGCTCGGTGATGGTGCTGATATTCGCCGGGCCTGCCTTCGCCGTCCACAAAATTGGAGATGGAAGATCCGCGCATCACAATCGCTTTCTTCAGGATGTCTTGCAACGCGCGATGAAGGACGGCGGCCTGTTTTTTGTCAATGCGCGCGCCTAACTTTGCTGGATGAATTTTAGCGCGCCATAAACTTTCATCGGCATAAATGTTGCCGACTCCGCGCAGGACGGTCTGATCGAGCAGCAGTGCTTTGATACGTGAGTGTCGCGATCGTATGCGGGTTGCAAATTCTTCGGCGGTCACTTCTAGGGGATCGGCGCCGAAGCCTTCCAATTCGGCGGGCAGTAGTGCGGCGGACAAGTAGGCCAAACGCCCGAATCTGCGGGCGTCGGTATAGCGCAATTCTCGTCCATCATCTAAAGCGAAGCTTGCGTGGGTGTGTTTTTCCCAGGGCTCAGCGATGGCGGTGGAAGCGATGTGTCCGGTCATGCCCAGGTGAACGAGCAACGCCGACGGAGCGTTGTCGCCGTTTGCGGAATTCTCTTCACCCTGGGCGGCAGACAAACGCAGCAGCATAAACTTGCCGTAGCGTTCCACCGCTTCTATGCGGCGGCCTGGCAGGTGCCGCTCAATTAAAGAAGGGTCGTCGATGAAATCGGTTTTTCGCAGCGTCACGGATAGGATGCGGCGGCCGAGAACGGTCAGCCGCAAACCCCGCGCAACGGTTTCGACTTCGGGAAGCTCAGGCATGAAGAGTGTTCATGAAAATATCACAAGAAGACCTGACGGTTCGGCGCATGCAGCAGATTATTTCTGAGCCGGAGGGGGCCAGAATCCGGGCTCACTGATAACCCGCGCATCCTGTTTCTCGGCATACTTGTGGACGGCCGAGGAAATCTCAGAGCTTTTTCCGATCAAGGTAAAAACTAAATTGTCAGTGGGAAAATGTTTTTGAATCACCTGCTGTGCAATGGCGGGCGTGACCGCGTCGATGCGCGCTTCGAGGTCATTAATTTCTCTATCGTCCAGGCCGTAAAATTCATTTATAACGATAATCTGCGCGAGCTGCTTGGAAGTTTCAAGGGAGGGCGGGAATTGTCCCTTGATGTAACTCTTCGCGGATGTCAATTCGTCGGAGGTGATGCCTTGCTTGTGCAATTTCTGCAAAACCTGCAGGGCCATGTCGATAGCTTGCGCGGTGCTTTCGTTTTTTGTGTAGCTATAGATTCCGAATGGGCCGGGGGCCCTGCGCGGGTCAAACGTGGACATGGCCCCATACGTCAGGCCCGACTCAACGCGCAACGCTTCGTTCAATAGCGAGGTGAAGCGTCCACCGAATACGGTGTTCACCAGCCGGATGGCCACACGATCGGGGTCTCCCGCGGCGGTCGCGACATTTCCAATAGCGAAATAGGTTTGCGTGGCATCGGGCTTGTCGATCAGCAATAGTTTCTTGCCCTTCACTGGTGGGAGGGCGGGGATTTTTACCGCCGTGACTGGCTTTGACGGCCATTGACCGAAGACCTCTTCGAGCTTCTTCTTCATGTCCGCGGCCTGAAAATCGCCAGCCACAGCGAGGATGATATTGCCCGGGGCATAATACGTTTCATAAAATTTCACAATCGCGTCGCGATGAATCTTTGTCAGCGAGATTTCGTCTCCATCGGCGGTTCTTCCGTAGCCATTGCCATTGAAGAGGTAGGCGTTGTAATACGTCCCGAGCACAGAACGGGCTTCGTCTTTTGCCGCGCGCACGCTATCCAAGCTCTGCGCCAACAATTTATCGGCTTCGGCCTGCGGAAAAACGGGATGCAAGAGGGCGTCTGAAAACAACTCCATCCCGCGAGTAAGATCTTTATTTAGAAATTCGCCCTGAACAGTAGAGAAGTCGGCGCTTGCGTCGGCTTCGAACGATCCACCGGTAAAATCAGTGTCGGCGGCAAATTGCTGTGCGGTGCGCTTCTGGGTGCCTTTTCTTAGTAATTGAGCGGTTATGGACGCCAGTCCTTCCTGTCCTGGCGGGTCGGCTGCGGAACCGGTTTTCACCAAGGCCGAGAAATTTACGATTGGAACGCCGCGCTTTTCGAGCAGCAATACGGTCAGCCCGTTTTTGAACACTACTTTTTCATGCGCGGCTATGTGAATCGATTGCGCGGATAGAGCGGCAGGAAAAATGAGAACGATGACAATCAGGAAAAAACTATATTTCTTCGACACGCTCATTGCTTGGCTTTCTCCTCGTTCTCTGGCAGCAGCGACGCGACGGTTCGGTTATTGGCCCCAAAATAGGCTTTTGCGACCCGCTGGACGTCTTCCTTGGTAACCGCGGCATAGTTTTTAGCTGCGTCAAAGAGCTTCTTGTAATCGCCGGAAAATACTTCGTAGGTGCCAATGGTGTTGGCGCGTCCATTGATGGTGCGCACCTGGTGATAAAATTCCATCAAGCGAATGTTTTTAGCTTTTTCCAATTCCTGATCGGTGATGGGGGAGAGTTTCACGCGCTCGAGTTCCTCATAAATTGCTTTTTCGCATTTCTCCGGATCGACGCCTTGTTTTGGCTGAGCCACGATAATGGCCAGCGTGGGATCGAAAGCAGGTTCGACCGAGGAGGAAACATCCAGCGCGATCTGATCCTTATCGACAAGACGTTGATACATCCGGGAACTTTCGCCTTGGAACAAAATGGTGCGCAAAATATTTGTGGCGTAGAAGTCCGGGTGATTGGTCTGCGGGACGTGGTAAGCAATCATCAACAGCGGTAACTCGGCCGGCTTGTGCACCACCAGGCGGCGTTCGCCAAGTTGCGGCGGTTCCACGGTGGTCACCGGCGGCGGTGGCGCGTGGGAAGGAATAGGCTCAATAGTTTTTTCGCAAAGTTGAAAAATTTCCTCGGGAGTAACGTCGCCGACCACCACCATGGTGGCGTTGCTCGGAGAATAGCCCATGGCAAAGTGATGCTTGAGGTCATCGATGGTCCAGTGCTCGATATCACTCATCCATCCGACCACGGGCCATTGGTAGGGATGCGCGATGAAAGCGGAGGCCCACAATTGCTCGTCGAGCAAGCCAGCGTTGTCGTTATCCACGCTGGAGCGGCGCTCGGAGGCCACCACGCCCCGCTCGGACTCAATCTTCTTTGGATCGAAGTTCAAATTCTGAATGCGGTCGGCCTCGATGTCGAAAATAAGCGGCATCGCCGAGCGCGGGAACCAATCCTGGTAGACGGTGACATTCTGGCTGGTGTAGGCGTTGTTCGAACCGCCGTTTGCTTCCATGGCTTTATCCAGTTCGCCGGGCCCATATTTTTTTGCGCCGTTAAACATCATGTGTTCAAAAAAGTGGGACAAGCCGGTGGTACCCGGCCGCTCGTTGCGCGATCCGATGCGATAGAAAATGTAGAGCGCGACGTTTGGAATGCTGTGATCGCTTTGCACCAGGACTTTCATTCCATTTTTCAGGGTGCGTTCCGCGACCGGGAACTCCTGCGCAACAGCAGTCGTTCCTATACAACTAACGCACGCGACGCACACTATCGCGAGCGTTGCCAACCGTAACCAATGTTTTTTCATGAATCACCCTTACGCAGGACTTTCTCTTCTTTCAGACGTATAAAGCGCCCAGAATGTTGCTGGGTACGCAGTTTTTAAGGCAATAGTGCGAAGACGCGCACGGGTCCGCCGGAGCCGCCTTCCAGCTTGATGGGCGCCACAACCAAAAAGGCACCTGCTTCCGGAAGCGTACTTAAGTCGGCTAAGTTTTCCAGGTGATAGAGACCGGCTCCGAGCGCCAAGTGATGAACGCTGAAATCTTCGGACGCTCCGTAGTCGACGCTTAACGTGTCGCAGCCCAATCCGCTTACTCCACGGTCGATCAGCAGCTTGGCAGCTTCGGCGGAAAAACCGGGAAAATGCATTTTTCCCTGCTTATCCTGGTTTCGATAGCTCTGCACGTTGGGCCACCGCGAGGCCCACCCGGTGCGCAACAGCACGATGGAGCCGGGCGGAATTCGCCCGTGGGCGTGCTCCCATTTTTCGATCTGACTCACTGGGAGCCGATAGTCCGCGTCTTTGGCCGCCTCGTCACGGACATCCAGCAGCACCGCGGGGCCGAAAAACTTGTTTGCGGGGATTTGATCCACCGTGGCCTTACCTGGTGGGAAATGCGCGGGCGCATCCAGATGCGTGCCGTAATGCTCGAGCATCCAGAAACTTCGCGTGAAGTAGCCGTTTTTCTCGACGGTGGCGTTAATTTTGGCTTCGAAATATTTTTCGTCGCCCGGCCAGGGCACCAGCTTGTCATTGATCGCGTAGCTAAGATCGATCACGCGCGTTTTTCCGCCAGGTATGCCTTCCAACATCGAGTCTTGTTTTGAAATTTTGGGAGGAACGGTCATGAAGGCAGTGACACCAACGATCAAAACACTCGCACGGAACAATATGGACATGAATTATTCCTAACGGATCAAATGTCGCCAGCGGCGGCTATCGCAAATTAACCCTGCCGGGCAGCCGCCAGTCAGGGGGCCAATCAGGGCAGAGGTATCCCCGGGGTGGCTACGATTCCGGCCATTCGCAATATTTCCTGGTATTCGGCTTCGGTGATGGAAGAAACGACCAGGCGCACATTCTTGAGCATTTTTACTTTTTTTAGCGCTGGGTTGGCGCGCATCTCCGCAAGGGTAATCTGCCTGGGGAGCTTGTCGAAGGCCCGCAGGTCGGCCACCAAGTTCTTTTCTTTACGGTCGTGCGGGTCAGGATAAGGGTCGCGGGTAATTTCGGCGATGGAGTACAGAGACCGCTCCGGGGCAGAGTGATAGCACAGTACCCGGTCGCCCTTACGCACCTGCTTGAGGGCGCGAATGGCGTCTGGTTTGGAACCGGCACCATGCCACATCTCCTTACCCTTCACGAACAGCGTGTCCCAGTGGTAGTGGTGCGGGTCGGCGCCAAAGATCCAGTAATGTCGTTGCGCGGTCGGAATTGCCATCGAGGGTTCGAGTCGGGCAGCAATATACACGGCAGGAGGCAAAAAGCGAAACAAAATATGAGGGTTAGCTTGGTAGGCGGCGATTAAATCTGCCTAATAAGACCGGGGAAAGAGCCGGAAGCGCGTACGGTTACCTATGGTACTTGTTTTCTGCGAGATACGGCGGCAGCGAGGAATAGCTACGTGGGAGCGCTTATATCGACGTAAACGTCTTCGCCCCGTAGCTCAACGGGGTAACAGGCAACTGCTCCCGCTTGGTTGTGGGTGACCCTCCCCGAAGTGACGTCGAAGGTCCAGCCGTGCCACGGACAGGTAACCACGCTTCCTTGCAATGCGCCTTGACCTAGAGGGCCTCCCCTGTGAAGGCAGGTATTGTTGATAGCGTGAAATTGGCCACCTACGTTGGCCAGGGCGATTGTCGTTCCTTGTACTTGTAATTCACGGATTTGACCGGGAGCGACATCCGTCGCCTTCGCTACGCGCACAAAAGCCATGGTCGCTCCCTTCGAAGAGATGTGTCCGTTACATTTTATCCGCGGGTACTTGCTCTTTGCTAATTGATCGTGGAGGGCCGACGCGGTGGGAATTTCTCTCAAAAGGCTGTGACCTACGAGACTATCGTGCTTGCCAAACTATTCGGCTTGCTCGGGTTCAATCCTAATCAGATTGCGGCCTGCGCGTTTCGCGGCATAGAGGGCTTTGTCGGCACGGCGTACCAGCGTGGTGAAATCGAGAATTTCCTTGCCGCTGAAGCCCGCGATTCCAAAGCTCGCGGTAATGGTGACTTTTTCGTTGCCGATCTCGAACTGCTTTTCGGCCAACTTTTCGCGGAAGCGTTCGACGGTTTTTATTATGGAGTCGGCCTCCACGTGGGTGATTACCAGTAGAAACTCATCACCGCCCAGGCGGCCGCAAATATCAGAGGAGCGAATAACAGTTTTCAGAATGCCGGCGAATTGTTGCAGCAAGGCGTCGCCACCAATGTGGCCGTGCGTATCGTTAATGCTCTTAAATGAATCCAGATCCGCGAGCACCACCCAATAGGGAAATCCGTGACGCGCCGCTCCCCGTAATTGCCGCGCGGCCCAATCTTCAATGGCGCGCCTGTTCGGCAGTCCGGTAAGCGGATCAGTGTGCGCCAGGTCTTCCAGAAGTTTGTTTTTGGCATCGATCTGGCGGTGAAGGTCGATGATTCGGCGGCCCACGCCTATGCGCGCAAGCAACTCACCGGGATCGAACGGTTTTGTTAAATAGTCATCGGCACCGGCCGCCAGTCCTTTAACGACGTTGTTTTTCTCGGCGATGCTGGTGAGCAAAATGATGTAGGTGTAGCCGCGGTGTACATCCGCACGCAGACGCTGGCAGAGATCGAGACCGGAGAGGTCCGGCATCATCCAATCGGTAATGACGATTGCGGGGAGATAGCGCGCAAACAATTCCAAGGCTTCACGTCCGCTTTTGGCGAACAGCAGTGAAAATGGACTGCCGTCTAAAGCATGCTCCACCAGCTTGCGGTACACAGGTGAATCGTCCACCACGAGGACTTGCGAGTCCTGCGCAGCGGCATCATTGGCGCGCAATTCACGTTCTATTGATGCGGACGTCAACATTTCGTGCCACCTAAGTGCGAGGGAAACCGTTGGTTTTATTTTAGCAGTGGTAGTGAGCGGGGATTTTGCGTTGCTGGGCGTGGTTCGAAATGGTAACCGTTTAGGTACGGTTTTTGGACATGTTACCTGGCATAGTGGCGACTCTGGTAGCTCACCAAGACGGTAAATGGTACTGGACTCTATGCAAGTTAGCTGGCGGCTTGCACTTTGGCGAGCAATTCGACAAATTTTTGCTTGCGCTCGGATTGATCGTGGCCGCCCTCGGCATCCGCGAGTTGGGTAATGTTCATGGAGCAGAATTTTGGGCCGCACATGGAGCAGAACTTCGCTTCCTTGTAAAAATCGTCGGGTAAGGATTCGTCGTGCATGGCGCGTGCGGTGGGCGGATCGAGCGAAAGTTCGAATTGTTTATTCCAATCAAACAGGAATCTGGCATAGCTTAGGGCGTCGTCGCGATCGCGTGCGCCCGGCCGGTGGCGTGCCACGTCAGCCGCGTGCGCCGCGATTTTGTAGGCGATCACTCCTTGCTTTACGTCTTCGGGATTTGGCAGGCCCAGGTGCTCTTTGGGCGTCACGTAACAAAGCATGGACGCTCCGTGCCAGCCGATCATGGCTGCGCCGATCGCGCTGGTGATGTGGTCATAACCGGGCGCGATATCAATCACCAGCGGCCCGAGCGTATAGAAGGGCGCTTCGTGGCACCATTCCATCTCCTTGTCGACCTGTTCCTTAATCTTGTCCAGGGGCACGTGGCCGGGGCCCTCGATCATGACCTGAACGTCATGCTCCCAGGCCTTGGTGGTCAACTCGCCGAGCACTTTTAATTCGGCGAATTGCGCTTCGTCGCTGGCGTCGGCGATGCATCCGGGGCGTAGGCCGTCGCCGAAGGAAAAACTGACGTCGTGTTTTTTGAAAATTTTGCAGACATCTTCAATGTTTTCGTATAAGAAATTCTGCTTTTTGTGGTGCTCCATCCAGTGGGCCATCAAGGAGCCGCCGCGGCTCACGATTCCGGTAATTCTCTTGCGCACCAGCGGAACGTGCTCGCGCAGCACTCCGGCATGGATGGTCATGTAGTCCACGCCTTGCTCGGCCTGTTCTTCAATCACTTCCAGCATCAGCCCAAGGGTAAGGTCTTCGGGACGACGCACGCGCGAAATCGCTTCATAGACTGGGACCGTTCCAACCGGCACCGGGGAAGCGTCAATGATGGCTTTGCGGATTTTGGGGATGTCGCCGCCGGTGGAAAGATCCATCACGGTGTCCGCGCCATAATGGACGGCGTGATGAAGCTTCTTTAATTCTTCATCAATGTTGGAGGTCGTGGCAGAGTTGCCGATGTTGGCGTTGATCTTGCATTTCGTCGCGATCCCGATGCCCATGGGTTCGAGGTTGCGGTGGTTCACATTGGCGGGAATAATCAGGCGGCCGCGAGCGATTTCGCTGCGGATCAGCTCAGGGTCGATTTTCTCGCGGCCCGCTACAAAGCGCATCTCTTCGGTGATTACGCCGCGGCGGGCCCAGTGCATCTGGGACATATTGCGGTTACCGTTAGCTGACGAATGATCGCTCTCGCGCTTTTCGATCCATTTATCCCGAAATGCCATAAATCCCCCTCAGAAGGCTCGCACAGCGAACGGAGGCCGTCTGCCTAGTGCGAATAAGGAGTATCGCACCGGGTTCAGGGTGCCGCAACTAAGCACCTGAAAGCGGCCGCTCTAATCTGAAAAGACCTATATAGAATGAGAACGCCGGCAGTTAAGCCTATTAAATAGGCAGGTTACGCCTTATATTCGGCGTACTACCCTACGGCAAGGGGCGAAAGCAATGACGATCGCGGCGGGGCTTCTATGCACAGATGGAATTGTGATATGTGCGGACACGGAGCAAACTCTCGGGGATTCTAAATACGATCGACCGAAGATTTTTCCTCGCGGTGATTGGCTGCTCGTAACAGGGTCCGGTTCGACTGATTACATTAAAATGGCTTTTGATAAGCTCTCCGAGAAATTTGAACAGGGCGGTCCAGAAAACCCATCTCAAATTAGACGCACCGTCGAAGAGCTTATGCTTGAGATATTCAACCAACATATCCTACCTTTTCACCAAGCGAAGCACCCAAACCCACCCGCCCTAGATTTGATAGTAGGGGTCAGATGTCAGGACGGCCAATTAGCACTAGTGAAAGGCGTCGACTCGGCAGCTACGCTCAGCAGTCACTATGAAGTCATTGGGATGGGATGGCACTTATTTGAATATTGGGCGAAGTATTTTTTTATCGCGCCTATGTCAACGGATGTCGCTGGATATTTCTGCATGTTCATTCTGCGTGAAGTCAAAGCAGCTGCGTATGCTTGTGGCGGGTCAAGCCATGTTTTCAAATTAATGAAAGACCCAAAAACCGCGAAGAGTTTTACAACATTTTGGGAGGATACGAGCATCCTCACAGGTTTTCCTAAAAGCGTATCGGATATTTTAGTCTCATGCGCAAATCTCAGTCTTCCGGTCGCTGCAGTTGATAGCCAACTAGAGGGTTTTAATCAAAGTGTGAAACAACTCAGACAGTACTTTGAGAGTCGAAAAGATATGAAAGACAGGGCAGAGACGCCGTACACTGTAACTGCGTCGGTGATACTTAAGAGCCAAACCTGAGGTTGCTTTTTTCTACCCAACTAGCTTAAACCGCATTGCGAGCGGATTCGCAGCGCCTGTCCAGGTATTATCGCGGTGGCTCTGGCGGGAATGCATCACTGGTTCGTGCTGGTGTATCTTTTAACAGTACAAACATCCGAGTTTGAGCCAAAAGTAAGCAGTCCGTTTTCACCATACCAAGTAAAACTGGCCCACTCGCCCTTCTTAGGTTCGTGGAAGCAATCTTCAGTGTAAACGGTCATCTGGCTGCTTCCCGCTGTTCCTATATAAACCTTATCGGCTTTTTTCGACACATCATCAATCTTCACCGAAAAGTACGCTGATGCGCCGAGTGGCGCTGTTGCTATGAGAGCGGCGAGCGCTGCAAATTTGTACGAAGGATTGTTCATTTGCCTAGAGTACCCTGACCCATCTGATTTCAACGCTTGGGTGTTCAAAGCATTAAGCATGGATGCTTAGAGGTCGTCGTCGTCGCTGGCACGGCGTACCACGGTGGTTTTGTGGGTGATCCTCACACTGTGTGCGCGAATGCCGGCCACGATGGCCCGGCGCATTTCTAGCGGGAGCATTTCAGGGGCGAACACTCCGGTCAATTCTCGCGGTAAAAACTTGATGAATAAGGCGGCCACGTGCGCGGTGGCGTAGGCCACCGGCGTGGTGAAGCGGCCTTGCTGCCTGATTTGATAGAGGGTGGGAAACATGCAGTCGGTTCGAATCAGCAAATGCAGGTCTTCTTTTTTGCCACGCTTGACGCCGCTGACGAGGACCGTGGCGGCGAAACGCGCATTCTGTAAAACACCCTGGCGGATTAATTTGGCGATCATCCGGGGCGAAGAGGTCTGTGGGAAGTTTTTCTTCTGCATGCCACGCGATTTTGACAATTTGCCTTGTTTGTACCAGCGGCGCAGGCGGTCAAATTCGTTGCCGCCAATTTTCACGTCCATATTTCGCATGGGAATAAAATAGGGCAGGGTGGTGACTTCATCTTGCGCGGCCAACACGACGTTAGCGTTTCCGATGGGCTCGGGAAATCTGAATTTCTCCAGCTCCGCGAAGCGCTTCTCCATCAGGAATTTACCGTTGCGGTAAACGCGCGGGTTGGAGATGGCCTCGTCAAATGAGACTTCCGGCGACCATTGTGAAATAGGGTCGCGGCTTTCGGCGCTCTCGTACAAGCGAATCTGTACCGACTCGACTTCATGGAGCGATTCCGCAGCGCGCTTCACCAGCAAATTGGTCAGACCTGGCGCGGCTCCGGTGTTGATCAAGGCGATGCGATTTTTGGCTTCAAAGCGTTTGGCGAACGCGAATTGTTCGGACTTGAAGGGATTGCGCGTTAAGTGTGAGCTCAAATCGAGGTAGTGCGCGCGCAATCGTAGCGCCGCACGCATGACGATCTGGTTGAAGACAGAGGCTGAAGCGTTGACGATCAGTTGGCAACCGCGGGCTGCGCGGACGATGCCCAGTAAATTACGGGCGTTCACTTCAGTAACGGGAATGGTGCTTTTCCTGCCGAGGAATTTGCGCGCGCGCTCGAGGTCGCGATCACCGCACCAAACGTCATGTCCCTGACGGACGAGCAACTGAGCAAGGAGTGAACCGGTCGCTCCGGCTCCCAAAACGAAGATGCGCATGGTGTGGGCCAAACTTTACCACACCCGAATTGCGATGTGGCCGCGAGAGGATTAGACTAGTGCTGTAACTCCGATCCCTGCCGCCTAAACGGAGAAAAAACCGACGGCGTCAGGGACGACGCGATCACGCCTTTAGCTGCGTCAATATGGCGATTGATCGCTCAGGGTTCGGGTGGAAACGCCTGGGCCTCCCGGTAATTGGAAAGGAGCTCTTCTCCGAGACTTATTTCGGACGGCGCCCGATTCCATTTACTGAATCGGGTTTTTGTTTTTTGGCCCTTGGAACAAACATGGCGCTTCACGACAAATTCGGAAGGCAAATCACGGATCTGCGTATTTCCGTCACGGACCGATGCAATTTTCGTTGTGTGTACTGCCGCTCCGCCGATCCGGAAAACTATCGCGATCACGCTGAGATTTTGTCCTGGCCTGAGCTTTATCGACTGGCAGGTATTTTCAAGACACTAGGGATTCGCAAAATGCGGGTTACCGGTGGCGAGCCGCTGGTGCGTCCCGGAGTTGAGGAGTTCATTTCTCACCTGCGAGATTTGCGTGTCGAAGATATTTCCATGACCACGAATGGTCATCTGCTGTCGGAGCGTTGCGCGCGACTGGTTTCGGCAGGCTTGCAACGGATCAATATCAGCCTCGATTCGCTGGATGCGGCAAAATTCGAGCGCATTACGCGCACTAAATCGTTTGCCTCGGTGATGAATGGGATCGAAGTGGTGCAAGCGTCGGCCCTCGCGCCGGCAAAAATAAATGCTGTTCTGGTTCGCGGGATTAACGACGACGAAGTTGAAGATTTCGCCGGCTTCGCGCGCGAGCGCGGTCTGATTATGCGCTTCATCGAATTTATGCCGTTGGATGCCGATCATCACTGGAACCGCAGCCTGGTGGTGCCGGCTGCGGAAGTTTACGGTCGCATTCACGCGCGCTGGCCGCTGGAAGAAATTCCTCACCATTACAGTGAGACAGCGCGAAAATACCGCTTTGTCGATGGCACACCCGGCGAAATCGGATTAATCGCACCGGTAACTCAGCCATTCTGCGGTCACTGCTCGCGGATACGGCTTACCGCGGACGGGAAAATTAGAACCTGCTTATTCAGCAAGGAAGATCATGATCTGCGGTCACTTTTGCGTGAGGGTGCGAGTGACGAAGATCTCGTGACTTACATGACTTCGGTGGTAATGGAAAAGGAAGAAGGCCATCGGATCAACGAAGCGGACTTCCACCCTCCCAGTCGCTCGATGGTTTTTATTGGCGGCTAACTGATCGCGAAACAGTTGGCGGGACCCGATACCTTTTTGGATGTAGGCTACGGTTGTTGTTGCTGTTTTTTGAACTGTTTGACCTCTCTTTGGCATCACACTAAGTACCAGTCAATATTCACTCAACAAGGCTCCAAGATGGCAGACGAAGACGACGAGCAAGATCAGGACGAAGCGCCAGAACCGCCGCGACGTCTCTTCACACTTACGGAAGCGGAACGCGCGCGCAAGGAAATTGAGCCGGTGCTCGTCGAAGCGATGGGTTGTCGCAAAAAACTTGCCGGCCTGGAAAGCGATTTGTCCGCGGTTTCGTCACGCATCGCCATGATGGGCGGAGTGATCGTGCCGTACGAAAAACTTGCCGCGGTGCGCTTGCAACACGACCAACTGGCAGAGACATTTAATTCCGCGCTCACGCAAATTATTGAAACAGGATGCGTGATCAAAGATCTGGATGTGGGCTTGTTGGATTTTCCAGCGATCATTGATAATCAGGATGTTTATCTGTGCTGGAAACTGGGCGAGGACCGCATTCGCTTTTATCACCGGCAGGATGAAGGCTTCGCCGGGCGCAAGCCGCTTGATCCGCGTGATCTTGGTTCGAGCGACATCGTTCAGTAAGTGGTTCAGAAAACGCCTACACGAAAGCTCGAAAAAGGCCATCTCCCCACTAAAAGGAATTCCTTGTCGACACATTCTGAAAATCGCCTGAAAGATTCCGCCAGTCCCTATCTGCGGTCTGCCGCGCATCAACCTATTGACTGGTATGAGTGGGGCGACGCGGCATTCGAACGCGCTAAGGCCGATGACAAACCCATGCTGCTGGATATTGGCGCGGTGTGGTGCCATTGGTGTCATGTCATCGACCGCGAATCGTACGAAAATCCCGCCATCGCGAAAATTATTAGTGACAATTTTATCGCCGTGAAGGTGGACCGCGACGAGCGGCCCGATGTCGATTCGCGTTATCAGTCGGCGATCAGTTCCATTTCCGGCCAGGGTGGTTGGCCGCTGACCGGATTTTTGCTGCCCGATGGACGCCCCTTTTTCGGCGGCACGTATTTTCCGCCCGAGGATCAGATGGGCCGGCCTGGATTCCGGCGCGTTCTTCTGGCGGTGGCCGAATCGTATCGCAGCAAACGCGCTGAGCTGGAGCGGGCCGCCAGCTCGCTGGCGGAGGCGGTGGCGCAAGCCGAAGTATTTACTGGCGCTCGCGCAGCGTTTGATCCAGCGGTGGTTGAAACACAGATCGCATCCATCACGCAGCTCTTCGACATCAAGAACGGCGGGTTTGGCAGCGCGCCGAAATTTGCTCACGCTTCGGCGATGGATCTGGTTCTAGAGCGCTTCCAACAAACTGGCGAAAAGCATTTGCGCGCGATGGGCGAAAGCACGCTGGAAAAAATGGCGCGCGGCGGCGTTTACGATCAGTTGGCGGGCGGCTTTCATCGTTACTCCGTGGACGAACGCTGGCTGGTGCCGCATTTCGAAAAGATG
>Ga0073928_10006063_pt1 | contig 16497 bp, 15 predicted proteins | sample PaiPotPPA55metaG_FD_76969 | JGI IMG/M metagenome (GOLD analysis project Ga0073928, IMG submission 76969) | Iron sulfur acid spring bacterial and archeal communities from Banff, Canada, to study Microbial Dark Matter (Phase II) - Paint Pots PPA... ... | reverse complement strand
CGCGCTTCCATGCAAAATGTTCGCCGTCGTCACGCCGCCCGCAAGATCCAGATAAATCGACGTATCGTCCGGATTCAGCACGTCCGCGATATTCACCATCGACGACACCGCCACGCTTCCTTCGTTCACGCTGTCATCCACCGCGATATGCGAGTGGCAATCGACGATGCCCGGCATCACGTATTGCCCCGTCGCGTCGATCACCGCCGCGCCTTCCGGCGCTTGCACGTCCGTCCCCGCCGCCGCGATCTTTCCGTCGCGAATAAGAATCGAGCCGTGCTCGATCGTTCCGTGCGTGATCGTCAGAATCGTCGCGTTTTTGATCAGTGTCACGCTCGGCTTCTGCGCATCGTTGGTCTGCGCGAATCCCGGCTGCGCCGCAACCGCCGCCAGCGCGCACGCCGCCAGCACTCGCAGAAACTTCCCTGCGCGGCTCATCGCGCGCCTCCTTCCACGGCGGAAAGTAGCGCCTTCGTGTCGCCGGGCTTGTCCTTCGGTTTTTCGCCGGGCTTCTCTTCCGGCGGCGCTTCGTGGATTTCAAATCGTTGCCCGTCCACAAAAACGTCCTTCACCTTCGTCTTCTCGCCAAAAAGCTCGCCATCCAATACGATCAGGTTTGCAATTTTCCCCGGCTCGATGCTGCCCAGCCGGTCGCTCACTCCCAGGATCTCCGCCGCGTCCAGCGTGAACGCGCGCAGCGCCGCATCCGCCGCGAGCCCGGCGTCCATCGCCTTCTTCACGTTCTTCATGATGTCCTTTGGCTCGGCAATCCCGTCCGAATAAAACGCGAACTTCACTCCCGCCTTCGCGAACGCCGCCGGAGTCCCCGGAGCGCGGTCGCGGAATCGCAATTCGCGCAGCGGCTGCTCCGCATCCGGGTCCGCATCCTTCTCTTTCTCCGGCCACTTCAAGCTCACCAGCACCGGCATCTTCTTCGCCGCGAGCGCGTCCGCAACCGCGTAGCCCTGCTGCCCGCCATAAAGCGCCGCATGCAAATTCCACTCCTGCGCGAGGCGCAGCCCGCGCCGGATCTGATTCTCCATGTTCGCCGGCAGCAGCACGATCTCCTGGTCTCGCAGCACGCGCGCCACCACGCGCTCCGTCCGGTCGTACGCCGGCCGCTCGAGTCCTCGCGGATGATGCTCGTAAATCTGCTGCGCCTGCGCGTACCACTCCGCGTCCAGCAGCACCTGCCGCACGTATGCGATCACGCCCATCAGCGAATCGGGATACTCGAAGAAATTCGGCATCGTCTGAAACGCCACCGCCAGCGTCGCCGGCGATTTCACCACCATCTCCCCCGCGCGCTCCCCCGCCAGATCGATCACCGTTCCCTGTCCCGGGAAAATTCCGCCCTTGGGTGTCGCGAGCGCCGACGTGAATCCCGCTTCGCGCCAGCTTTCGATGCGCTTGTCGTCCGCCTTCAGATCCTCCGCCGCGCGCCACGGCATTGTCGCCGGACGGTCTTCCGGACCCATCGCCGGCGGCCCGTTGCGGCCTCCCGGCGCGCTTTTGTTTGCGTCGGCGGGAAATCCGAGATCGGTTCCCGCGTCAATCAAGCCCGGATAAACAACCAGGCCTTTGCCGTCGATCACCCACGCCTCCGGTGGAATCGGCACGTCCGCGCCGACCGCCTGGATCAATCCGTTCGCGACGACCACCGTTCCATTCTCGATCGCCGGCCCGCTCACCGGCACGATGCGCGCGCCCTTGATCGCGAAATAGCGCGGCTCGCCGCCCTCGGCGCGCCCCGTCGCTGCGTGAACGAGCGCCCACGCGCATGCGACGCACAAAAACACAAAAATCCATCTGCGCCCGGTTCGCATTCCCACACCCCTCGTTTGTTGCGTTCTTCGCTGCCTGAGCTTTCGTCCCACGCCGCGCTTTTCGGATAGACGCGCGATGCTATCGGCCGGTTGCGCCGGAGTCAAGTCGCTCGACTACTTGGCGGCGCTTTTGCCGCGCTCCCCGCATGCCATTCTTAGACGCTTGGAATCGCCGCGGGTGAGTCCCCCTCAAAACATTTTTCTGCAGGCATTCCTCAACGCAAGCAAAACGCTGCCTTCACGGCTTCGTCTTCGGCGGCGTAACGTCCTGCGCGAAACAAATGCAATACCCGTTCGGGTCTTCGATCTCGATTTCTCGCTGCTCGTAGAAGGCCGTCTCCGGCCCGCGCACGATCTTCACGCCTTTCGCTTTGAACTCCTCGCACAGCGCATCCACGTCGGTGACATTAATGTAAGCGTCCCAGGTAATTTGCGGGTGCACTGTGTGGTTCGGCTTCGCGAGCCCCGGACCTTGGCTGCTCAGAAAAATCCACACGTCATCGCGGCCGACCATGACGAAGCACGGCGGCTCGCCCCAGTACCGCTCGAATGAAAAGCCAAGCTTGTCGCGATAAAATTCCGCCGAGGCCACCACATCATTCACGATAAAGCAGGGATGCGCGGAAAGCAGCTGTTTCACTGCCCTTCCTCTTTCTCTCTCACGACGACGACCGTGCACCTCGTCACCAGCGCCGCCACCGCTCCCACCGCCGCGAGTACCGGCGCCAGCACTACCGCCACCGCTCCGACCACCACCGGCAGTTCGATGATCGTGTGGCCGCTCTCCGTCTTGAGAATTATTTTGGTCGCAGTCCCTTCGTGAATCAGTTTCTTTACCTTGTCCATCAACTCCGCCCCGGAAACCGAAAACTCCTCTTTCCATTCCTTCATCATTTGTCCCTCCATCTTCCTGATAAAAATTCCTGGCGGCTGCGCGCAGAACTCGTAGAGCGCGGAGAGTTAGCCATAAGATTTGCGTTTTGGCGAGAGACAATCCGATCGGCGACTTGGGGCTGGACGACCGCGCGGATGGGACGGGTATTGGGCGCGAAGTTGAACAAATGATGGAGGATGGGGAAATAAGGCGGGCGGGGAAGCTGCCACTGTGGTGAAATGCCAACAGGCCATTGAGAGCCAATTCCGGGGTCAAAAAGGCCATTTGGCGAGAGACAAGCAGGCCATTCCGTTTGGCGCTTTTTGAGCTCGGCGGCAAGGTGCGGGTCGGGACCTCTGGCTTCGTGACGGGCGGCGATGGCGCGGCGGACGTCGGGGTGAAGATGCTGCGGCATCTCGGCGTGGAGGGCGTCGTTTTCGAGCCAGGGATCGATCCCCCAGGCTCGACTCGCCGTCGACCTGGGGGCCCCGTTATGTGGGCGGAGGGGCAGAGAGGCGTGGGTACGTTCGCGGATTGAGGGGTCCGCGAGAAAACGCTGTCCTGGCCAGTGCTGTGCCATACGCGGGAGTAGGCTACATCAGGAAAACGGCGAATGCGAATGGTAGTGCCTGTGGACGGGGGTGAAATGGGCCCGCCAAGGGGCGCTGGCAAGCGAAATACGGATGACTGATCCCCCAAGCGCGCTGAATCTCCCAGGCTCCACGCGCCGTGGACCTGGGAGCCCTCTATGCCGTGGCCTTGGGGGCCCCACTTTAGGGGCTAAAGCCCCACAAGAAACGAACCTGAATGTCGGAGCTGAAGCTCCGACACCCTAAAAGGCAGAGGACGGGCCTTTCCGGTTATTTCAGGTAAGAATTGTTGACAAAGTGATTCCCCTGCGAGTAAAGTCCCGCCCACGTTACTGTCCATGACCCGCTGCAGGTCATCTTCGGCTTTCCGCAAGTCTCTGTGGTTTGCGATCCCTTTTTGTTCCTTTGTCTGACGGAGGAGAATTCCGCGCGTTTCAAATGAGGAGGGCAGGATGAAAAGAAACATGTTGAGAGTTCTTCGCAGATTATTGCTGGTGGCCATGGTTCCCGTCGTGCTTCTGGGTCTGGTTGGATATTTGGCTGACACGCATGACCTGAAACAAATCGGGGCGATCGTCCTGGCTGCGACGACGGTAATACCCCCGAACAACCCGTTTCAGGTCGCCATACTGCGCTGGTATCCCGCGAACCTGACAACGAGCTTTGGCGTGGGAAACAACCCCACCGGCGTGGCGTTTGATGGGGCCAATATCTGGGTGACAAACGGCAGCGACAACACCGTGACCAAGCTGCGCGCGAGCGACGGGTCGACCCTCGGCACCTTTGCCGTGGGGAGCGGCCCCGGGGGGGTGGCCTTTGATGGGGCCAACATCTGGGTGACAAACTTCAACGACAGCACCGTGACCAAGCTGCGCGCGAGCGACGGCTCGACCCTCGGAACCTTTGGCGCTGGCATCGGCCCCTGGGGCGTGGCCTTTGATGGGGCCAACATCTGGGTGGCGAATCGCGGCCTCGAAAGCAACGGCAACACGGTGACCAAGCTGCGCGCAAGCGACGGCTCGACCCTCGGCACCTTTACAGTGGGAAGTCAGCCCATTGGCGTGGCCTTTGATGGGGCCAACATCTGGGTGGCAAATTCCAGTAGCGGCAACGTGACCAAGCTGAAGGCGAGCAGCGGAGCGGTCCTCGGCACCTTTGCCGCAGGATTCTCCCCCTACGGTGTGGCCTTTGACGGGGCCAACATCTGGGTGACGGATCAACAGCAAAGCGTGATCAAGCTGAAGGCAAGCAATGGCTCGAACCTGGGCACCTTCAGTACCGTGGGGTTTACCCCCGAGGGCGTGGCCTTTGATGGGGCCAATATCTGGGTGGCGTGTTTCAGCGGCAGCGTGACCAAGTTGCGCGCGAGCGATGGGTCAAACCTCGGAAACTTTCCTGTGGCAACCAACCCCGTTGGCGTCGCCTTTGATGGGGCCAGCATCTGGGTGACGAATAATAACGGGGGCACCACAGTTTCAAAGTTTTAGACGGGTTGGCAGGGCTGGGTGCTGAGAGCATTTGCTCTGGAGAATATTAGGCTCCAATCTCACGAACTTTGGCAAGAAAGAATCGCCCAAATGAGGAGGGCATGATGAGAAGAAACATATCGAGGGTTCTTCGCAGATTCGTGCTGGTGGTCCTGGCGATGAGCCTTCTGGGTCTGGTTGGATACATCGCTAACGCGCAAGATCAGGATCTCCCGCCAGTCGCGACAACAATACCGCCGAACAACCCGCTCCAAGTGGCCATCCTGCGCTGGTACCCCGCGAACCTGACAACCACCTTCAGCGTTGGAACGACGCCTGATGGCGTGACCTTTGATGGAGCCAACATCTGGGTAACGAATTTCAACAGCAACAACGTGACCAAGCTGCGCGCGAGCGATGGCTCGACCCTTGGCACTTTTGCGGTAGGAACCCAACCCTTTGGCGTGGCCTTTGACGGGGCCAATATCTGGGTAACGAATGTCTCCCCCGGGACGGTAACCAAGCTGCGCGCGAGCGATGGCTCGACCCTTGGAACCTTTGCCGTAGGAACAAGCCCCGGCGCCGCGGCCTTTGACGGGACCAACATCTGGGTACCAAACTCCGGCAGCAACAACGTGACCAAGTTGCGGGCGAGCGATGGGACGACCCTCGGCACCTTTACTGTGGGAACCAACCCCTGTGGCGTGGCTTACGATGGAACCAACATCTGGGTCGCGAATGTCAACAGCAACAACGTCACCAAGCTGCGGGCAAGCGATGGGACGATCCTCGGCACCTTCACTGTGGGAAGCGGCCCCATTGGCGCGGCCTTTGATGGAGCCAACATCTGGGTAACGAATTACAAGAGCAACAGCGTGACCAAGCTGAAGGCGAGCGATGGCTCGACGCTCGGCACCTTTGCCGTGGGAACAAACCCGTATGGCGTGGCCTTTGATGGGGTCAACATCTGGGTGGCAAATACGGGCAGCAACACCGTGACCAAGCTGAAGGCGAGCAATGGCTCGAAGCTCGGCACCTTTGCCGTGGGAGCCCAACCCTTTTTGGGCGTGGCCTTTGACGGGGCCAACATTTGGGTGACGAATTCGGGCAGCAACACAATTTCAAAACTTTAGACAGATTGGCAGGGCCAGGTGCTGAAGGCGATTGCACTGGAGATCTTATGAGGAGGGCATGATGAAAAGAAACATATCGAGAGTTCTTCGCAGATTTGTGCCTGTGATCCTGGCCGTGGGCCTTCTGGGTCTCGTTGGATATCTGGCCAAGGCACAAGACCAAGGAACGGACCTCCCGCCACTCACGACGACCGTAATACCGCCGAACAACCCGCTCCAGGTCGCGCTATTGCGCTGGTACCCCGCGAACCTGACAACGAGCGTCGGTGTGGGGTCGTCTCCCGATGCTGTGGTCTTTGACGGGGCCAACATCTGGGTGGCAAATGAGAATAGCGGCACCGTGACGGAGCTGCGGGCAAGCGATGGCTCGACCCTCGGAACCTTTGCCGTAACCGACCCCGGCGGCATGGCCTTTGATGGGGCCAACGTCTGGGTGACAAATATCAACACGCCCACCGTGACCAAGCTGCGCGCGAGCGATGGCTCGACCCTCGGCACCTTCTCGGTGGGAACCACCCCCGTCGCCGCGGCCTTTGATGGGGCCAACATTTGGGTCGCGAATGCTGGTAGCAACAACGTGACCAAGCTGCGCGCGACCGATGGCTCGACCCTCGGCACCTTTGCTGTGGGAAGCGGTCCCGTTTGGGTGGCTTTTGATGGGGCCAACATCTGGGTGGCAAATCAAGGCGGCAAGGTGACCAAATTGCGCGCGAGCGACGGCACGACCCTTGGCACCTTTGCAGCGGGAAGCGGCCCCACTGGCCTGGCCTTTGATGGGGCCAACATTTGGGTGGCGAATTCCGGCAGCAACAACGTGACCAAGCTGAAGGCGAGCAGCGGCGCGGTCCTCGGCACCTTTGCCGTGGGAACGGCCCCCCAGGCCGTGATCTTTGACGGGGTCAACGTCTGGGTGCCGAATTTCACTAGCAACAATGTGACCAAGCTGAAGGCAAGCAGCGGCTCGAACCTCGGAACCTTTCCAGTGGGAAGCGGCCCCGTTGCCGTAGCCTTTGACGGTGCCAACATCTGGGTAACGAACATCAACAACAACACAGTCTCAAAGCAGTAGAAGGATTGGCAGGGCCAGGCGCTGGTCAGCATCCCGGCGACACAGCAATAAATCGCCGGCCAGAAGACGAGTCTATCCGCGCTCGTCTGGCTGATCCGCCGAGCGCGATGAATCTCCCAGGCTCCACTCGCCGTGGACCTGGGAGCCCTTTATGCCGTGGCCTCGGGGCGCCCCTTCGATTCGCCCGTGCGGGCGAACATGGGGCACCCGGCTCGGCGCGTTCATCGCCATCCGCAGATGATGCCTCTAGCCGGCGGGTGTGCAAAAAGTGCGCGTTCTAGTACTGGAGCGCGACGATCAGGCGTGCACTCCCTCAGCGCTCCTAATTCCAAATCAATGCAATCGCTTGCAAGCTTTTTTTAAAAAACATTCCGGTTGGCGAAATCCGTGCACCACTTCTTCTTGAAAGGGAGGTGCCGATGAGCCGTCATGCAAAGTTGGTTTTTGCAGGTGCGACGCCGGAAGCCAGTGGATTGATTCGAGGCTCCTCGCATGCATAGCCCGGCTGATCTCATGTTCTTTTCTCTCGTCGCAACGGCGGTAACGGCGCTGCCGTTTCTTTTGTCCTACGCGCTTCTGTCATTCGGCTTGTGGTGGATCTCCCGCCGCGGTGAGCGCGGGTTCGGGCGGCCCACTCATTTTTTTGCGCCCCGCGGACATTTTCGGAATGGACCGGGAACGTTTCGGATGTACGCTCCGCTTTTGAAAAGTCCTGTCCTGGACGCGGTTGCTTCAGAGCAGGAGCCAGGCGAAAAGGCCGCCTGACCAAAAGGAGGATGCCGATGCCCGGAAAAATGCACTTGCGCGGCGTGGGTGCCAAAGAACAGCGGCAGTACGAACACATCAAGCAGAGCGCCGAACGATCCGGACGATATGGCCGGCGCGCGGAAGAGGTTGCAGCCCGCACCGTCATGAAGCAACACAAAAAGAAAGGCCACCGCAAGGGTGAGTAACGCGACCGGATAAAACGGGAAGCGAACCGGGGGATTGGAGAATCCAAATCTGTTCGAAAACAAAGGAGGCATCATGCTGCGTTGGGCGGCTGGATTTTTCATCATTGCGTTAATCGCTGCGGTTTTTGGTTTTCTCGGCATCGCTGCGGCGGCGGTAGGAATCGCCCGGGTGCTCTTCCTCATCTTTCTGATTCTGTTTCTGCTCTCTTTGGTCGGCGGTCTCCTCCGCCGCACCTAGGGGTGCGATGTGTTTCGCGGCGCTTCCAGGCCACTTGAAAATAGTTTCGACGGGCGGAAAATTCTGCGGGATTAGTTGCGGAGGGGCTTGCCGGTCTTGAGGGTGTGGGCGATGCGCTCGCGGGTTTTGCGTTCGCCGCACAATGAGACGAAAGCTTCGCGTTCGAGGTCGAGGATGTACTGCTCTTCGACGGTCTGCGGCGCGGAGAGCGCACCGCCCGCGAGAATATTCGCGAGCTTGCGGCCGACGACGGCGTCGTATTCGGTGATGTATTCGCCGCGCAGCATCATGTGGATGGCGAGCTTGGCCGCGGCGATGAATTCTTCGCCGAGAACTTCGATCTGCGCGGGCGGCGGCGGATGATAGCCTGCGCGCACCATCGCGAGCGCGGTTTCTTTCGCATCCGCAACCAGGCGGTCGCGATTCATGGCGACCAAATCCTCGCGGCGTAAAATGCCGAGCGAGCGCGCTTCCTCGGCGCTGGTGGAAACCTTCGCCATGGCGATATTTTCGAACACGGGCTTGAGCGCGTGAAATAGATCCAGATCTTCTCCGCCCGCCGCGTGCTCGTTCGCGCGAATCAGCATCTCCTTCGTTCCGCCGCCCGCGGGAATCAGGCCGACGCCGGTTTCAACCAGTCCGATATAGGCTTCGGCGGCGGCGTGGACGCGCGCGCCGTGCAAAACGATTTCGCATCCGCCGCCGAGAGCCATGCCCTGCGGCGCAACCACGACGGGGCGCGGCGCGTATTTCATCGCCATATTCACCTGCTGGAACTGGCGGACGGCCATGTGGACGTCGTCCCATTCCTCTTCCTGCGCGCTCATCAGCAGGAGAAGGAGATTGGCGCCGACGGAAAAATTGACGGCCTGGTTCGCGACGACCATGGCTTCGAATTCAGTGCCGAGGCGCTTGACGCCCGCGTGCAGCATGGCGACGATATCGCCGCCAATGGAGTTCATCTTGGCGTGAAATTCGCAGCAGACCACACCGTCGCCGAGATCGATGAGGCTCGCGCCGGCGTTTTCCTGGACCGTCTTCGAGCGCTCCTTTAGCGATTTGAGAATCAGAATGCCGGGCGGCTCCGCGACAGGTTTGTATTGCGCCGCGGCGAGATCGAAATAATTCGCGCGGCCTTCGGCCGATTCGTAAAAAGATTGTCGGCCGGAGGAGAGCAGACCGGTGACGAGCGGCGGCAGCGCCTTGCCTTCGCGCTCCATGGCCTTTGCGACGCGCTCGACGCCCAGCGCATCCCACATTTCGAACGGGCCGAGCTCCCACGCGAATCCCCAGCGCATGGCGCGGTCCACGTCCACGATCGAATCGGCGATTTCCGGAATGCGGCGCGCGGCGTAAAGACACGTTTCGGAGAGACCGCCCCAGAGAAATTGCGAGGCCTTGTCGCCGCCCTTGCCTTCGAGAGCGGGGCCGACGAGCATGCGCAGGCGCTCGCGCGTGTCCTCGATCGTCTTGCCCGCTTCGATCGAGGCGAACTTCGCTTTCTGCCGCGGGCGGTAGTCCATGGTGTGCCAGTCGAGGGTGAGGATTTCGCTCTCGCCGTCCTTCTTGACGCGCTTGTAGAATCCCTGGCCGCTTTTTTCGCCGAGCCAGCCGCGCTTCATCATGTCTTCGACCAGCGGCGGTACGCGATACGTTTCGCGCGATTCATCCTGCGGCGCGTTTTCGTAGATATTGCGCACGACGTGGACGAGAACGTCGAGGCCGACGATATCGGCGGTGCGGAAGGTGGCCGACTTCGGCCAGCCGACCGCGGGGCCGGTGCAGGCGTCCACCTCTTCGATGGTCATGCCGAGCTCGACCATGCGGCGGAGCGCGTTGAGCATGGAAAAAGTTCCGATGCGGTTGGCGATGAAGTTGGGCGTGTCCTTGGCGACGACGACGCCCTTGCCGAGACGGCGGTCGCAGAATTCCGAAAGCGTTTCGAGAACATCGGGCAGCGTGTCCGGCCCGGGAATGATTTCCACGAGCTTCATGTAGCGCGGCGGATTGAAGAAATGCGTCCCGGCCCAGTGGCGGCGGAAATCTTCGGAGCGCCCTTCGGCGACCTGGCGGACGGGAAGGCCGGACGTATTGGTGGTGACGAGCGTGCCGGGGCGGCGATGCTGCTCGACGCGCGCGAGCAGGCTGCGCTTGATTTCGAGATTTTCGGCGACGGCTTCGATGATCCAGTCGGCCTGAGCGCACCAGTCGAGGTTGTCTTCGAAATTGCCGGGGGTGACGAGACGCGCGGTGGCGGGAGTAAAAAACGCGGCGGGGCGCGCCTTCTTTGCGGCGTCGAGACCGGCGCGCACGATGCGATTGCGCACGTCGGGGCTGGCGAGCGAAAGGTTGCGGCGCTGGTCGTCAGGAGAAAGCGCGGGAGGAATAATGTCGATGAGAAAGCAGGGCACGCCGGCGTTTGCGAGATGGGCGGCGATGCGCGCGCCCATGGTTCCGGCGCCGAGGACGGCGACTTTTTCGATACTGCGTTTCATGTTTGCTTCGCCGGGCAACGGAGAAGGTTACAGAAGCGGCATGAGCGGGTCAACGGAAACCACAAGCATCCTCGAACTGCGGTAGAGTGTCAAATAGGCAGGGGCGAACATGGGTTCAATGATGCGATGGCTGGGAGGCGCGGTGCGAGGTCTGCGCCGGTTCGCTTACGGCGTCCCGACGGGAAGGCCGCGCGTGGGTATTGCGCTGGGCGGCGGCTTCGCGCGGGGGATCGCGCACATCGGCGTGCTGCGCGCGCTCGAGGAAGGCGGCATCCCGATTGATTTCGTCGCGGGAACGAGCGTGGGAGCGCTGATCGGCGCCGCCTACGCCAGCGGGACGTCGCTCGAAGACATGGAGCGGCAAGGCACGCAAACGACGTTCAAGGATTTCGGCCGGTGGACCATCTCGCGGATGGGCATGGCGTCGAACGAGCGGCTGGAGCACTATCTGCACCGGTTCACGACGGCGAAAGTTTTTGAGGAGTTGAAGATTCCCTTCTGCATCGTGGCGACCGATCTGGTGCTCGGGGAGTCCGTCTATTTCACAACCGGCGAGATTGGGCCGGCGCTGCGCGCGTCGTGCGCTTATCCCGGGCTCTTTCTGCCGATTCAACATCACGGGCGATTCCTGGTGGACGGATTCCTGACGGCGGCGGTGCCGACCGAAGCAGTGCGACGGATGGGCGCGGACGTGGTGGTGGGAGTGCATCTCGAGCCCGGGCTGCTCGACGAAAAACCGCGAAATACGATTGAAGTGATCGGGCGGTCGTTCTCGATCATCCAGGCCAAGTCGGTGCAGCCGTGGCGGCGGGCGGCGGATGTGATCATCGAGCCCGAGGTTCACCATTTTCTGTGGGACGATTTCGGAAAGACGCCGAATTTGGTTGCCGCCGGGAGGGTGGCAACGCTCGCGGCACTGCCGGCAATCCGCGCCGCGATGGAGAGCCGCTCGCCGCATGTGGAGGCAGAAGGCGCGGACGATGGCGTGGGCGCTGGCGCGCGGAAAACGCATTGATGGCGAGCGAGAGCGCGGCGAGCGACATGTAGTTTTCTTCGGGCTGCTTACCAATCGGCGAGAGCCGCGTCCATGCGACAGAAGGGCCGAGCGCGTTTTGCGATGACCGCTGCCATACCCCAGTCATTCCGCAGAAAGCTTCGGCCCTTCTCCCTATAAATGCAGGGCTGAAGCGGCGTTTCCCTCACGGAGAAATCTTCGCTGGAGAAATATTTTCCGCAATAGGGGCGGGCGGGGCTTCGCGGATTTCGACGGTGACGGGGCGGCCGTTGCCCTTGCCGCGCTTGGTGAGCCATTCGGCGAGCGCGGCGGCGAGGCGGGCGGGCTCGACGCGGAGGCTGGCTTCGAGGCGGCCTTCGGCGGTGGGCAGCGTGTCGTCGAATTCGGCGGAGCCGGTGAAGTTGCGCATGCAGAAGGCGTCGAGCCACTCGAGCGGGCAGGCGCGGCGTTCGGTTCCCTGCACGATCTCCACTTGAAGTTTTCGCGCGTACATCGTGGGATGAGTATAGCAAGGGGATTCGGGAAAGCAGACGACTGATCCCCCAAGCGCGCTAAATCTCCCAGGCTCCACTCGCCGTAGACCTGGGAGCCCTTTATGCCGTGGCCTTGGGGGCCCCATTTGAGGGGCTAAAGTCCCCGATGAGGCGGGCTGGAATGTCGGAGCTGAAGCTCCGATGCCCTAAAAGGCGGGAGCCATGGGTGCCGCGGGGGGCGGTCCGCCGGAATCGAGCGGAGCGAAGTGCGGAGAGCGGTCACCCCTACGGTTACGCAATGCGTCTGCATTTTTTTCCTTTTCATCCTCCAAAGGCAATCCGGTGATGTATTCTTTTGGCGAAACATTCCCCCGAGATGAGTGAAGGCAGCCAGACAACGAGCGGGAGTTGGTGGAGAAACCCGCTGTCGCATGTTGCGGACGAGTTGCAGCAGCGTGAAGGCCAGGTAATCCTGGTTCTGGCGCTGATCATTGGCGCGCTGACAGGCCTGGCGGTCGTCGCTTTCATCCTGCTCACGGAACGGGTGGGGATGCGGCTGTACCCGGTGGGCAGCGCGCCGTGGCGACGCCTGCTGTTCCCGGTGGTGGGCTCGCTGAGCATCGGCTACCTGCTGTTCCGCTATTTTCCCGACGCGCGCGGCAGCGGAGTGCCGCAAACCAAAGCGGCGCTGTTCGCCCGCGGCGGGCGGATCACGCTGCGCACCGTGGTTGGAAAGTTTTTTTGCACGTCGGCGACACTGGCGAGCGGGATCCCGCTGGGGCGCGAGGGACCTTCGGTCCAGGTGGGAGCGGGCATTGCTTCCGTGCTCGGGCGCCGCCTGGGATTGCGTGCGGAAAAAGTGCAGGCGCTGCTGCCGGTGGGTGCGGCGGCGGCAATTGCGGCCGCGTTTAATACGCCTCTGGCGGCGGTGTTGTTTTCGCTGGAAGAAATTGTCGGAGACCTGCACGCGCCGGTGATTGGCGCGGTGGTCTTGGCGTCGGCAACCTCCTGGGTAGTATTGCGACTGCTGCTCGGCAACAATCCTCTATTCAAGGTCCCGCAATACCGGCTGGTCCATCCGCTGGAGCTTGCCATCTACGCGGTGCTGGGCGTGGCAGGAGGGCTGGTTTCCGTAGCCTTCACGAGGCTGCTGCTGGGAATGCGCGAGCGCTTCCTGCGGTTCCCGAAAAGCACACTGTGGTTTCAACCTTTGACGGGCGGGGTGTTAGTGGGTTTGATGGGATGGTTTGTGCCGCAGGTGCTGGGAGTTGGTTATGGATACGTGGGCGACGTGTTGAATGGACAGATGGCGGTAAAGCTGATGGTTCTGCTGGTGGTGCTGAAGCTTCTAGCCGTGACGACGAGCTACGCTTCGGGCAACGCCGGCGGAATTTTTGGCCCGGCGCTGTTCATCGGAGCCATGCTGGGAGGCGCGGTGGGGACGCTGGCACATGGCTTGTTGCCGTCCTACACGGCGACGCCCGGCGCGTACGCACTGGTGGGCATGGGCGCGGTTTTTGCGGGGATCGTGCGCGCGCCGATGACCTCCGTGGTGATGATTTTCGAGATGACGCAGGACTATGCGGTAATCGTGCCGCTGATGATTGCGAATCTGGTGAGCCTTTTCATTTCTTCAAGATTGCAACGGCAGCCCATCTACGAAGCCCTAGCAGTGCAAGACGGCATACATCTCCCTACGGCGGAGACGCGGCAACGATACGGCCGGCGCCAGATCATCCGAATCATGCGCGCGCTGACCGAGTCGTTTCCAGCAGAGCTGACGGTTCTGGCAGCGCTGCAGCAGGCGCAGTCGAGTAAATTCCGAAGCTGGCTCGTGGTGGATAGCAGCGGCTTAGCCGGAGTTGTCAACCGCCTCATGCTGGAACGAGAGCTGACGCGAGACGCGAACCAACCGCTGGGGGAAATTATAGATACGCTCAATTTTCCGCACGTCCACTCCGATCAGAGCCTTGACCTGGCGCTGGAACGGATGGGCGCGAACCAGCTCGACGTGCTGCCGGTGGTGAGTCGCGCGAACGTGCACATCGTGGAAGGCATTGTAACCCTGCACGATGTGTTGGATTCCTACGGGGTCGGCGCGCCGGGTGATCGCGCTTAGGCTTGGCGGCGATAATGGAAGACAGAACTTTCCTCAGGGGCTAAAGCCCCCTGTCAGGCGGGCTGGAATGTCGGAGCTGAAGCTCCGACCCCCCAAAAAGCTGGGGCACGTGCGCAACCCGCAGCGTCTCCTTAAGGAACCGAAGCTATTTGATGTGGGAGGCGGCGCGGCCGGGTTCGCGCAAGGCTGCGGGTTCGCGCGCGGATTCGGGTGCATGCATGGCTTCGGACGCGCGGGGAGGATGGGCAGAGAACGTGGGAGCTTGAGCGACGAGGGTGAGGCCGGCGCGGGAGGCGAGTGCGGCGGTGGAAAGATGGCGGTCATGGAGATCGCGGTCGTGTAGGTCGCGGTCATGGAGATCGCGGTCGAGAACGTTGAGGATTTTTGACTTGAGCTGCGCAAAAACCGACTGGACATCGGCGGACGCGTCAATGGTTTCGAATTTGTATTCGGCGCTGAGGCGGTCGAACTCGGCGAGCAGGGCGGCCTGGTAGTTGCAGAAGCTGTCGTACATGTCGAGGCCGGGATAGAGGTCCATTCCGGATTCCCAGTAGTCGAAGCCGCGGGAGAGGACGACGCGGGGAACAAGCTGGTCGATGCCGAGGCGAAGGTAGAAGATGGCGTCCGGCTTCAAGGCGACGCCGAAGATGTTGCGGATCCAGCGTGGATCCATGCCGCGGACGATGGCGCGGGCCATCTGCGAATAGATATAGCGGTCGGTGAGGACGATAAAACCGGCGCGCAGCGCGGGAACGATTTCGTTTTCGAGGCGGTCGACAAAATCGGTGGCGTAGAAGAGGCTTTGCGTGACGCGGCCGAGATTGTTTCCCTCTTTGGCGCGGCGGATGCCTTCGCCGGCGAGGAGCGAGCGGGTCATGCCGGTATCGAGGACGGCGTGGCCGTGCTCTTCGAGCCAGGGCTTCAAGAGATCGATCTGCGTGCTGCGCCCGACGCCGTCGGTGCCTTCGATGACGATCAACTTTCCGGCGAGGTCCGACAGGTTCATGCCGGGCAAGGGCCGGCCGTAAGCCTCTCTCATAGCTGCACCCTCACGTCCTTTGCTTTCTCGAGATGCGTTTTGACGATGGTGCGCACCTGGGCCTGCTGGACTTCGATGGGCAAGGTGGCGTCGACAACGGTGAGGCCGAATTCGGGGATCATTTTTTCGTACTCTTTGATGATGCGGCCCTGAAAAAGGCGAAAGCTCTCTTCGGGGTCGTCGCTCAGGCCGAGATCCATGCCGGCTTCGTAGAATTTGAAGCCATCGCGGGCGTCGAGAAGGCGGCGGATGGCGGTCTCGAGCGGAACGCGGAAATAAAAGGCGACGGTGGGCTCGACGGCGAAGCCGTAGAGCTCGCGGACCCAGTCGCGGTCCATGCCGCGGGCGACGTCGCGGGCAAAAGCGGTGTAGATGTAACGGTCGCAGAGCACGACGGCGCCGGCTTTGAGGAGCGGGAGAATGCTGCGCTCGGTGCGGTCGGCAAAATCGGTGGCGTGGATCAGAGAAAAGGTGGACGGAGTGAGCATTTTCTTTTTCTTGCCGAGCTTGGTGGTGTCTTTCACGAGGGAGGAGGAGTTCCACTCGCTGAAAACGACGCGATAGCCCTTCGATTCGAGCCACTTGTGGAGGAGGCTGAGCTGGGTGGATTTGCCGGAGCCGTCGATGCCTTCGACGATGAAAAGCCGGCCGGGAAAGCGATGCTCGCCGAAGTGCGCGACGCGCGAGGTGGCCGGTTGAAAGGGCAAGAAAACTTCAAACGGGCCGATGCGAACACCGGAAGTGATTTCCATGCGCCTCTTTCTCCGCGCGATGCACAGGCGGTTTAGTGGCGGCGCCGGCAGACACGCGAAGACTCAATGAATTTGCGTGAGCCGCCAGACGGTGACCCCATGCAAGCGACTGAGTAAAATCCACTATTGGGAGTGAGTTTGCAGCAGAAAACGAGGCGGGGTGTAGCGAAGTGGAGACTCCCCCGGCGAGGGCTGAAGTCTTTCCAAGCTCCGACCCCCTAAAGAGCAGACGACTGATCCCCCAAGCGCGCTGAATCTCCCAGGCTCCACTCGCCGTGGACCTGGGAGCCCTTTATGCCGTGGCCTTGGGGGCCCCATTTGAGGGGCTAAAGCCCCTGAACAGGCGAGCCTGAATGTCGGAGCTGAAGCTCCGACCCCCTAAAGAGCGGGAGCTGTCGCCGCGGCAGCTCGCGTCTCTAAGGCGCGACTTTGGTGGCTTTGCCTTCTAAGATGGT